>Ga0123352_10018807_pt1 | contig 11014 bp, 6 predicted proteins | sample TergutLab28metaG_FD_89700 | JGI IMG/M metagenome (GOLD analysis project Ga0123352, IMG submission 89700) | Labiotermes labralis P1 segment gut microbial communities from Petit-Saut dam, French Guiana - Lab288 P1 | ecosystem: Host-associated > Arthropoda: Insects > Digestive system > Gut ... | reverse complement strand
ATAATAATAAGCCGAAAAGATTTTAAGACATAAAAACCATACAAAAGAAATACAGTGCATGTAGAATGTAAAAAACAAAAGTGACACCAGTAACAACAGGAGCAACTGGAACCACATCAAAATCAATCAGAAAATGTCTGAGCAACATACCAGATAAGCATGACACCAAGAAACTACAGAAAAGAGCTATAATAGGCACTGGACGCATACTGCAGAAATTACTAATGTAAAAGTACAGTAAATTTGTAATGGAAAGTAACATTGAATGCACCATATATTGTGACTACACAACAGCTGTAATATTACAGGTTGCGGCAGAAAAACGTGACGGTTTTCAAAATGAAATAACAAAATCAAATTTCACCTTTTTATGTAAAAGTTGTTATCACTGGAAAACTCAGTACATGCCATTTTAAGTTTTGAAGAGTACGTCACTCAGATGTCTCCCACCATTTCTCAAACACTGCTTCAGTCTTACTCCAAGATTTTCCATCAGCCGACGAGTCATCTGCTCCGGGATCGCCGCGATTTCTTCCTTTATGCTTTGCCTTAGTTCCGCTATGGTTCTTGGCTTAGAGATAAAAACTCTGCTTTTTAGATACCTCCATAAAAAGTGGTCACAGGCGGAGAGATCAGGCGAACGTGCCGGCCATGGAACATCGCCGCCACGGGAAATGACGTGTTGTGGAAACATTTCCCGCAGAACACTCATCGATGGATGCCCTTGCTGTGTGGGCTGTTGCTCCATCTTGCTGAAACCATACTGATGAGAGATCGATCCCACGACGACGTAACTCCGGATCACAGAAGTTGCGTAGCATTGCCACATAGCGCTCGGATGTCACAGTAACGGCTGCATCTTCGTTGTCTTCAAAGAAGTAAGGGCCAAGAACTCCAAACGATGCGATCCCACAGCAGACAGTCAATCTTTCGCTGTGGAGAGGACACTGATGGAGCTCTTGTGGATTTTCAGGTGCCCAGTAGCGATAATCTTGTTTGTTCACATAACCTGACAAGTGGAAATGTGCTTCATCAGTCATTAGGACAGTGCTGATAACACCGTCATCATTCAGCATTTCGAGAATTTGCTCAGAAGAAATCCTGCGGTTGGCCATATCGCGATCACTTAATTCTTTAACAATCGCAATTTTGTACTGATGAAAATTAAGATCCTTGCGCAAAATTCTCCGCACACTGCAATCAGATAGTTCTATGGCAGCGGAATGCCTCCTCACTGAACGCCTTGCACTCTTCACTATAGCCATCCTTAACTTATCAACATTTTCTGGTGTTCGTGCCGTAGGTATATTGCCTCGGGGTTTTCTTTTTAAGGCCGAAGCATTTTCCCGAAAGTTCTGTACCCATTCTTTTGTGGTGTTACGACAGGGAACACGGCCATGACGAGGAATGTTAAAGGGTCTGAGAAATAATCGTTGTGTTGTACCGGCTAAATCGCCATTCTTGAAATCAGCTTCAACAACGAAAGCACGATGTTGCGCGGTCCACTGCTCCATGGCTACTGAAAAGGCATGAAACCAGCTAGCCACTGACCTTGGTTGCATTATCCCATCCCACACGATTGCCAAAATAACGGGACATAAAAAACCGTCAGATTTTTCTGCTGCACCCTGTACATACCCCAGAAACATGGCTTATTTCATGTACATATAATTGTAAATATCTCGCATAAAGGCGGGAAATAATAATAATGAACTATTAATCCTTCTTGTGAAAATGAGAATCAGAAGTTGTCCCGAAACCTCAGTAGGAAACTATCATTCTATGCTGCGTGAAATCCACAAACAGCACAGATCTCAAATCTATGAAAATGAAGAAATAGGCTTCACGAGCTGTGTTCTGAACTGCCTTGTTTATCACATTATTTTAACCGGAAACAGAATTTCTTATACATTTATGTTGACATGAAAATATTTTCTCTTGAATTTTTCAGAGTACACGGCACCCAATAACTTAAAAAACCCGAACAGATCTTTAGGTAAACAAGCATTATAATATGACTTGTAAATACTGCAGAACAATTTCTAAATAAATATGAATTACAATTTCAGACCTGCTGAAGGACATTAGAGAATAAGAAAAAAATACCCCCCCCCCCCTTCCCAGCCTCACCACCAGATCCAAAAATGAGAATAACTTCCAAAAGCATACAGGACTATAGAAGTTATATCACAATATTATGGCATATAAATACATGAATCATAGACAAATGTATAAACAATATAACAGTCAGTGATATATATTAAACCAAATCTGCGATGTAATGCTAATTGTCAAATGTGCTCCTTTGAATAAGACCAAACTTCACTGTCAAAACATGTGTGGTGTTTTAATGATCTGCAACAGCTGTATTGGATGGTTTTATTACAGTTTTATACTTGGAAATACAGCAGCTATATCTACAGATTTTACAACAGCTTCTGCTCTTTGTTTCCTCAATTAGACTCTTGGAACAAGTCTTGCATAGAAAGGTTTAGGAGAGAGGGTGAAACCATCGTAACTGTCTGGCGACGGAGTGGGATAACCTGACGGCACTGAGATAGAGAAGTTGTGCAGTAGGGTTGAAAAGAACAGGAAGAGGCTGGACCTGGCAAGAGTTTCTCCAAGACATCGTCTTTTACCTGTAATCAACAAAACACAAAACATATTTCTTTTCAGAATGACTATTACTACTATATATGACGTAATATGCCTGCTGCAACAGAAGGTGCATGTTTCGGCATTTACAGATTCATAAGGAAAATATGTAGCTGTCTGTGTGTCCTTCTCTTTCACCTTCTGAATCAATTTCCAGAGAACTTTGTGTGAATGATACTTTGATGGAGGTCACCTCGATGTACAGTTTTCAGTTCCTACACAACATGGTGAATGAAGGAACTTACGAGGTGGAGGCAGTACAAGCAATACTACTAGCGCCTCTATACTTAGGGTCCTGAAGTAATGTTTTGTAACATATCTACCAACATTACACAACTATACTAAGGCAATTTTTTTTGTTGCATGTAAATCACCAATATGGCAGCTGCCAGGAAGCTATATTTAGCACTTGATTTGTTGGAGATTTTTAATTAATCACTTGAGCTAGGTGGGTACAGTCAGGTGTGCAGACACACCATAAACATAGCCATACATTTAATATAAAATATATTTAAGTGAAAAATTACAAACATGGAAACAAAGAAAATTTTAAGATTATATCTGAAAATTTAACATATGCAACATCTGCACTTCACTAACCAGCAATTCAGAAAACTAAAACAGGACAGTAACTGTAGTAACAAGCATGTGGAACTGTACAGCTACACAGTAATAGTATAGTGGGCTTTACAAACTATGGTCAGAATTTGTTATTATCTCATTGTAACCAGCAATAATTCCAAGAATGAAAATATAAGTCTTCCTGGATGTGATGCTGTGCAGTTGCCTGAGCAGTTCCTCAGTATTCTGACAGGTCATGGTGACTTCATCTTCATGGTCAAGCAGTCTCCTTGAACAATAATCCTCTAAAACATCAGGAACTGCTCATCTAGTAACAGCATTACATTCCAGAACACAGCTGAGAGAACCTCAAATCTAAGAATAACTCACATTTCCATAAAAATATTAAGTTCCAAACTGATGTTTGTCACACAAAACAATATAACAAACACAGCACATTATGACTTCATATCCAGAAACTCTATAGCCTGAACTAGACCAGGTCTCATATCCCATCTGCATGCGCACGTCTGTTACGAATCTTACCAAAGCCGAAAGGCACGAACCAGTCATCCTGCAAAATGCCACCATGCTCCTTCAGGAACCGATCTGGTCTGAACATTTCAGGGTCTCCCCAATGCTTGCGGTCCATGTGTAGACTCCAAATGCTGATCAACACTGTAGCTCCCTGGTGAACACAGTGTAGTGTGTCACTACAGTGAAGTGGCTAACTGACAAGGGATGTAACTAAAGGCTAACTTGTCCCTGTGTACAATCAAATATCACACCACATAGATGTAAAGGAGACTGGAGGCATATCCCCACATATCCTGAATCTCAGTACAGGACACAACTCATGGACTGTTTACCTTCTACCCAACTCTTAAACCCTGGAGAAAATTATTACAGTACCTAGCCGATAAGAGGTTTGGTGGACCCCAGTAGGATGTGGATGCAACAGGAAGCAGTGAATCCTGATTTTCTGGTCATGCAGACATATCCTGCTTGATCTGCTGGCTGAAGTCCCCCAGCTACAGTGGTGGGCATGAAGACGTCCAGGATAGCTGGTACCTTGGTTAAGACTCATACTACAGTGTGGTCACAGTCTGATTGAAGACAATATCCTGGGAGGAATTGAGGAAAATTATGAGAATAACTGGTCCCTCAACTAAGGTTTAAATCTGGGAAGACCCCAGTATGAAGCACAGGTGACATTCAGTATAGTTCTCTATCATCTTGTAATCAAAATTATACAGAGGTTCAAGTCTTCTGGGATAGGATATTGTGTTGTTGGATGAGTGTGTTCTTGACATTTAAAGGATGATGGTGTCTTCTTTTTCAGGGCTAGGCAATCCTTCTTATTGGATTGTTTGACCCTTGACATGAAAGTACTATGATCCCTTGTCTTAAACAAGACTTCTGTGAGGACCTCAAATCTTGTATTATTATGTGGTTTTTGTGTGGCTAAATAATTAGTTCTGTCATAATTTAGAGCAACTGTAAAACCAATTCTTGTTAAGTTTGGCATAGTACCTCTGGTATGAAATGTCCCATCAGTATAGAGTCCTTGGTTGCTCTGTGAGGGATAGCTAGTGGAGCAATGTTGACAAGTCTTTGCACTTCCATGATGACTGACTCAACATAACATAACCTACAACATACATACAGCCATGTTCTTATACATTCCATGGATTCAAAATTTAGTCAAAATGACAAAAGGATGCAGAGTAAGTTACAAAGAATATAACACTGATAACATACAATCTGTTGTAAGTATTCCATATAGAGCATTCTATTTAACACTGACTGATTTGAATCAAACGGTACTCAAAGTTTTGCGAACTGTCTCTGTTTTTAAACGTTGTATTATATGGCATTAATTGTATCTATTTGCATTGATGTTTACATAATAATATTTAAACACAAGGTAATCACTGATGAATGAACCATGGTCCCTAAATCCATTTTAATCAATTTGATTATTGATTCTAATATGTATATTTAATTTTTTTTGTGTTTTTGGCTTATGGAGTTACAAAATGTATGAAATTAATGAAAATAATGAAATAAAATGAGTCATTCTTAAATTTTATAAATTCATCAACAGATTAAACAGACTGTGTATTTAAGTACCTTTCTAATGGAATGTTCAACTGAGCATTTTCCTGCATAACATTTGTGAATTTATGTGGAAAACTGTTGAGTGTACTGGTGCCAGTAGACACTCAATGTCCAGTGCACCTAACAGCAATTAAAGCACACACCTAAACCTACTCATTTCAACACTGGAGCCAGAACATTCCTTCAAGGCATTGCTGTCCACCTACTACATTACACAACCCAAAGGATCACAATCTGTTGACATCCTGCAGATGATAATGGTGTGCTATCCACAGTGCTCCTACCTAGGCCGGTCCTGCAGACTTGGCTGTCTGCTGCGGCCCACCACATTGTCTAGCTCATCCTGTGCACGGCGCTGGACGTCAGGATAAAGCAGCATGTACAGCACTGCGAACCCAAGTGTGTTGCTGGTTGTCTCTGAGCCTGCCATGAACAGGTCCAGACACAGTGCCACCAACTGCAGTTCTGCACATCAAAGTGTGTATGAAGTGAGGGTACACAAACACACTTTGGTATAAGAAAATATAGAGTTCCTGCCATACCTTGTTCCTGTATGTAAACTACTATTATAGAAGTCAAATGATGTGAAAAACTGAGCATGTGATCATGATGTAGCAGGAAATGGGGGAAGTTACAAACAAGGCACTAACAAATTATGAAATTGTGTATTCTACAGAAAGGAGTAGAAGAAATATCTGACAGAAAAACGCTGGAAAAATTGTAAAAAAATGTTTAAGTATTCATATTAATAAGAGCAAAAGATAAAAGGTGCAAACTTTTTACATTACTTAAATAATGTTTAAAAATGTAAGAGGGGCTCACACAACTGAAACTGAGAAGAATTTGAGGGAAGACAATATGGAGTCATAAAGAAAAATTTGACAGTAAATTTAATTTCTGAAATTATGGCAGCTATTAGAAAGATAAGCCGGTCCCAGTGGCCGCGCGGTCTAAGGCGTAGGTCTGCGGCCGCTCGCCTGCTGAGATCGTGGGTTCGAATACCACCGGGGGCATGGATGTTTGTCTGTTGTGAGTGTTGTGTGTTGTCAGGTAGAGGTCTCCGCAACGAGCTGATCATTCGTCTGGAGGAGTCCTACCGACTGTGATGCGTCGTTGTGTGTGATCAAGAAACCTCAAGAATGAGGAGGCCATGGCCCGCGTTGGGCCGCAGCGCCACGGGGGGGGGGGGGAGATACAAGCTTAGCTTTTCATTGCACTAAAACTGTTAATGATTACACAAACCAGTGTTTTTCAGACTTTCTGAGCTGCGACCCAGATTAGGCCATTAGCTGTACCTCGTGACCCTAGGGGTCAGAAATAAAGATAGGCGTAAAATGAAAAACATGAATTGCTAAAAGAAATGTGATATTTTGATGATTGAATGATATGAATATAAACAGATATGCATTTAAATACTTTAGCATGGGCCTAGTTTAGAACTGTGACTCCTCTTACAGATCCTATATATATATATATATATAGTGTTAGCCATCATGTTTTTTTTGTGAATTTGAGTTTTTCCCTGTTTTTTTGTGAGGATTCCTCAAATTATGACAATTTTGCCACCTGTATGATAACTATTTGCAAAGCTGAACTGATAATGTTTTGTTGACAGGGTGGCAACCTGGTAGTCAATGGTCTGTGTCATTCTTGAACACATGTTGTCTGAGTCGACATTCCTACAGGGTGATTCTGTTCACAAAACGGCACTGTTTTAATACACTGGTCAAAGTAGTGTCAGTCTGTAACAAGTGTGTATGTGAAATTCTGTCACAACCCACTCAGAACAGCTCTACAGCCAAAATATGGGTTGTGACACACATGTTCAGGGACACTCATATAAACAATTGCAAAAATTTGGAAATCATTATACAGCAGTTATTTCCAAAGGATTAATAAAAGTTAAAAAAAAGGGAAAGTGATCCCGCAACAGGCCCAGTGTGGCTCAGATGGTGGGTAGAGGTATAGCTCTACTCTTCCATAACCCGGCACTAGAAGGGTGGCCAGCAGCACACCCCGGCCGCACTTTACCCCCGGGAAAGACCTGGTACTCATTGTACAGGAGGCTGGGTGGGCCCCAGGGCCGGTCTGGACGGGCGGAAAGTCTCGTCCCCACCAGGGCTCGATCCCGAACCGTCCAGCCCGTAGCTCAGTCACTATACCGATTGAGCTACCCGGCCCACAAATGGTTAATAAAGGGAATAAAAATCATTTATGACACATGTCAAAAGAAAGTGGAAAAAGATTAAAAAAGAAAAAGGACAGTGATAAATGAAAGGGTGTATTGTGGTACAAAGCATGCAGGAAAAATCTGAGGAGAAATAAATAATTTTGCTAACATGTTTCTTTGTAATCAAAACTTGTAAATATGTAGATGGCATCACATTTTGCACTTAAATGTAACACTCTCCTGATATCGGGAAGATGGATTTTATTTATCTTACCATTAAAAGCCGAATCTGTTTCTTTCTTTCTTAGTTCCATTTCCTCAAGAAATGAATCAATCAGGTCTCTGGTGCAATCAGGGCTGAATGTTTCACGATGTTCACTGATGGTTTCCTTAAAACACAAGTATAAACAATTTGTTCTGTAAGAGTAGCAAATGTGAAGCTCTCCAATGCCCAAGCACACAGCCTTTATGTAGTAATGGGGGCAAGAGATGCCTTATGTAGCATTTCTGAGTCAGGCAAAGCATGCCGATGCGCTTGGTAGGCACAAGCACATCTGACCGGATCTTGTGGTTAGGACAAAAAATTTTTTATAATTTTCAGAGAAAATCAAAGTTCAGATATATAGACACTTTACCAATGAACTTAAAACTTAAGATATTAATTAATTTTGACCAAAATTAATTTCATAAGCTCACATTGCATACAAATATTTTATTTTTAAAGTCTCCTCAGACCATACAAATACACACAAAAAATATATTAGCCACGTACAACATTATTCAGATGCTTACCAGAAGTCTCAAATGCCTGATAATTAAAATCTATAATTATTTAACGATGACTGTTACTTACCCGCAGGAAGCTCCACATTCGATTAAGGATTTCAAGTAACTGGTTGTAGCCAGAAAAATTTGGAGCAATGAAGCGCAGGAAGGGCATCTGATTGAGAAGTCCACCAGATGCATCAATCATACGGAAACTGGCATGTATGATGTCAAGCAGCTCCATCAGGCGTTTGTCATCCAGTGCAAAACGGTATCCAGCCAGCAAGGCCCACAGGCTGTTCACAACACAGACATTAAAAGCATCATGCAGCTGCAGCGGTGTTGACCCATCATTGCACTTGCTCTGCAGTGTCACCACAAGGTCCTGTGCCTCTGCTTCAATCTGTTCATTCACGCTGCGCCTCCCCAGTCCCAACTTGTGCAGATGTTGTAGACAGAAACGGCGCTGTTCTTGCCACAGTGGGCCATCAGTAAACACAACTCCTAAATGGTAAAAATGTCAATTATAATGCATGTTGTCATGAAACGTTACGCAACTGCCATGACACATTACGTGACTACCACAACAAATTACATGGGTGCAATGGCTGATTACATGACTGCCATGAGACATAACTCCTTTTGCATATTAAGCTGTATCACAAGGCATAAAGGAGGGATAGGCTAAAATAGGCAAGTAGGGAGCAATACACGTATTCTGGATGTCCCAGGTTCAAAGCTCAGCCTGGGGACTTTGAACACTGCTCTTTGTTGTGGTTTCCTTCAGCCGCTCCAGGCTGATCTTCCAATACGGCATATCAAATCAGGTCACAACATGTTTGGAAAATAATTTCCAATTCTGTATTCAGCAATTAGCTTACCATTCAACACTACATACTCAGAGGTACTGATAGCATCTTGATAACTACTTTACCTGCAGAATATAGAATGGTTTAACATGTGGCAGGTTAGGTGTGGGTTGATAACTGCTACAAATGTGTGTGTCTGAATTTTTAGGTAGAGTCAGTGCTAAATGCACTGCTAACTGCTGTGGATTTGAATGTGACTTAATGCAAGGAAGTACTGGTTTAATAGATAATTTGACATAAACATTTGTCACACTGGACAATACTGCAGTTGGCTAATTTTAATATATCAGTGAAGACTTGCTGTTCCACCATCAGACAAGAAGGGGATGTTCAAGATTGGAGTTTGAAGAGTTCCAACATTATACATACTGAGGTAGAAGTGCAGGTTATGGTATGGAGCCCCCCCACACACACACACAAATTAAGTGAAACTAGTCTAACCTAAAAAATTGTGAATTTTACTCAAGGTGTAACAAAGTTCACATGACCATAAATTTCATATCTGGGGGCGTTGTAAGTACATTACATCTTGAACTCTAACCTCAACCATGACAAATACAGTATAGTCAAGTGTGACTTCACTGTTTATCTGATAGAAAACTTGTGATAAATAATTAATAAAGTAGGTAATAAAGCTGATTATGACAGCCACATCGAATTTCTGTTCAATAGGTGTTATATTATGTAACAAATCTCACTGCAGTCAAATAGTTACAGGTACTGAGCTTACTATAGCAACTCCACAAGGCTGTTCTATGCAGTGTTAATTGCAAATTCTGAGATTATTTTTGGCAAAACACAGAACAAACAAGAATCTATTACTATATAATTAGCATTTGTACAAGGTACTGGCCATCACAAACAGAATTCAACACTTAAAGTTTCACTTATTTGTCACGGTATTACAGAAAGTGTTGCCTGTTGTGACTCCATGTGATGTGCTGCCATCTAGTGGGGTATATTGGTACCAACATTTTAGATATAACTGCTGCCTTTAACTTCTGCCCTGGAAGGAGAGGTAGCTGGTTCCTTTCAAATGTTGATAGCCAGACACTAAGATACACAGCATCACATCAGAAAAGACTGTAATCTTGACACTCGCCACAAACAGCTGAGGCCATTCCACAACTCAGGTGGTTAATCACCTGCTTCTCACTGCACGTGCCTGGGTTCGATCCCAGGCCAGTCCGTTTGGGATTTATGGCGCCTGTAGTGGCCCTAAGACAGGTTTTTCTATGCGTACGTTGGTTTCCCCCCATTAGCATTATTCCACCGATACTGTATAGGCATTCATTCATAAATCACTGATGCTATGTAAATTTAGCAGTTGCTGGAGTCAAAAAGTATCACAATCACAACCAACTAAAATGTCACACTGAATGTAATGCAGTTACTACCAACTAGTGTTATGCATTACCGAGCCTCTTCCCAAAAGTACGCAGACGGAAGAAGAATCCGTCTGGTCTGCCATCAAATTCATCTCGCAGCAAGACATCCCTGATGGCATCATAGCCTGATACAGTGACAATGCAGTCCCTGCCCAGTCGGAGACCAACCACAGGACCATATTTTGTTGACAGGCTAGCCCATACGAGGTGGTAGTAACGGAGACTCTGTTTCTGCTGTCGGACCCAGAAGTAGTTTCCTACCACTGGTAACCACGTTGGACCTAAATATTGAAAATGTTGAAAGCAAATGATGTAACAGATGAAGAGTTTCAGAAGTTAGTGTTTGTTAGCCCTTTCTCTGTTATGGATTGAAGAGAACACTGTGTGTTATGGACGGGACTGTACCGCCAAGTGTCCAAAGTGCTGTTACACCAACATTTCTTAAATGATGGTCTTCGGCGTGTTTGTATCGTGTAGTGTAGTGT
>Ga0123352_10018805_pt1 | contig 11015 bp, 5 predicted proteins | sample TergutLab28metaG_FD_89700 | JGI IMG/M metagenome (GOLD analysis project Ga0123352, IMG submission 89700) | Labiotermes labralis P1 segment gut microbial communities from Petit-Saut dam, French Guiana - Lab288 P1 | ecosystem: Host-associated > Arthropoda: Insects > Digestive system > Gut ... | reverse complement strand
TTGATTCCTAAGATGAAGGAACCACTTCGTGGTATTCGCTTCAGAACTGTTCCAGAGATTCTTCAGGCAGTAGACCGCTCCATTCGAACTATCAACACAACAGGCGCTGCTAAAGGTATCCTACGACTTCCACATCGCTAGCAACGGGTTGTACACAATGCTGGTGACTACATTGAAGGACAGTAAAATTTCGAAACATATATCTATTTTTTATCAGTTGTAAATAAATAGTTGCCACTATTAAAGTTCCAACCTTTGTACATACGGTTCAGAATAATACGGCAAGGCATATCATTCTGTTCTTTATTGCTGCGCCACCCCATAGCATTCGCATTATGCATTAATCCGTTGACATGCAACTGAAACAATTTTTAACTTCGTTCGCCATAAGGACCCTGTTTCATTCACCTAGCAGTCGGACTGTGAAACAAAAGCGTGCGTGGACAAGATGATCTACCTTATGCATCACTTCTAGTTTGCGAGAAAAGAATCTTAACACACCGGTGACGATTTCCATATTTACCGCTCTTGCACCAAGAGTTGGTAGCAGTGCAAGTAAGCAAAATTTAATACCATTATTTTTGGAATCTAAATAATTTCGATTTGAAATTTCGACTTCTTTTTACAAGTTTTGCGATAACACAATGAAATTACTATTACATGAAACTTCATGAAACGTGTTTTTCAGAGAAAAATATACGCCTACATTAAAACACTGCGACTAAATGATTTTTATGTTCTTTTTAAGGGTTCATGATCAATAAATAACTAGTAAGAATAATAATAATAACAAATTTTGTTTGAGTTACGTGTGCATGAGCAACTCTTTTTTTTTATTTTTACTATAATGGCTCAGATTTATGAGCTTTAATGATGACTGTTCGTGAGAAGTTTCTGTTATGAAGGCCTTAGTTTACGTGTGTATGATAGGATAAGGCTTTATACCGCTTCTCACACAGGTACCAAAGGCGCTATTATTTTGTGCATGAATAATTAATTTACCCTCAAGGGTCATTATTATAAGTACAGTGTTCAGTGACGTAATATAGGAATCAATATCGTAACATAGCTGAAAGCTTTTGCGCTGACATGCAACAGCTGTGTCTACTAGAAGTCCTGTGTGCTGTTCGAGGATTTCCAATTCTCAGACGGCTCCTCCGTCGATATATTCAGCCAACTATACTATTAAGATTCTAGTCGAAATATTTCCTATTGAGTTTGCATATTGCTTTTCCAATTCTCCTCAGGAACATGTTGATTTATCACAAATTGTTGCTTGATTCTGCTACAAATACACGATATATTTAACTTTCACTAAGATATGAGGTGAGATGATGGTAACAGGGAAGTATCGAACCTGGTCTGTTTCAGTGTAGAAGAACATGGGCTTCCAGTGCAGAAAGAAATTGTAAAATATTTCATTCAGGACGGACAGAGATTTTGATATCTTCTGAAATCCCCGCTGCGCCAGCATAAATACGCAGCCGTGTAAGAACCAACGTTTCGTAGAAGCTACCTGCCTACATCTTTAGGGTATTTTAAATACTGGTTATGTTCTCTATTTACATTGCGTAGTCTCGCAGTTGGTTTACAACTCTATATTTGATCACGTAATTCTAAGTGAAAAATAACTTGCTTAGATTGACGTTAAGAAATTTCAAGTCAGAAGAAGTGCATGGTCACTTTCAAATTGGTAGCTGGACAACAACTGCTTAAAATTTGCTAGAAATTTGAGGACACGGAAATATTACTTTTGTTTTATTTTTTATTTACATCCTTATTGTGGCCGTATGAGACGTGTGTAGAATTAATCTTATAATAAAACCAACTAGATGCACAAATTTCCCAAATTTATTTTTGGAATAAAAGTCTGCATGTTTCGGACGGTTCCTCTGTCCACCATCAGGAGTTTTTCACTGTACACACAGCAATGGTATATGTCATATAGATTTGTTGACATATACCATTGCTGTGTGTACAGTGAAAAACTCCTGATGGTGGACAGAGGAACTGTCCGAAACATGCAGAATTTTATTCCAAAAGTAAATTTGGGAAATTAGTGCATCTAGTTGGTTTTATTATAACAATTTATCACGTTGCACCTTCACCTGAACGTCAAATATGTAACTTTAATAAAGCACTCATTTTCTAAGTAATTAAAAGTGAATTTTTCTTATGCTTTTTGAGGGCATAAATGCGTTTTGGCACTTCATTTCGTCGTCCAATAACTTTAGTATTGCTCTGCTGTTCATGATTATATTTTATGTAACTTGCCATTGAAGGCACTGGTGAAACTTAACATTTTGTGTATCCGTCCGCCGAAGGCACTGGCGAAATTTACATTAGCTGTAACCTGCCATTTAAAGTAGTGGTAAAACTTATATTTGGTGTAAACTGCCACCGAGGGAACTCGTAAAACATTTGGCGTAACCTGCCATTCAAGGAGGTGGTAACACTTACTTGTGGGCAAAATTAGACGTTCAGGAAGACAGTTTCTCTTAAGGATATCACTCAGCTTAATGACCATAAGATTAAAAAACTTACAAAAGAACTTTTCACAGAACATTCTAGCAATGTATCAGACTTAATCCTATTTGTTTTTTCACGGAATGGCGCACTTGCGAGAAATATTTTGTCAAATAAAATAAAATAATTTCGAAAAAAAAAGGAAAGATGAAACTACGTTCCATCAAATGTCCACGATTTCAAAAATTAGACGAAACGTATTAATTATTGTCGGGATTACATTTTTCATACATCGCTTTTAGTCTGTCACGTATTTCACAGCACCTTACTTTCTGTGCCATGGTTATCTCTTGCATTGCTTAAGAATAATGGACATAGTCTTTTGCATTGTGAAGTACCTTGTCAAGTGTCTGCTTACACGTATAAAACTTCGCTACTTCTCCTCAGGCTTGAAGGTAGGCGTGTTTCTCTTCTCCATCAAGTAAGAAAAGTTGAATTATCAGGAATCATCTACATAAGTATAGAAATAAATTAACCTTCCTGAAGAAAAAAAAAACTTTATAACCTCATGCAATACGGAAAGTGGACTGAAAATGTAGGTAGTAAACAGAAATATTATGGATCGTACAAGAGTAAAAGTAAAACTAAGGTGTTCTCGTGCGAACTGTCTCGTCAATTCGAAGACAAATTACGACCTTTTGGAGAATTTTTCTGCTTCAATGATCAGGAAATTAAGATAAGAGGTAAGTTGGAACGCTGTTCTTAACTGACTCATCTGGTCGCCAAAGTGTTTCCCTTACGTTTAACCTGATTAACTTTTTGGCTCTAACATAAAATGCACGTTGCTGTTGTGCTTTCTGCTTATTACAGCAATTCATCAGCGTACAAGCTAGTGTTTCAGTTTAATTGCAACGTAGTCCTTCTTTCATTCCTGAGCTCTACTGGACGTACATTTTCTCTTCGAAGTTTTGTACAACACGTAAAATTATTCGTTATAACCGGGATCCGAGATTAATACCGAAATCTGGGCCACAAGATTGGAATTGGGGTTTGTCAAGTCTCCGTGACGATTACACAAGGTTTCATTTGCCTATGTTGGTAGAAGTTTACAGAAATTCGTTATGTGATACATACAAGCCTATGCTTATACTCACACTACATGGTGTACGTAGTCACTTTGTCCAGTAAGCATGATAAAGATTTAACTATGCGCATTATCGGGTTTTCATTATCTCGTGCAATGAAGCAGCACTTTAAACTGAGGAGAATGAAGGGCTCTTACCTACTAGATAAGTTTCAGTACCGATTTTGTGTATGATATTCCTTCAAAAGTGAAGATTATCACCTTTAAATACTGTAAACGAGTAAAAACATCGTCTTGAAGGCCACATGGTGATACACACTTAAAAATATTTTTAATGACAGTAGTTTGTGTAGTCGCCAAGAAATTTATTCAATTTCCGTATATTTATTTGTGGTTTATATCTGTTACATGGCGGCTTCAGAGGTTATCGTAGAGGTGGAATTGGGATCAGCGACTTTTTTTGGTTTATTACATCAAGCCAACACAGGATTCCAATTCGAATCATGTGTACGCCAGTTTGCAGTTGATAAGCATTGAGTAACATAGTGATACGTATTGTTGATTACATATGTTTTCACTCCTACATATATTTAAAGGGGTAAGCGGTGGCGCAGTTGGTTGAGACACTGCGATAAAACCGGGAAGGTCGCGGGTTCGATTGGAATTTCTCAATTACCTAATCCTTCAGGCCGCACTACGGGCATGGAGTTGGCTCAGCCTCTAACAGAAATGAGTACCTGGGGGGTAAAGGTGGCCGGTGCTTAAGGCTGACAACCTTACCACCTTCATGTGCCAACTGTCTTGAAATCTTGGAGCCTCAACCTCGTGGAACCCTCAGGGCTTGTCCAGGTCTGTAATTGGATTACTGTACCTGTGTACACACATATAAAAAACTATTGACGCTAGCATCCTATAGACTGGAAGGCGGTAAGAATATTTGATGTGGGAGACACTAGTATAAATACGTAGTGCATGAACTTTATGTGTTGTAATTTACAGGCTGCAACATGCAGAATTTTGACACGTTAAATATTGTTTCTCCAACGTAAAAGATCACAGAAATGCGTTTATTACATTCCGATGTGCAATTTAACCAAGTTAAATTACTGTTTGTATGCCGATATTATTTACACGTGAATCGTCACGAACATATTGTCGTATTTTTTATATTTCTATTGTGTCTGAGCGTCGTGACTTAAAAACATATTACAAAATACTTCTATCGACGGGTGATAGAACTCCGAGGGCGTTAGTTTTCTCGCATACGTATGTAGATATAGAGTGAGGGTAATTTGTTTTGGGCCAGCTTTAGCGGTTTAGTTAGTGTAAAGTAATTAAAGTGCTGACACAGATATGCAGCAGTGTTTGCTCCCTGGGATCACGTCAGCTGAGGAGATTTCGTGTGAGCTGAACGCGTTTGTAAGTCAAACATTTATAAGCATCTATATTAATAATTGTCAAACGAGATGCAACACAAAGTAGTCTATTTATTATTCTGCAAGTTCACTCTACATGTTTAGGGTGTCAACCACACCCATCATCAGGAATACACAAAACTGTAACTACAGACTCCAACGTGGCCAAGCGTGGCCGCTTGGCCACGTTGGAGGGAGGGAGGGAGCTGCACAAAAAATATGACCAGTACCGGAGGCTGTAGTTACAGTTTTGTGTAATCCTGATGGTGGGTATGTTTGACACCCGAAACACGTAGCGCGAGCTTGTAGAATAATAAAGAGACTGCTTTGTGTTGCATCTCGTTGGACAATTATTAGTTTAGATCAGCGATGCACGGAACCATAAACATAAAATTTATAAGTAGTTACAATTTTCATGGAAAAAGTGCTGTTATTTAAAAATCGGAGCAGATAATCTAGATTTAGAATCGTGTTAAATACAGCCGACCTTATGTTATAAACCCATTCCATTTCTTGCTTTATTACAGGGATGTGCACTTGATGCATAAATATTTTTGTACGCTACACGTACGTATGCTTCTTGGTGCAGTTTAATGCGAGTGAAGAACAATATTTATGCGAGTGACTTTGACATTTGTATGGCTGCTTTGATGTGGCTATCAGTTTCAGTTACAGTTTAACATGTAACTCTACAAAATGTTACAGAAGTATTGTATGTGTGCGACAGTGCGCATTTGTTTTGCCGCTGTGAGTTGTTACTCAAAGAGAAATATAGCGTGTCCGAACCAAGTGCAGTACCATACCTACCCATGATTGCTACCATTACACTACCATTACACCCTGCAGGATAACACACAATACAAGAACGACACATTGTGTACTTCATATTATACACAGCAGGTTTTACGTAGCTAGTTAAGAGAACACATATTTGTTTAACACATAATTCTCTTTGTGTACATCTATTATAATACACGTGAAGGTAAACTGGTCTTAATTTGATGCGTATTGGACCGTGCATCATCTTGATATTTGAATAAAGGTAGACCAACTTGATGACAGTAGTGGTTCAGCCTGCACTCGGATACCACATCACCAAGAGCCAATCCCGCTACATAACACCAACACGCCTCAAGTCAGCACAATACAGCCTACACAATAACGTACCAAGTAGTCGCAAGTTCTTGAAGATGGATGTATTAATATCCGAAACATGTTGAGCAGAAAATTGACATAATAAAGCAAGTGTCATCAAGTTGGTCTACCTTTATTCAAATGGTTTTAATTTTATTTATTAACCATTGAGTTTTCATAATAGATTCCACATTCATTGATTTCTTTCAAGGTTGTTCTTGGCTGTAAACACATAATGGAAATTATAAAATAGGCAGCACACGTTATTTAAATTTAACGTAATATAATTTTGAAACTGGAATTTTGTCACAAGATATGCTGTCCGCGATCTCGTGTTTGTCGGCTCGCATGGAACATCTCGGCTCCCACTAGATGGATTTACATTCAATTTTATGTTAGAGGATTCTTCGAAAATACGTCGAGAAAATTCAAGTTTGGCTCAAATCTTACACAAGAATAGCGAGTACTTTACATAAGGGTCTATGTCCCTTTATCATAGCATCTCACTGAATTCTGTTCAGACTGGGAAACATTTCACGCAAAATTTGTGTAGGAAGTAATTTTTTTCGAAAATCTTGCCGTTTATGAGATAACTGCGGAAGCACATGGTAGAGCTGGACAGGTCTCAGATTACAATATAATAGAACGGTTGCGCGTTGCATGCTGGGTAATTAAGGCTACAAACACACACTCAATATGTATTTGCTTTTCACTGCATTACCCGAACGCGCCTCAATGTTACATTTATATGCACATTGCCTCTCTCCTTATAGATCAGTTTTTACTGTTATTCCACTGTGACTTGATCTACTGCAAACAGATAGTGTCATTTCCTCCACATACGATGTCTTGTCTATCCCGCAATGGCTCAATGTTAGTGCCATGATCAAACCTTCTGCAGTTATTAGCAGTATTTAAGCTACAGCTACAGTCTAGTTATACCGCCTCTTATCCATGTCCAGAGCTGTAGTCTGAGTACCATCCATGACTCGCTGTACCGTATTCTACGTATAGCAGCAGTCTAGTAGCATCTTCTGTGTAACAGATGCAGTAGCTGCTGTCGCGCTGTGCCACCATTACATAGTTTTAACTCTGCGTGCATCATGTAAAGTTGAAGCTGATATTAAAGTAGGATAAGTTTAGAGAGGCACATTCTGTCCCATACGTCACCATATTGCGGAATAAACTTCGCAGCAGATCTCGCATGAAGTTTGGTATCATATTTTTGGATATACAGTGTACCGTAGGGTAAAGTCGCCTAACGTGGGGCAGTGTTTATTTCTTGGTCACACCGATAATACAGTTTATGACAAGCAAGCAAATTTTAATGCGTTTTTGAACCTCAACAATCCTACATTAAGCATTAAGGAAACAACACAAATCGACAACTAAAGTTGGGTGGCTCCTATTATTTTGTACTAGGGATTTCTCACACTTAGAGCAAAAAAACAATTTAGGGAGACCATAAACAGGAAGTTATATTTATTAATATTACAAAATAAAGTTTTTCGTAACCTTTAGTGGCCACAATAAACTGATGTCTGTCATACCTGACACGTGTCACATACAAAGGCCTGTTTGGAATAGGTCGCATAAACAGTGTGTGCCCACATTGGACATTTTGGCATCGGACAAATTCTTCGCCGTCGTGGTCTTCAGAGAACACACCTACAGAATACGGACATTTGGCATCAACTTTATCCTCACTTTCTTTCCCCCATCCATCTTCTTCTTTTGGCAATGGGGAAACACCTAACTCGCTTGATGGCGTAATTGGCGGTTTCACTTCACTTCTTCCGTCTTCACCACGGGTTTGACAGGCCTATTTTCGATCGGAAAGGGTCCCCGTTTGATGTTTTCCTTCTATTGCACACCGTGTTTCTCGTAAAGGGACTTACGACAGGTTAGTTTCTTGCCTTCGTCGGTAGACTGCATCCCCGTTTTTTCCTCCAGTTCCGCCTTGTATATAAAGATGGTTATGATCTTCTCTGAACCAGGCCTAGAAGATCCAGCATCGTTTGTGCCTTGTTTTAAAATTTAAGGCAGTGTACTTAGTCTTGCAGCCTTCACTAACCTACCTGTTGAAGATGTCGCGTTAGCTAATCTGGATGGCATCAGTGCATTAAGGAACACAGTGGGAAAGTCAGAAGGTGCCACTGTAGGATGATGGGAGAAACTGGCTTCGTTTAAATGAAAGTCGCTGAACATTTTGCGCTTAGTGGCTAGCTGTAGGTTAAAACGCAAATGTCGTTACTAGGCACCTGCTACAAGTCACATACTCGCCATTACAAGGCGGATGCATACAGGTTAGGTACAGCGGTATCCCCATTAGGAACTACCGCATATTTGATGAATCTACCCTAAACGGTATTTAGCGTGGATTAAGAAGATATTCATATTAATTTATATATTTTACCGTCCAAGACAGTTTATTTTATTTAACAACGTTACATGTTTCGGTCTCACAAATGCATTTCAGTCAGTTTTAAAAAGCAAACGCCCATGCCTGAAGATGGTCTTTTAGGCCGAAACGTATACCATTGTTGAATATTAATAAATTGTTGCCTTTGATGGTGTAATATGTATTAATATTCATGCACCAAAACACAACGGGATGAATACCACAAAAAAGAGAGATTATCTGTACGTTCTTGGTCGGTTGGAAGCGAGTGGCGTTGCAGGTTAGTACATTGCTTCCGATACTGTGACACCATTTCTCGGCGGTCGGCAGGCGACGAAGTATGAGACATTTAGGTAAATGTGTTGGCAGTCTTCTGAATGAGAAAAGTAGAAAATGCGGCTAGGAATATAGCCCCTTTTCGGAGCTGTTAAATTGTCACTTCACGGCTGCGTGAACCGCGTCTAGTCTTCTCTTCACCGTTTACAAACTGATTCTTACGCAATTCAACAATGCGTTGAAAGGCAAGAGATAATATTTACAATAGTAAGTATAAGGTAATATAATCTAGTTGTATCTGAAAATACTAAGAGTGATCTCAACTGAGGACACTGGGTAAAACGACGAAAAGCCTTACTCAGTGGGTCCAGTGTGTTGTGTAAAACCGCCTGCACCCCGCAGTGTTTAAGCTTTTGGATACATTTTTCTCTTTTTTTACCTTTTGAGAAACACCGCCCCTGTGTATGCGAAATTAAGCAGAATGTAATGAACTCATCTCATTTGCGATAATTTTATCATCCGTAGGCTTGCTCAACATATTCCCTCCTACGTTATGCGTTGTTGCCATCTCCTTTGCAGCTTCCGGGTGGATCCGCGGCACCTTTCTTTAGTGGTGTTGCAATACCACTCCCGGACAGCCGGCTGTTCAGTTTCCTTGCCACATTATAAGCTCCGTATTCTGTTGAAGACAGTGCTGCTTGCAGGCGTTTTCTCTCCACAAACTGCAAGTAACCGACCGTGAAAATCTGACGGTGTAACGCCTCTTTTCCTCAAGAACTGCGTGGTCCGTCTCTGCCCATGACAGTCGCCTTCCATTTTGCGACTTTGTCCATGCGCTTCGAACACTAGGCTTGGTAAAGACACAGCAGATTTCACAGACTTGCACAACTGCAGCCATTTGGTGATGGAATTCTGTACTAAGACTACTGTTTCAGCTCATTATTCGCGCGATCCTACAGCTTGTTGTTTTCTAAAACAGCAGTTCTTGTCCGAGTCATTTCCGAAAGCCCTTCATACAATATCAGTCTACGAAACTATAATTAAATAATATCAGGGAGTACCCAAGGAACGCCGGAAGGACTTATAGAGACGTAACAGGCAGTAATTGGTACGACGTGATGCGAATGAGGAGGAGAAGGAAGAGAAGAAAGAGAGAAAGTTATAAATCTGACCTGACACAACATACAAAGGAGGACAGGCTCTCCTTCTGTTATTTCACGATATGTTGGCGTTCTTAAAATTGAGCCCATCAAAACAAATAACTTCCAATTAAACGTAATGGACTTTTAAGCCCTCAAAAACTGATACCCTTATCTGTGCTGATATCAACGATGCGTGGCAACGATCGCATCTTTCTGTTTGCTGAATCTCGTTCCATTTAATGAGATTAGAATCTGCTGTGGTCAGAAGTCAAGGTTCAATTCAATCAGTTACACTTATGAAACGAAATAATAGTAAAAGAGTTTGATTACCTACAGAGTGCATGCCATGCTATAGGAATCTCTTCATATTTGTTCCCGCATGTGCGTGTTAAATTATGTGCACAAATACAATAAGCGTCTACAGACTTGCATTAAATTTAATGTGCATCCTATGTTATTAAGAACAATTACTTCTTTTTCTCCTGCTTTGAGACGCAGTGTTCAGGCTTTCAAACGTCCTTCATAATATTCGTGTATCTCGCTGTCTAAGAATTATTATGGTATTGGTAAGTACGAAAAAAGAGGAGGGTTTTTAATGTTTTTTTGACCGTGCATCTCGAATATAATCGTGTAAAGAAAGCCAACTTGATACACAACTTATTCTTAGTATATTTCGCCAACCTCTACAGGTTCGGGCGACTCATCATCAGGAGGTACAAACTTATGTACATAACAATTCCTAGTTCTTATTCTTTTTAAATAACTCTGTTGTCCTGGTTCGATTGGAACTCCAATCCATCCAGCACAACAGAGAGTCATCTAAAAAGAATAATAAGTACCAACTGTTGTACACATAAGTTTGTACCTCCTGATTATGGGCCTAGATACACCCGAAACATGTGGAGGTTTACGAAATATACTAAGAATAAGTTGTGCATCAAGTTGATTTTTTTTTACATGATTATAAAAGAGGAGGTCTTATGCGTATTGGACCGTGCATCATCTTGATATTTGAATAAAGGTTGACCAACTAGATGACACTTGCTTTATTATATATTGCTCAACATGTTTCAGACGTTAATACGTCCATCTTCAGG
>Ga0123352_10018804_pt1 | contig 11015 bp, 12 predicted proteins | sample TergutLab28metaG_FD_89700 | JGI IMG/M metagenome (GOLD analysis project Ga0123352, IMG submission 89700) | Labiotermes labralis P1 segment gut microbial communities from Petit-Saut dam, French Guiana - Lab288 P1 | ecosystem: Host-associated > Arthropoda: Insects > Digestive system > Gut ... | reverse complement strand
CCTGTTCCATTCGCTTCACCCCAACCGCTCCATATAATGGTATAATATATGAGCGGCTGGCTTGTTTGGATTCCCCGGTTATGAGATAACGGCAAAAAAACAAGGCGGTACAGGGCTTTGCGGCCTCTTGCGCCTTTCTATGTTTTTCTTATTATGTTTCTTCCATCAACGAGTTACTTACAATGGTCAATATCGCATGCAAACAATAACAGCACTTCCATCAGTCAACACTTCGCCATTAACATCGGTGGGTCGTGCTGATATAAATTACAATGTAAACAACGTCCAAGCCGTATCTGTTGCTGTACTTCGTGTAGGTGTGTCGGCTGGTGTAGGTACTATTAGTGGGCCGATAGCAGTAGGTATAACAATTTTTGATATGATAGGAGCTGGGGTATCAGGATTTACTCCACATGTACGAGTTACTAGTGGAGCAACTCCCCCGCGTTATGATTGGGATGTTAACGTTATCGCAAATTTCCATTTCGTTAGCCGTACAAATAATCCGCACCAATCACATCTTGTAGCGGTTGTTACAAATGCACGAGGATGGGTGAGGTATACGGGCTCATATGAATGGATTAATGCAAACACTGGATTGCGTCAATCTCGTACTGTTAATGAGCCAGAATATTTTGGTCTTGCAAACTCATTTTTTCTAGGTTGGCCTGATGCACTCAATGTTTTATATGGCCGTAGGGCTCCTATACACAGTTTTGTAGGGAATATTCCTGTATCACGTGGAACAAATGGCAATCAACGTCATATTACTACAATATTTTTATTGCGCCCTACTGGACTTGCACATGTAATGTAATTTAGTGATGTATCGTGTCTGCCACAGAACGGCGTAAAGCTTGCGCCGCTCTGTGGCGATTTCGGGAAATAATTGGAGGCAATCAAGATGGCTAAGTGGCTAAGAATATTAAAAATATGCATGATTATTGCGGCAATTGCATTCTGTGTTGTAGTCGCAATCAGCTACATACCACGGCGCGTGCAACAAGAATTTATGGGAATAGAATTGCTGGTATTGGGCGAACAAGAGTATGAAATTTTGCAAACCATAGACATACGTATTGATGGGCGTGTGCGTAATGGAATGTTTGCATTCTCCCCGACATTCAATGGTACTTTTGAAGTTTGCGCATACGACTTTACGTTAAATGATGCGACTGCTGAAGTCTTTTCTTTTAGAAAGGGTTCCTTTTTGGGCGGCATATTGTCATACCGCCCATTTTATAGGTCACACCCCTTGCGTGGCCCCGACACACTTGGGATGATTTTTACAGACAGGAATTTTTCATCTATTGTAATTCATATAACCGAGACAGTTGCCATAGACGGTGGATCATATACCGAGATAACTACAACAGATGGACATGGCACATTGCGAATTACGCAGTCTTACAGCACTGTTCAGACAAACCGCGTAATTGCAGCACCCACAACAGATGCCAACACCGCATTAGAAATGATGCGCTCCAAAAATCTGTTTTGGTGCGATGTAGATTATAGCGTTGTTCATTATCCATGGGCTGGTGAGCCGGGGGCACGGTTTCCTTGATGCCCAAAATGGACATCAGCAAAATTCCAGGTCAACAGCATAGTGTTAACTTAGATGGAGTGGCTCAATATGGAGAAGTTGGTATCACCTAAAAACATGCCAAACGCCAAGAAAAATACTATAACGAGGATAGCAGCAGTCTTTGTTAAGCATAAGCGAATTGCAATTATAGTATTTGTATCATTTTTGGCTTTTATTGCTGTGACTTTTCATATTCACACAACCAGGCAAGTGGAATACCAGTCATTTTCATTTATTTTTACAGAGTTTCTTGTTCAAGCGCAATTTGTAGGCAGTAATTATCTGCATATATATCAACTCTTGGAAGATATCATTATTTCCGAGAGCGAGCCAACGCTTGCGGAACATCAAGAAATTTTACGAGTTTTTCACGACACGGTTAATAGACAGTATGCGCTTCTATGGAGCATTCATCTATTTTTTAGGGATTTTTCTGTACCGTATCATGGACATCCTTTACCGTGGTCTGGCTGTTATTCAGGCAGTGCTAGTTATATTTTTTATCGTTTGTACGGCAATACTTTGTCAATTGAAAACTATATAGCCTTACAGAACTTGGCTGCAGAAAAAATGCAACTTTTTGAAAGAAATGAACTACTCGTTTTTACTGAAATAGGCCACGCACGCCGATTCATTATTGAAAATAGAGATGCTATGTGGTATGCAATAGAAAATGTTAGTAACTTTGCAATGGATTTTATAGAAAATGAGATGAATTTCGGACTTGCTTTGGATGCAATACAATAAATTATTTGAGATTGCCAAGTGGTGAGGGCAGGTGGACTGTTTTGCTGATGTCCAAAATGACCACCAGCAAAACATCAGGTCAATAACACCGCACTTAACCTAACAAGAAGAACAAAAGACGACGGCACAGCGCGACGCCCTTAATTGGACGGAATGTAACTCAGGAGGTTGTTAAATTGTCTAAATGTCTAAAAATATTAAGGTTGTGTTTGATTGCAGCAGCAGTTACCTTTGGTGTTGCTGTTATAATCAGCTACATACCACGGCGCGTACAACAAGAATTTACAGGAATAGAATTGCTGGTATTGGGCGAACAAGAGTATGAAATTTTGCAAACTGTAGACATACGTATTAATGGACAAGTGCGTAATGGGATTTTTTCTCGTTTCCCTACCTTCAACGGCACTTTTGAAGTTTGCACATACGACTTTACGCTAAATGATGCTACTGCCGATATCTCTTTTCAAAGAGGGTATTCTTTTGGCGGTAGTATGCTTTTTCGTCAATTTTGGAGGACTCCATCCGTCCGTGCACCGTCACCATTTGGAACACTTGGGTGGATTTGTACAGACAGGAATTTCTCATCATTTGTAATTCATGTAGCTGAGTTTTTCCCTTCCGATTCTATTTGGGGGGGAGGCACTTATATGCCGGGAAACCGCATAATTGTGGCACCCACAACAGATGCCAACACCGCATTAGAAATGATGCGCTCCAAAAATTTGTTTTGGTGCGATGTAGATTATAGCGTTGTTCATTATCCATGGGCTGGTGAGCCGGGGGCACGGTTCCCTTGACTGCTAGGAAATTGCTTGCGCAATTTCCGTCGCTCAATGGGGCTCTGCCCCAAGCCCCGCCGCTACAGCGGGAATGAATCCCGCTTCCGCTTCCTCCGGAAAGCGGCGTAGCCGCTTTTTGATGCAGATTTAAAGATGCAAAAAACCGTAATACGAATAAAAGAGCAGTTGGAACTGTTTTGCTGATGCCCAAAATGGGCATCAGCAAAATTCCAGGGCAACAGCATAGTATTAACCTAGATGGAGTGATTCAATATGGAAAAAAATTATCTTAAGCAAATAGAGAGTGTCTGCGTACTTTCCCCCAAAATGGCTAAATTTTTGACTCGCGTAACCGTAGGCTTCCATGCGGAGGCAGACTTTATGAATCGCTGCTTCCCGCATTCTATGCTTCTGCGTTTGCCGTCTATTTCCCCTAAAATTACGGTTATAGACTTTGCCGCACAGGCCTTTGGGAAGCCATGCCCTTTCCCGCTTTTTGTAGACGACGAAAATGTCATTGCAGAGGATGTATGCATTATCAAAAACGGACGCGTAAAAGGCTGCATGACCAACAGGGAATTGGCCGCAAAAATGCGGCTACCCCTTACAGGCAATGCCAGAATCCCAAGCCCCGGGGCTGGGCCGGAAATATATATGCGCAATACAGCACTCTTGCCGTGGAAGGACTCATTTCCCAGCATGCTTGAATCTGTTAGCAATGGTTTTTATCTTGTGGACGGGTACGGTGCCGAAGGCAGCGAAGACGGCTTTTATGCCTGTCATATAACAGAGGGTTACCACATACGAAACGGTGTTATTTGCGAGCCCATTTATAATTATGTTGTATGGGGGGATGGTATAGACTTTCTTACCAGTATATCTATGGTTGGTGATGATTTTACCTGGTATAAAGAAACATTTGATGACAGGCCGCTGGCACCACAGGCATTTGGGGCACCAACAATAACGGCCAGGGTTAGTATAGAGAAATACTAGCACTCCCATTTTCATTTATACTCAACTTTTATCTATCAATGCCGCCTCCTTGTATGTTAAAATTGTGGCGAAGGAGCTGACATTGATATGGAATTAAAGCAAAAAAAGCGTGACGAAATCCCCGCGAAGTACAAATGGAAACCAGAAAACATCTTCCAAACCGATGATGCATGGCGTAAAGCTGCCGATGCGGTAAAAGCCGGTTTGGACATGAGTTCGCCCGCCCCGGTTAAAAATACAATGCAAGTGTTTGAAAGACTTGTTAGTGAGTTGGAAGAAGCTCTTTAGTAAGACGCAAATTTCTTACAAGCTATCCCCAAAATCTGCCCTAAACTGCGCAATCAAATTTTCATGCCAGTTACCAACAGGTTTCAACCGCCCAAAGAAGAAGCGCAGTACCTTAGGCTCTTCCACAAATTCCAGCCCACCAATTAAATGACGGTTTTTATATAGCCATGCCAACCTGTCGGCAGTAAATTTAATTTGCGACAATGTAAATACTCGTTTGGGGATGGCCAATCGTATTAACTCCATTTTTGCATGGCGTTCGTTGCCGTCCGCGTCGCGCTGTTCACTCATTGTGCCGCGCTCCATGCAACGGACGCCGCTTGCAATATACATTGCCGTTGCCAATGCCCCCGCCGGGTACTGGCTTGCGGGAATATGCGAACAAAACTGCTTGGCATCCACATGGCAGCCCAAGCCCCCTGCAGGGGTAACAACCGGGACGCCTTTTGCCAGCAGTTCATTACATAATGCTTCCACAAAAATAGGTACCTGGCTGATGTTATCAAAGTCCAATGTTTCACGAAGGCCTACCGCAAGCGCTTCCATTTCCCGTACAGACATACCGCCATATGTCAAAAACCCTTCAAACAGCGGCACAAGTTCACGCATTTTTAGGAACAACGCGTCGTCGGACACAAGAATGCCGCCGCCCTTTGCCGCGCCCAGCTTCCGTCCAGAGAAGTACATGATATCCATAAAAGACGCAATTTCGCGAGTTATTTCTTTTACGCTTACATCTTTGTATTTTGGGTCGCGGGCCTTGATAAAATATAAATTATCTGCCAAAAGGCTTGCATCGCACACAACAGGTATACCATGCGAACGGCAAATTTCAGATACTTCCCGCATATTGCCCATGGAAACAGGCTGCCCGCCAATAAGGTTTGCACTGGCTTCTATCCGCATGAATGCGATTTTTTCCGCCCCTAGGCGTGCTATTGCCTCTTTTAATTTGTTGATATCCACATCGCCCTTAAACGGGGCATCGCTGTTGATTGCATAACCTTCGTCGCCAATGATTTCTTCTATAATACCGCCGGCCAGCGTGATATGCGCGCTGCTGGTAGTAAAATGATAGTTCATAAGTACAACCAAGCCGGGTTTTACCATGGTTTGCGAAATGATATGCTCTGCGGCGCGGCCCTGGTGCGTGGGCAAGAAATTCTTCATCTGAAAAATATCCTCCAGTGCCGCTTCCAGCCGATAAAAAGTCTCGGACCCGGCATAGCTGTCGTCGGCCTGCATCATGGACGCGTATTGGTTCGCGCTCATGGCGTTTACACCGCTGTCTGTTAGCATGTCTAAAAAAACATCCCTACTTTTCAATAAGAATGTATTAAAACCGGCTTCTTGCATACATTGCAAGCGTTCCTCGGCCGGCAGCAAGTTTACTTTTTGCACCATTCTGACACGATGCATTTCTAAGGGGACATATTCCCCAGACATGAATTTAACCATTTAGCATAACACCCTTTCTAGTATCTCCTGCGTGGTGGTGTACCGCGCATACGCCCGGCAATTATTAAAATAAGCGAAAGTACAACAGATACAACAGCTACCAACTGGCTTGCCGGTAAGCCGGTGTCAAAAAACATAATCTGGTCGGTACGCAGCCCTTCTACAAAGAAGCGGATTACGCCATAGCCCAGCAAGTACATGCAAATGACTTCGCCATCAAATTTTTTACGCGGACGATAAATTATAAGCACAATCATAAGAACTAAGTTAAGAAATGCTTCGTAGAAAAACGTTGGGTGAACCTGAAGATACTGCACACCCTGTGCTTCTATAAACGTATCAACCAGGTCATAGCGTATATAGCGTGCCTGGTCTACACGAATACGCATCGCAAACAGGCCTTCTGTATATCCCCCAAAAGCCTCGCGGTTAAAGAAATTGCCAAAGCGGCCAATAATCTGCCCAAGTAAAAGCGAAGGTGCGCAAGTGTCCGCAAATGTTGTAAACGGGATTTTCTTGATTTTGGCCATTATCAGACCCGCCAAAAGCGCACCGATAATACCACCGTAAATGGCCAAGCCCCCATCCCGTATATTAAATATTTGACGCAACGCAGGTATGTTGCTGTTCCAATTAAAAACAAGATAATAGGTACGCAGCCCAATAAGTGCCAAAACCAGGCCAAGCATTAACAAATCAAAATAATCGTCCGATTTTTGGCCTGTTCTTTTTGCATGGAATACCGCCAAAAAATAGGCGGCGGCTACACCAAGCATAATAAATATCGCGTACCAATATATATCAAACCCAAATGGGCTTGCCACAATCTGCGGCACACGCAGAAAGTATAGACGCAGGTTTGGAAACCAAATATCCGGTGCGACATAATCTGGGGGCATAGGAATCAGCCTTTCCGTTTATTGTTTAACGCGGTGTGTCAAAAATCCCCGCGATAAGTCCTTACAGTATTAGACATTTCCAAATAATTATCAAGGTTTATATACCCCGGAATGGAATTGCCGGAACCAAACGCAATCGCGCCTGCATACTGCTCGCACTCCTTAAGCACGTCATTTACATATTCGCGTACTTGTGCGGGCGCAAGGCTGCAAAGCGCATCTGTATCAATACCGCCAAAATGTGCTACTTGACTGCCAAACTTTTGCACCCATACCGGGAAGCGAGCAATTATATCTTCATTGGAATGCTTTGCGTTAATTTTTGCGTTGTTAATAATGTCGGGCATTATATCAAAAAGGTTACCGCAGGAGTGAAGCAGGAACGGCTTGTTATAAGAATGAACAAGATCGACAATCCGCCTGTATTGCGGGATAATATGCTTGCGAATATCATCCGCAGGCAGCAAAGTGTTTGTTTTAAAGCCTAAATCGTCCCCAAAGCGCAGTACGCAATAGCTATCGCCATACGCTTTAAGGAAACGCTCCCAAATTGCAAAAGAAATGTCACCCATACGCTTAAACAGGCCTGCATATAAATCTGGGTCGTCATAGGAAATTATCGCCAGATGCTCATACCCCATGATATCTTGAACAGCCTCGAAAACTCCGTTACCAACCCCGCCTACGGCTTTCATCCCCGGAGGCAGTACATTGCCAAGCGCACGAAAATAATCGCCGAATTTTTCAAAATACATATCGCAAAGTTCGTCCCATGGGTACTTCTCAAAATCTGCATAAGTTTGAATCACAGATGTTCCATGTCCGCCCAAAAGCCCCCCATTAGGCAAAATACCACCTATGCAACATTCAAATGATACAGCATCGTAACCCAATCTCTTATAAAATTCGCAAAAATGCGTAAAATATTCTTCTTTCTCGCGCAGGTTGCCGCGATACAAATCAGCAAACTTTTTGTCGAGTATGGCTTCCATCACGTTATCGTGAACCAAATGCTCGTACAATGGCAGTCTTTTGGGTTTGCGGTTAAACGCGGCATCTTGCACATTTTTGTAGTCTGGTTGAAAAGTCATAAAAATCTCCCTTTTGAAATGGCGCGCTTGTTCGTTACTGCGCTATATTGGCGATGCCAAGCTCTGCAAGTTGTTCAGGGTCAACAGTATTGGGCGCCTGGGTCATTGGGCAGGATGCATCCTTAACTTTTGGGAACGCAATAACTTCCCGCAAAGAGTCTGCCCCGGTCAGCAGCATTATTATGCGGTCAAACCCTAAGGCAATGCCGCCATGCGGCGGAACGCCATATTTTAACGCCTCCAAGAAGTAACCAAAACCTTCTGCGGCGGTTTCTGGCGTAAAGCCCAGCGCGGCAAACATGCGGTCTTGCAACTCGCGTTGGTGAATACGAATGCTGCCGCCGCCAAGTTCGTAGCCATTAAGCACCAGATCATATGCCCTTGCCCTAACGGCTGCCGGGTTTGTTTCCAACATGTTCGCATCATCTTCCAACGGCGATGTAAATGGGTGATGCGCGGCAAAATAACGGTCATCCTCTTCCGAATATTCAAGCAATGGGAAATGCGTCACCCACAGGAAGTTGTACTGCCCTTCCGGGATCGCGCCCTTCCATTTTGCGGCTGCAAGGCGTACCGCACCCAGCGCGTCAAATACAGTAGAAGTTTGGTCGGCACATAGGAAAATTACGTCGCCGGCCTTTGCGCCAAAACGTTCGCTAATTTCGCGAAGCTGTTCGTCGGTAAAAAACTTAGATATTGTGGATTTAATTGTGCCGTCCTCGGGCAGAGTAATCCACGCCAAGCCTTTGGCTTTATGGGTTTTTGCAAGCTCTACAAATGCGTCAATTTGCTTGCGAGGCAGGGCAGCACACCCTTCGGCATTAAAACCGCGCACGCTTCCGCCACTTTCCAGCGCAGAAGAAAATACTTGAAAATCCACACCTTTAACCAAGTCAGAAATATCTTTTAATTCCATGCCAAAACGGGTGTCGGGCTTGTCCGAACCAAAACGCTCCATGGCCTCTTTCCAAGTTAATCTTGGGAAGCCCGCGGCAATATTAACATCCATTACTTCGCTTAAAACGCGGATCATAAGCCTTTCCGCCGTTGTCATTACGTCGTCTTCTTCGGCAAAGGACATTTCGATATCTATCTGCGTAAACTCCGGCTGACGGTCTGCGCGAAGGTCTTCGTCACGGAAGCATTTTGCAATTTGAAAATACTTATCAAAACCCGACATCATCAAAATTTGTTTCATTTGCTGCGGGGACTGCGGCAATGCGTAAAACTGCCCCGGGTGCATTCTTGACGGAACAAGATAGTCCCGCGCACCTTCCGGGGAACTATTAATAAGCATAGGCGTTTCAACTTCCATAAAACCTTCGTCCGACAAATACTCGCGAATTACACGCGCCGCTTTGTGCCGCATTTTGAAAATCCGCTGCACTGCCGGGCGGCGCAAGTCTATATACCTGTGTTTAAGGCGCATGTCCAACCCCACGTCCTCGTCTGTAACTTGGAACGGCGGTACTTCCGCTTCCGACAGCACGCGTAAATCGGTAACATCTATTTCTACCCTGCCGGTAGCCATGTCCGGGTTAACATTTTCCGGGGTTCGGGCAATTACCGTACCCACTGCGGCAATAACAAATTCGCCACGGATAACTTCCTTTGCCAGTCGATAATGTTCGGCAGATACACGCTTCTCGTCTACTACAATTTGAACCAGCCCGGTTCTATCGCGCACAACCAAAAATATTAAGCCGCTTAAATAGCGACGCTTGTTTACCCACCCCATTACTGTTACTTGCTCGCCAATCTCTTCATCGTCAACATGCACGCAATAATGCGAACGCTTCAGGCCTCTCATACTTTCACCCATGAGTATATCTCTCCCATTTTCAAAATTTCATCTACAATACCACAAAACTATGTAAAAAAAAAGACCTTTCGGTTTCTCGAAAGGTCTTAAAGGGGGGGATACCCTTGACAGGACTTGAACCTGCACGGTCTCCCACTGGAACCTAAATCCAGCGCGTCTGCCAATTCCGCCACAAGGGTACGATCGGGTGCCTCAAAAGGGGGGAGTAGCACCCGCTCGTATTGTTATTATACGGAATGTGACATGCTTTGTCAAAGGTTTTTTTGTGTGGGTTTGCAAGATAATTATTCACAAACAGCGCATTGTATTTTTATACAAATTACACTAAAATAATACAAGCTGTTGGCGTAAGACTTGATACTGGGGGTTTGGAATGGCTAAAAAATTATCCACCAAAAAATTAACAGCAATAATTATATGTGCTGTTTTGCTGGCTTGCATAGCAGTTATATTTGCATGGCAAGCAAACAGAGTGTCATCTTTGGATGCCGTTTCCGAAAACTCCCAGCTTATCGCTGGCACAATAGAGGCACAAGCCGCAACCTACAAAAACTGGCGATGGTTTGGGGGTTTACAAAGTACACTCATTTGGCATTTCTTACTGGAGAAAGGTGCTGGGACGAGGAACTGCTTGCCCTAATACCTGTTGTGCAGTTTGCCGACCCAAATGACGTGAATGATATTCTTTATGAGTGGTTTGTTGGGCTTGGGGATGATGGGTTTGACAATGGCGGAAGTGTGCTTTTATTAGTACCGTTTAACGAAGATTTTCACGATATTTGGTATTTTGAAGATTTTATAGCATTGGTAGAAAACGCAACTTGGTTATCTTGGGCGGGCAACACGTCTGGCGAACATTACCATTCAGCGGCTTTACGTGCAAATAGAAACTATCTAGAAGCGCTGGCGGAAGATGATGAATCCTTTGGCTGGTTGCACGCATTGGATAAAGTGGATAAAAAATATATGTTGCCGCTGATTGATATGAAGTGGCTTACCGACGAGTCGTTTTTAGGATGTTCTCTTGCTGCTATTTTTTCTAGGTTCAACGAAGTTGCAGTTGCTAACAGTGCAGTAGCACCTGTGACTTTTGACGAGATTGGCAATAGTAATTTTTCTAACCAATGCTATCATTCCGGCATGGATTTTCAAGATGCTGGGTATAGATTATTGGGGCTTTTTAGATTGTACAATGCCATCAAATATTTCTTTCCATACATTGACATTAGACCTCTCCCAAAATTGAACAAATGTTTTGAAAATCTGCTATAATAATTAAAAACATTAGCAGGTGAAGACATGAGATATGAAAAAATTAAAGATATGAAAGATGTAGAATTTAAGCGT
>Ga0123352_10018803_pt1 | contig 11015 bp, 4 predicted proteins | sample TergutLab28metaG_FD_89700 | JGI IMG/M metagenome (GOLD analysis project Ga0123352, IMG submission 89700) | Labiotermes labralis P1 segment gut microbial communities from Petit-Saut dam, French Guiana - Lab288 P1 | ecosystem: Host-associated > Arthropoda: Insects > Digestive system > Gut ... | reverse complement strand
CGTTACCAAAAAATGGTGGGACAAAAAAAAGAAAAAAAACTTCACTTAAAAAAAACAGTAGGTGTAACTAGACTGGGCAGAGTCCTTGAGGGGCTAATAACTCCTCATTTATTCAAAATTCCCCCCATTTTATGGAACCCAAAGATTCATCGCCGTGTTCATAGGAACCGAACATTTTCGCGCTTCCCTGACATACATGAATCCCGTCCACGCCATCGGTTCCGTCTGATCTTTTTCTTCAAGTATCCTCACTAAAATAATGTATGCACTTTTCTTCTTCGTACGTGTGACATGTTTCGCCCATCTCTTCCCCCTTGATTTGACCAACCTAATAGTATTTTGTGAGCAATACGAATCATGAAGCCGCTTCTGCATTTTTCTCTATTCCCACTTTTAGTCTCTCCCTCTTGGGCCCAAATATCTTCATTAGCACCTACTTTCGAAGACCCAAAGACTCTGTTCTTCCCTTAATGTGACAGACCAAGTTTCTCGCCCATAAAAGCAAAATTAAGTTTTTGTGTATTTTAATATTTATGCTTTTAGATTCCGAAATGGAAGGCGAACGCGTCTGGAGAATTGCATAATTACGTAAATCACATTTTATATTTTGTATAATCCGTCAACATGGACCTCATTTGGTGTGTCGAGTAGTAAATAAGCGTTACAAAATATTTTTACTGCAATATCTGGGAAATGAAGTAAACGGAATTTTTATTTGTTAAGTATTATTATTTTACACGAAGGCTTTCTACACAGAAACATCATATGCAGCATTATGAAAACATGGCGTTTTTTTTGGATATCTTGATTAAGAATATAGATAGCAAGTTTCATGTTTTTCAGTGATTAGGCCTTTAAGTATAAATATTAAATACTTGAAACTTATAACTGCATATATTTACTGTTTTTTTATTATTATTTCTTGACCAGTTGAACCATTAATTAGCTTCGCAAGGAGGACTTTGCTGTGTGGAGCTGGTCACACATTTTAACTTAGTGGTAAAGTGCAGTGGTGTTCACTTCCAAAAGGCATAGGCCTGTTGGATAACTCTCTAGAGTGCTGAAAAATTACATCCCAGGCTCAGGGCCGCTTTTAAACGGCGCTATGCAAAAATAAACTTCGGGCACTACCTATGCATAGTCCTCAGCATCCCCCCACCCGTGATGGGGCCCTGTCCAGTCGCGGATTGTGAAAGCCTTAAACCGGCCCTGACTAGCCCAAACACAGTCAAAGTGGCGAACGAGCAGCATTATAACAAAGCAAAGAATCCACCAATAGGTATAAACGCGTAACATCTTCAGTGATGTCAACAATGCGACATAATATGCAGGCTCTATATCGCGCAGAATGGTGGGATGCATCGTGCAATGCATAAACAGTAAGAACACGTTCAGTAAATTACATTTATAATTAGCAAGCCTATTGGGCGTATGTAGCAAGACAAGCAGCAATGCAACTTACTTACCGCCATACTGCAAGAGTTTCGTGACAGATATTACCTGAGAATTGACATTTCCTTGTAGCGCGCTAATTTTTTCACGTCTGACGAAAACCATGCACCACAGTGATTACTTTCATTTTGGCACTTGATCGAGCTATGAATAAGAAACAAAATATAGCGTTGTACAATGAATTTTTTAATGTTTTCACACAAACATATTCACCTACGTCTGCAATGAAGCCGCCGTGGTACTTAAGAGACTCAACGTATCGAAATCGAGGTATCGAATTAAGAAATGGTCTTAGATTTAATTTCAAATCTTTCTGGTCTGTGTCTGCTTAATTTCTGTATCATAATTATTGTTCCCAAAATATATTAAGAATATCAAGAAATAAAAATATTCATAAATTTTTAACATTCTTTGGCGGGAACGACAAGCATAAGTTTACCCCCTCCCCTTCATCAGTCACAAATTCCCTCAACAAGAAGTACCTTTTTCCCGCCACATTCCGCCATTAATCAACCCATTTGGTTATGGAACGGCATACGTAGTTTACTGAGTCGTATTTCACATTTAAATGTTTTTGAGCCTGTGTAACCCCCCCTGAGAAGCTCAGCTTTTCCCTACACACTTGCTGACATGTTCTTCCTATTTGTACTGTCTCAATGGTGAAACTTCTAGAATGAGCACGCCCTCCTCATGACATAATTCTATATTTTCCATTTCTTTCTCCTGTAAATTTTCATGTTGTTATTGCCATATTAGCTTTCAGTTAAATCTAGTTGAAGTAGGTATTGACCAATATGTTGTACATTTATTACAGAAACATATAACATGTCTCTAGCAAGCTCATACTCCACCGTGGTATAATAGGGTGTTATTTCTGTGCTTGCCACCCATCAATTTTTTTTTTCACCAACTGGGACAATAACAAAATGAACCCCACCAAAGTCTGCAATGGTTGAAGTTGTTGCATAAATGAAGGTAGAGAATCCATATATCTGGATTAGTACACAGTAAGAGATGCAACATTTTAAGTTAAGTTTGTTTTTTAACGGTGTGGAGTTAAACATGGATACAGTTTTGACAACAGAATCTTTCATGTTTTTACAATAGAATTCCAACAGTAACATTTTTAATACCTGAAATGGAAATGTTTGTATGTTTCCAAGTGAGTACATTGGTGGGTGATGGACATCATATTTTCTGAAGCTTGACATCCCACCCAAAATTCTACCAAATGAAACTATTAACTTTTTTCTTGTTTAAGGCATGCTGGAGAATGATGGTGGTTAACACTCTGAGCTGAGGCCCAGTCATTGTATGAGAGTAATGTGTATGGAAATGAGAATCATTTCTGTAAGTTTGTGCAGTTGCACTCTCTGTTGTGTTGCTTATTATTCTGTATTCTTTTGGAACTTCAGCAAACAATACTGTGACACAGTGTTCCTAATTTTATTTCTTCTACACCATCTGAAAATTCCTGAGGTTATTAGAGGACCACATAATGACTTTTCTTCCTGTTTAACAATTATAATGGTCTACTGTAGACACTAAAACTTAGCACCTGCAATATTACAAAATTATACGTAATCCAATTCGTTATGTAATCAAATAGAATTTAAACATTGTATGATTGTCTTAATATGATGGATTTGCCTGTTTGTGGAACCCCCTGTTCCAGTGTATTAATAACAAATGGCTTGCATATGGGTATTACTTTCATATTACTTTTAAACACATTCATAAATTGCAGTATATTTTTGTCAAGATGAGATGTTGCACACTGGAGTTTTTCAGACCACTCTAATTACAAGGCAGAAATAAAGAAGCATGTTTTTCATCCTGACCTACTGATGTGATAGAATTTTCATCTTGTACTTTGTTGCACTTTACCTGCATGCATCACTAATCAATCTGTTTCTTCCCTTACACCACCAGTGAATATAAAATTTTCTGATACCTGTCACAATACGGTTTTCCAGTTGGTGGTGGAACCAGTAGATGTAACCCATTCAGTTGTGTTATATGGTTGGGCTGCATTCAAATAAACCACTTTTACAATCACAGTTGCAAGTAGAATGGCAGCAATACAGTCTCTGCCAACTTCTCAGAAAGATAGATGAATGTTCCAGGTCACTGTTCTCCTTTGAATATACTCCCTGAAAATGGCCGTCTAAGGGTGGAAACAAATTGGAGTACGTAAAATGTTAATAAACCACAAGACCAGTGGGAAGACCAAGAACTTGATGGGTGGATATGGTCCAGAGGGATGCATTACAACTGCTGGGGATAAGAGAATGGAGGAGAAGAGCTGAAAATAGGGATGAATGAATGCATCTTATGATTGATTGATTTATTTCTTTATTTATTATGCATTCTGTAAAATCCATACAAAGGTACATAGACCTATAGGAATAGAATTTGTCACTCAAAATGCATGGAATAAAATGTTATATATATACATTCTATGATCAATATAAGTGTACAACACTAAGTTATGCAATTAAAGATACATAATTATGATTAAAAGTTGTACAGTAAAATATTAGCTTAAACTAACATCCAGTCCATAGATTACTGCTAATAATAAGTATTAATCAGGAAAATGTATCAAGGAGATACAAGTAATGTGGGAAAATAAAACTAAAAGTTGTAGTAGTGTACTTGAATGTAAGCAACATAATCTAACTAGGAACTGTGCTGTAAATGAACTACAGTGAATAACAAACATGTGTGCATGATGCAACGGAACTTAAACAATCATACAACTGCAAATTAAATAATAAAGTAATAAACCTCTCAGTAGTTAAGGGAGGCCAAGGCCCGGAAGGGGCTGTAGCGCCATATGTGGATGGATGGAAAAGGTTAAAGTTGTGATTTAGCAATATGTTAGTACACGTGTCGGTGTTTCTTCGATACTTCTGGTGGTGGTTTGTTACCGCTTTGTACTTTGTGTTTCTGTCTTTGATTTCCAAGTATATGTGCTTACAGTGTGTGAAAATGTAGGGTTCAGAGACCCTAAAAGGCCCATCCATACACAACAATACGCCATTATTTGTATTCTGGTTAGAGAATTAAGTCTCCATTTTCTTTTCTCCTATGAGGTGTTATTTATTCCACAGGTATGTTTGTTACACCGTATTTTGTAAACAAGTGGTATGTAAGACATTGTCTTTCCTTGGACCAAGGTGGTAACTGCTTGAATATTGTCTGGAAACTTCAGGATTATTGAATGTTATTCATCACACACAGTGAAGTGAGGAAAAAATTGATGTATGTAATTTGGTGAACAAGAGCTGTGAGGTTGAAAGTACAAACTTCTGTGATTGAAACATGTTGGAGTATTGAGGTTTTTGCTGAGGCATAAACAAGAAGTACATAATCCTAGTTGCAATTTCAGCTGTCCAACAAACCTTTATCTGTGAAATATTTTAAAATGGTCAAGTCCAAGAAAAGTAGGACTGCCCTCTGAAATATCAGTAACTATTTGCCGATCTAAAGAGTATTATATAACACAAGAATTTAACTGGATTTTGGATTGATTGAAATATTTGTGTTTTTTAAGGAAATCTGATGTTGAACTTCCACTTTCTGATGGGTATGATTGAAGTAATGGTGGTAAAACTAATGCACATACATTCATTTTTCTCCAGGAAGTAGTAGATACCTTTTAAATACCAGTGTTTCAAAACTGAAATTACAATTGGCAGTTTTGGTGGGATGTGTTAGTTGAATAGCTGAAATTTTTTATTTACTGGTGTCTGGTGCCATCTACTGGATCCCATTCCATTATTGTAGCATTACAATCTTATAGATAGATAAGTAGATAGAAGGCTAAGCCAACAACATTGTGAAATAGCAAGTAATACATTCAAGTGCATATCTGTATGTAGTTGACGTTTGCAATAGTCATGGATCTGATGTGGTCACATTTATTTAGAATAAGAGTACTGATTCCAAAGTTGATGCCATATAAGAGCCAGATAGCTCTACCAATATTGCTGAACATTATGTAATAACACCTTGAGCAAAGCTGCCAGTATAATAAACAGTATTTTGTAAATTTTGAATTTTATGTCATGCTTTGGTTTTCTTTATATAAAAGTTAAAATTATCAATAATTATGAATACATAATTAATTGTATCAGATATATCTCCCTTATATGTTACTTAAGTATTAAAGCAGTGTATGATAAGTCTATTCAGACCACCAACAGTAATGCCAACACAATGTTATTCCTGCCTAACTTCCTGCAGACTGTTGTCAGTAGGCTTACTGTGTTCATGATGATGACGATGACAGATACCTTCCTTTCCCAAAACAGCACAGCTCATGAAGCAAGATAAGGCTGTATAGTAGTAATGGTATATAAAGACTGATGTGTTACATAAAGACATACCTTCAGTATTGTAACTCTGTGTGGGTCAGTGGGCAGGGACAGAACATACCCACCCTGATCTAATATCAACAATCTTAGTGTAGATCCCTGGTTTTAACCCCCAAAGACATACCCCCAGGCGTTGGGAGGGAGGTGTGGAAGAAGCATAAAAGGCAAATCTTAGACTGAAACCAATTTTGATTATAGCACTCTACATATTACTTTATGCAAACACAAATAACTGGTGAATGCCAGCAATATGCCATAAGCTTGTCAGCTGTTATCTATGTGTAATAACAAATATGAAACCATCAAAATTCAGAGACTTAATTTATATAAGTGAATTCAGCCCATACTGTCTGGTAAGCCAACACACCAAAGTATGGCATAAGCATTGGTAATTATGTTGAAACATAATGTAACATTAAGAATTATATGTATGTAAGAATGCCATTATTTTTACTACTACTACTACTACTACTACTACCACCACTACCACCACATTTAATGTGAATGTAAATATTTAAAACCTTGTATGTCTTTAATTATTCCATTATTTTTGGTTTGTAAACTATGAAATCTTCATAGAAAAAATGTAATTTTCATCAATTCGGAGAAAATAAATATTAATTGAATTTAAATTGTTCTGTACTTGGGAAGTCAAATGTAGTACACACCATGCCATGCTTTTACCTCCAGTAAGTCTGAACTCTTAATTTCCTGAAAAGGAGTGTGGAATACGTGTAAGAACATTTGTCTGGCAAATGTATAATTGATATGACCCAGAATTTTGTATTAGTAGCAGTGGGAATAGTCTTTGCCAATGACTGTAACCATCCCCTCCTACTCACGAACAAACACCAATATATATTAATCACTTGTCTTTCGTGCTGCTGTTTGCAATATTAAAACCTCATCAAGGCGGCATCAATATAACATGAATCTAGTAACTGTGTTTGGCATAGGAGATGCCCTTTTCTAGAATGTAGATTAGGATTATGCTGTTTAACCATGGAGATCAAAATGTTTCAGCTACTGTACTTGCCTTGCAACATGTTTTACAAATGTAGTGTCCTGTTCATTTCTTGGCTTCCTTTTGTGTGCACATGTGATCAAGACCTAACTTTAACCTGTACTACAATGCAAGACAAATCAGTGCAAATCAAGCGACAGATTAATTCATCCAACAAAAGGTAAAGAAATGTTCTAAAGTTGTAAGTAGAGAACATGTCTGACTACAAGTACAAGTATGGTCATTGTTTGAGAAAGGCTGGTTCAGTTTTACCAATCTCAGTAAAGATTACTGTCTTGGATCTGATGCCATGTACTCTAGGAACTAGCTACTAGAGTAGATGGCATCGTATTCCAGAAGTGTGGCAAGTTTAGAGTAGTGAAACCAAGCTGGTTGAAGCAATGGTTAACACCCTAATCCTGTATGCAAGTGGTACCCATTTGAAATTATCATTGTGTTACCAGTATTCCTGACAGGTTTCTATGATTTTTCTGGGTCTGTACAGTTGAATGCTAGAATGTCACAGGAAGGGACAAAACTGTCTCCTTCCAGTTTCTCAGTATATTTATGACTGTCTTCACACCTCATATGAAGTGTTCAAAGAGCATTACTGAATATGTTACCAATCAATTGGTCATTTGTGATTAAGTGAAGTTAAAAGATCAACAAAAAATCCATTTATTTGCCTCCATGTTAGATATGCATTTATAATACCTGGTAGAATTTTAGATGTCACTAACCACCCTCCAAGCCAGGAAAAAACTCTACAGAATATGCTCAACTTTGTACACAAGTATAAGGTGACTCTTGGCCCCCCCACTCCCCCCCCCCCAACTATTATTTAGATGATGAATTAGGAAAAAAATTCTCATACTATATATTGATAAATACAGCAATATATTTACTCATTTTCTTGCTTGTAGTGTTACAGACCTCTACAATCATGTAAAATATGTGCACTACAATGCAGATCTGGAGCACCTTGTAACTGCCCTTCTCTCAGAGACACTTGGAGAGCTCAATTGTGTGGCTGTTATCAGTGACAGCACTCATCAGGATATTTTTGGAGGCCATCTCTTCAAAAAACTTGGCAACATCCCTTATTATAAGGTATTTAATTACACATTATAATGTGACTAGCTGGTGACTTGTCTTTCGTGTTTTTCTGGATTGTTGTAGTATGTAAAATTAGAATGAAAAGAACACCAAATTAGCAGAAGGAATGTGTATAAAGTGTTATTTGTTACTTCACAATAAATCAGAATCTCTTATACTATAACAGTACCATGCAAGGTCATGTATCTAGGGGTAAAATGCTGGCCTTTAATGCTGGAGCTCTCCAGTTTGAAGCTAGGTGGATCTGGCACTTAACTTGTCACATGCCGTCCCATCCCTCTCCTCCAATTAAGCCATTATTTTATGACTCTGCTGCATATGAAGTTCTTCACTATTATCACACTGGGAGCATATTGGGTTGCCTATCCTCAAATGCAGATATCTGCCACCACAGTAAGTGGGCAGAGGCCAGGATATGCAGAGATTCTTTTTATAGTATATCTTATGACACTGTCAGTATTGCAGACTACATAGCATTGACAGTAGGATGACTGGTGAATAATAAATTGGAAAGGATTTGGAAGGAAGTGGTCACAAACTAAACTAGGGACTGGTATCCTGGTATTTGGCCTGAGAATAAGGAGAACTACAAAATGTCTCAGTCAGGGTAGCCTTGTGTCCTGGCAGAGATGTGGACCTGACAACTACAAAATACAAGTCCAGAGCATTACTGTTACACCAACCAGCCTAGTATCACAAATCATGCTTTGAAGGATAATCTAGATATAACACACAAATCATACATGTGCTTTTATTCAGCTCTTATTTGTTACATAATATCCTCTAATCCTCACTTTCATCATTTCTGTTATGCCTAGGCTTCTTTGTCACCTTGTTTATAAATGCAGTTTATGTTTTCCTGTTATTTACTGAATACAGCATGTTTCGACCTGTGATGTCTTTTTTTTTTTTAATAATGCTTCATTAAGTACAAAGAGCCTGTAATTGTGAATGATGGTGGAAATGTTCAATACAAGTTGAAGAAATATAGCAAAATGAATTGATGGCATCCCACTGCCAGCTGAATATTTTTTCTGTAGTATCCACAAGTAATTTTTGACGGAAGTCTATAAATGGAGCTTATTCTAGAACCTAATTATGTGACCATGGTATGTACTTTTACAGGTATTCGTGGAAGATAAAGAAGATTTGCAGAGCCCAAATTTCAAAACACTTTCTGTTGTTTGGCATGTCAAAAGAGCAGGTTGTCAAGCTTATGTTTTGCTAATTTCTGATGGAGGAAAACTGTCAAGATTCCTCAAGTTTGGAGACAGGTAGTTTGAATTAGCTATATTTACAGCATTTACATGAGCATTTAGAAATTAGGTAAGAAAGTACAGTTGGAGGGAATATGGAAATTTTGATGACAAGAAGTCAAATATAAGGGATGGCATATAAGTGAAGCTGAATCACTGTAGCAAGCATTAGGAGAAGTTGATTGAATGCAGGTATTCCAGAACAGAACCTTTCAGTGAATATTATCAGACAAACTGAAGTTTGATTTGTATAAGACCAGCATAACCCTATCATAATTTTGTAGATTTTTTTCAAAAGCTGCTCATCATACAAAAGATTGTTGGATGACATAAAGTTTAAATTTTGGTAATATGTACAGCTTCTATTGGAGATAGTTTTGGTTATGGCTGGTATTTAATTCTGTACATGGAAAATTGTTTCTGGCCTTCTGCAGTGTTAAATATGTTTTATAGCTATACTTGCAACAATAGATTTGTATGTGCAATAAATTTGCACCATGGGCTATCAGGTGTGCAGAATAACAAAGAACAGAGCTGAAAAAGCTTCACATTCTTTTTATAATAGAGTTCCACAACCATATGTTTGGAAGGGGGAATGTTCTTTCTGAGTGTGCACTGTTACCATGCAAAAACATTTGAGTCTTGGAAGTTTTCACAGTGGGTAACTGGTTCCCGATGTTTTGAAGAAACATAGCATCTTTGTCATCAAGGGTCTAGTGGATCTCTAGTTCCTATGAAACACTGGAAAACAATTACCCACTGACATGGCTTCATATTCCAGAAGGATGGAGGTCTGCCAAAAACCTGTTTATGTATCATTATTGGCAGTAGCTATATAATTGTTAAAAAATACTGTCATGCACTTGTTTTTCTATAAAAAGGCTCAAGGAACTGTTCATATGTTGACAAACGATTTTTCAGGCTCTCCTGTATGTAATATCCCATTTGGATAATAATTACCAGACATTCCAGATTAAATGGCATTGGGTACTGGCGATAATCATTTATAACAGTGTTTTTAAACATTTTTTTCTTAGTGGTGCCTCTAAAATAATTTTTCATATCCCAGAAACACCTACCTATGACGCTTACGGGTCAGAAAACAAAGAAGCAGTTGGTATCACATATAAATTACTCCATTCTTGCCAATTGTGAGAAAAAGGTTGTGGCTATTTTGAGAGAGATTTGGAATTTTTCACAGTTTTTCAAAATTTTTATGTATTTATTACATGATTTCTTGCAGAACTACTAACAATGTTCTGTGGAACCCTGAGTGGGCAACGCTGAGCAAATGTGTCCAGAAAGTGTTGACAGTACTGACATAATCTTCAGCTTCTTCTTCTTTAGCTTCTAAGTGCTTCCTTCATGACAAATACCCACACTCTTCTGTCCAAAGCTCTTGTTCTGCATCTTTTTACACCCATATGCCTCAAGTTTAATTCAATATTATCCATTCACCTTATTCTAGATCTCCCTTTTTTTTCTCCATCTGCTACTGATTGGTCTTCTTTAATAAAAGATGAAAAATGCAACATAAAAAAGGCTGTCAGTACTTATCTATTTACAGTATCAGGTTTTGTGTGTTAACTATAATTTAACAAGTGGCATAGTAAATACTGTTATTGATATTTTTTTTAACGTTGATATTGATTTATTGCATCCATATTGTTGCATATGCAACAATGGACTTGTCCAATTTGCGTAATAAAATTTACAGTACATAGTGTAAGGCAGTTTTCATATGTGGTGATAATAACAATAATGAGAAAATTTTAACAAAACAATACAAACATGAAATACATTACT
>Ga0123352_10018797_pt1 | contig 11018 bp, 3 predicted proteins | sample TergutLab28metaG_FD_89700 | JGI IMG/M metagenome (GOLD analysis project Ga0123352, IMG submission 89700) | Labiotermes labralis P1 segment gut microbial communities from Petit-Saut dam, French Guiana - Lab288 P1 | ecosystem: Host-associated > Arthropoda: Insects > Digestive system > Gut ... | reverse complement strand
TGTCAGCCTTACGCACCGGCCGCCTTTACCCACAGGAAATGCTCCTGGTACTCATTTCTGTTAGAGGCTGAGTCGACCCCAGGGCCATAGTGCGATCGGAAGGATTTTATGTCAATGAAAACTTCCAATGACACCAGCTGGGATCGAACCAGCGACCTTCCGATTTGTAGCGCAGCACCTTAACCACTGTGCTACCGTGGTCCCCAAATTTATGAGAGTATCTCGCTGAATTCTCAGAATAAGAAATGTTTCAGAGGAAAGCTGTACAGAAAATCATTTTATGTTCAATAAAATTTATTTTCCGAAAAACGTATCGTTTATGAGACACTGTCGGGAAAATATGGCACAGCTGGACAGGTCACAGAAGACAATATAATACGGCGCATGCGCATTGCATGCTAAATAACTATGGCTACAATTTTAATGGAGTTCATCCCGTTATGTCGTGACACTTCATTATCACTAAACATTTTGCCGTCTAACATAACAGTTTATTGCTTCTGTCAACAAAGCTACATGTTTCGGTCCTCCTGTCGGTCCATCATCAGGAATATAAATACATAACTATCTAAAACACAAATATGTATGCAAGTTGAATATGCTAATTGGCGAGCTCACAAATTGTACTATCTTCTATTTAATTCAAGATTCGCCACTTAATGCCACAAAAATTGTCAACAAGACCGTAATATTTGCAACCTCGCCAATTAATATATTAAACTTTCATACATATTTGTGTTTTAGATACTTATGTAATTATATGCTTAATGATGGTCCGTCAGGAGGACCGAAACATGTAGCTTTGTTGACAGAAGCAATAAAGAGTAGTGACGTTCGAATTTAACATGTTTAGTAACATTAAGGCCATAGACACACACTCAGAATAAGTAACACTTATTACTATGCGTGATTTCAGGCTTCCGCCGCGAAGGAGCTGATAACTACGCTCTTTTGGGTTATTACGCAGTGAATAGTGGTAATTTATTGCTGACATTTGGGGACAACCAGTCGGTACCATCTGAAGATGAAGATGCCCCGGAACGTCGGCATGAAATTACCACTACTCGCCGCGTAACAACCCAGAAGAACGCAGTTATCAACACTTATCGCTTTTCCACGGTAACGGCTCGATGTTACGTTATATGCACATTACCTCTCTTACTCCCGTCTTCTTATTCTCTACTGCGTTCTTTCTAGCAGATCCATAACCGTTTCAGCCACAGATACGCCCTAAGCTCCCTATACGCAGCTACTGCCTCGAAATGCCAGCTTCGAATTTGCAAACACACAAGAAAGATAACGCGTGCAAGTTTCCTTACCTGGACTACACCATGGGACATTTTAATAGTTCAGAAAAGACGCAGCGACTTACCTGAAAGAAGAGAAATTAATATAATTAATCAGTGAATCTTACATTAGACTTTAATGCATACTAAACAGTAAATGTACTTTGTAGAAAAGAGAATTCTACTTCTTAGCTCACGGGGTGCTTCGATCCATAAGGATGCCAGAATAAGAGAAAATATTTTCGACCAGTCACTTGTACTGAAAAACAGATTACTTCAGACTCTCCAAGAAATGGTGGAAAGCGTCTCAGAATTGTATAGATCAACAAAAATGCAACTAAATATATCCAGGTATCGTTTCCAGGATTTCCACAATTTTTGTTGAGGACTGTTTTCTTCCCTGCTTGTTGTGAATGTGAAGTGATGGAGCAGCTCTGACCAGGGTTGGCTAACGTCAAGCCACAGGAGGGCCACATACTTCGGTAAGGTCTCGCATGAGGGCTGCACTTGTCTACACATATATCGAAAGGGACCGGGGGGGGGGGATGAATGCACTAGAAGACCATTATTTACAAACAATAAGTTACATTCGCAGAGTGCAATCAACAAGATGCAACGTTTCACAGTTTATTTATTCCTGTAAGACGCTCTACATGTTTCAGACTGTTTTTTCGTCCATCATCAGGAGCTCAAAACTGCACATACAGCGTCAGACCGTTACAGCTACCTGCTGCTAGCCTGCAGGTAGCAGTATTGGCCTAACAAATGCCTGACGCTGTATGTGCAGTTTTGAGCTCCTGACGATGGACGGAAAAACTGCCTGAAACATGTAGAGCGTCTTACAGGAATAAATAAATTGTGAAACGTTGCAACTTATTGGTTGCACTCTGCGAATATATTAGCGATGCACGGACCTATGAATGTTAAATAAGTTACCCTAAATATGCGGTTGAATGTCAATGTAGTTGGCCTTTACTAAATTCGATCAAACACATATAAATATCTGTTTTATGTGTGTTGTCTTACAGATGATGAGTTATAGAGTTTGTAAATACTTTCTCTGCTCGTAAGTTGCCACACTATGTTCTGTTGACCTATTGTATTATCTGAATTGTATTCGTATCCTTGAATTAATAAACAATTTAATACATAATAGCAACAAATATTCATATTAAAATGTACACTTTCACATATAATTTATTAAGACTGAACATGTTTGATCTCCTTCACATAATCCTCAGAAAGTTCATATCATACAAGTATATATGATTAATTATCAAACAGATTAAGATTTTAATCTATTTGATACTTCGTTTCTGTTTTATGTATCCTTGTTTGATGTAAACTCCCTGAGGATGATCTGACGAAGATCGAAACACGTTAGAGTCATAGAGTATAACATATGGAAGTGTACAATACAATCTTGTTCATTGGTTGGTGTTACCTATTAAACTAATGGTGAGTTAATTTCAGTCAGAAAACAACTATTATTGTATGCTAGATGATGGTATTTATTAGCAAAGTAAATAACTACATGTTTCGGCCTAAAGAGGCCATCTTCAGGTTATCACAATTACAATTTTGCTCAAAGAGTGTCATATATATGTCTATGGCACGCTTTGAGCAAAAATGTAATTGTGATAACCTGAAGATGGCCGCTTTAGGCCGAAACATGTAGTTATTTACTTTGCCAATAAATACCGTCATGTATCATACATTTATAGTTGTGTTTTCTGACCGAAATTAACTCAACATTAGTCTTTCAACACACCTTAGACCTATTAAACTATAATATCGTGTTTATTAAACTGTATTTATGAAACTAATCAGGCGGCCGAGGGCTGCAAATCCTTTCCTCGAGGGTCGCATACGACCCGCGGACCACATGGTAGCTAGCCCTGTCTTAGTGAAGGCGATCGTGTGGTCCTCACCGTGCTGTCAGCCGCGATGTGAGCAAATGGCGTTACTTGATCTAACCGAAAAGCGATACTGTGTCTCTATCAACACATATCAGTAACTTTACGAACTCGACAAAAACAAAACGGTGATGGTCAGCAGGATCCAACTTACAAAAATGAATGTAACATCTAGCTTACGGATTACAATCCGCAGTAAAAAATGCACATAAATACACAAAGAGGAAAAGATATGCGTACAGAAATATTAGGATTAATGCAAAACCAAGATATATATTGCAGTCAGTTGTACGATATCCGTACCAGGTTCTTGGAAATCGGCCAATAAAATTCAGTAAAACCTGTATATGTATGTATTATGTGTGTGTGTGTGTGTGTATATATATATATATATATATAGGTATAGAGAGAGGGGAGAGAGAGAGAGGGGGGAGAGAGAGAGAGGGATAAACGCGGGATGACGAGATGGGAGAAGAGGACAGATTAGAACAGAACAGCAAAACAGAAAAGGATTAGCTACTGTAACTTCAGTCTACTTGAAGACCCACAATGGCTGCTTACGTGGGCAAGAGCTGACCACAGTAGAGTTGCGTGCTGGACATACGTTCAGGTTCATTCCATTAGGCATTTCAAACGAAGTCAAGTCGTGGAAATTGGTTTATACCCAAAATTCGACAAGTCAATTCCTTTTCTTTAGCCTCTGGCAACATCCCATTTTCTCTGACATATATTATCTCTTTACATTCTTCATGTAGTCTACCTTAAAAGATAAATGATGTAATGGCATACTTGTGGTGGGGGGCAAAGGTGGGGAGAGGGTAGGGGTTTGGCATCTGATATCGATCGCTTGTAGCCAGGGGGCTACAGAATGCATCAGAATGACTAAGTTGCGTTCATACAGGGCTCGCTTCTGAAACTGGGCTCGCAAGTGCGAAGGGAACTTTGCTATCAATGGATAAAGCTGGAGCCATCGTATGTACTGTGACAGTAAATGACGATTTAATCATCCCACCAAATGTGGTAGATTGGGCAGTACACCAGCTGTGTATTCGTGATGTCCTGGGTTCAAAACTCTGCGTAAATACAGTCTATCCTGAGATCTTCTGCAGTCTTCTGAAGACGCTCCAAACAGACGTTGGGGTACCAAATCGAGTTCGGCTCAGACCGCCTATAATCTATCCCTCCAATTCATTACTCTTTAATATTTCCTCCAGTGGGCGATGTATAGCAAACCTTACTAAAAGAGTAGTTAAAAGTTAAGAACGTATTCCCCGTCCACGCCGTAAAGACATATAGGGGGAGTAAAAGTTTAGCTCCACTCATTCTTAAGCTCCGCATTAGTTGGAGTAGGGAGATCAACTTCAAGACCGCCGTCCGCTTTACCCCCGGGCAAGAACACGCGACCTATTGAAGAGGAGGCTGGCTGGGCCTCAGAGTTGTTCCGGACGTTTTGGACAAGAGATAAATCCCTTGCTACTGACGGGATTCGAACCCAGGATCGTCGAGACCGTAGCCTAGTCGGTATACCGACTGAGCTACCCCGGCTCCTGAGTTGTTAATAAAAACTCCTATTCAATTGACATATGAAGGTTCCTTCCGTTGGATTCAAACGGACGGAACTTGAAGCTCCATCTAGTGCCGAGATTCAGAACGCTTTATGCTGTGAATATAGGGTTCTAAATGCCGTCACGGCATGCACATGGATAACTGTAACTTTACTTAGCCACTGTAACAAAGCGTATTTTAGAAGAGAGTTTCAGCCTCGCAGAAAGCACAATGTCTCCACTGAAACGACCAACAGGTTAATACAGTGACAGAATAAAATGCTGTTTTTGTAAGAATCGCACAAAACATAAGCATATTCAGTCGACAAAAGCAGGGATTTTAATGCCAAAATAGACTTTTCATATAATAACAACTGCGCACTGGATACAGGACCGTTTGAGATGGCAATAATCAACTACACCGAACCGATTCCAGTAGCAGGCTATTCCACGAGATCAAATGGAATATAAAGTAATTTGTGTCAAATACAGAAGATTGGCGCGCTGCTATGCCTGCGCTAAACTGTTATTGTAACATTCTAAAGAAATAAAATAGGTAATTCAAAACAGAATGTGTACATTGCAGTGAATGTACTTTCCGAAAATAAACATCGACTAGCGAAGCTGGAACACTCCACTGAATTCCACAGTGTACAATTGCCCTCCTGCAACTTCGAATTATTAATACCGTCAGACGCAGACAAAAGTAAGGAACCCGTTTGTTATCACCAGCTGCGGCTTGGTTCATAGCTTCTATATCAGCTGACTATCCTCACTGTCGCATAGACATATGAAATTATCATCTTCGTTTCTGTCGCATCTGATAACTCTGATAACAACCGATAGTGCTGCTTCGCCACGGCTGAATATTTTATTATCGTATAATCACTATTCTATGTAGTGGGTCCCTGTGACCACGGCATGGCGCGTCCTCAGGTTGCGGATAGAGGAACGGCCTCCGATAAGGAGGGTAGCTGCGAATATATTGAATAAGCCGTCGCGGACAGCCGACGAGGGGTGGTCCTCCAGCTTGGGGGTTGGGCGAGGTGCTAATAACCCCTCTCCGTTAAACACTTATGTTACGAAACATTCACATGCGGGATGCTTGCTCTGGAGACTTTGCCCAGGATAGAGACAGGTGGCGGACGCTTGTGAGTGCGGTAATGAGCCTTCGGGTTCCGTGAAATGCGGGGAAGTTCTTAACTATCTGCAAACCAGTTAGCTGCTCAAGAAGGACTCTGCACCATGGAGTAAGTAAGTATAATCACTATTACCAACATTCCAACTGTTCGATGTTCTTAGGTAAGACCACCTATGATGACACACGATGTAAAGCTCTGATATTTGACACAGTAATAACATATTAATAAGACGTAGATTTTTTTAAACGTATTTCATTTTTGTAGAATTTAAACGAACGTGATGGCGGAAGGATCAAACAGACACTCAAGTTTTGAGAAAATGGCGACAGTTAATGAATCGACACGTAAGATTTTGTAGATTAAAATATTTGGACTTTTTTCTTGACTAGCTGAAAACCGGTTAGTTTCTTAAGAAGGACTCTGCTCCGTCAAGTAAGTAAGTAAATAAGTCAGTAAGTAATTAAGTAAGATTAAGTATTCCGGAATGTTAATCTGCGTCAGGCGATAAATAGTATCCGATGTGCTTTCATCTTTAAGGTTAAGAAGTCGACACCGTTTCAACATACCACAAGAACTTCATCTGTATTAACCCCGCTGTGAGAACCTAAAATATCGCAAGTGAAAATTTTATTTGGCCAGAGGTCATAAATATGTGTGTCTTGTATGCAGTTCTTTAAAATTACAAACATGTGTAAAACAAAGGCAAACTGCTGAATGCGTCCCTGAGCGTGCCATGAAGGCGAATGGCAGAAGTGTAGATATGACTCCATGCATTCTTGCTCGGTACGAGATGCAGGTAAGTGGTGTACTGGTGGGAACACCGCAAGGAGATATAAACACACGTCAATAAATTGCTTAATTATCAATTTATGGAAACCGGTAGTCGTATACATACATACATATATATATATATAAAGTGGGCCGGGTAGCTCAATCGGTATAGCGACTGACTTTGGGCTGGACGGTCCGGGATAGAATCCCGGTGGGGACGAGATTTTCCGCCCGTCCAGACCGGCCCTGGGGCCCACCCAGCCTCTTGTAAAATGGGTACCAGGTATTTCCCGGAGGTAAAGTGCGGCCAGGGCGTGCCGCTGACCACTCACCCCCTTCTAGTGCCGCGGTCATGGAAGAGTAGAGCTATACCTCTACCCACCCTCTGGGACACACCGGACCTGTAACGGGAACACTTAACCTTTACCTCTTTGTATATATAAAACCAATCTCAGTGGCCGCGCGGTCTAAGGCGTAGCTCTACGGCAGCTCGCTTGTTGGAATTACAGGGTCGAATCCCGCCGGGGTCATGGATGTCTGTTTCTTGTGATTGTTGAGAGTTGTCGGATACAGGCCACTGCGACGGGCCGCTAACTCGTCCAGAGGAGTCCTACCGAGTGTTCTGTGCCTGTGTGATCCAGAACTCATAGAGGAGGCCTAGATCCACAAACGCCGTGGAGTCGTGACAGAGAAAACAACATAAGCGTATATAAATTATAGGTTTTGAAGGGCAACAAGTCCAAAAAGTATAAAATTTCGTAATTCATTTGGAAACGAACTGGGGCCACCATACAAACGTTTCTTTGAGAAACGAGCACTTATTAAGCCTGTCAGGATCAACATGGATTGAACGTGTACTCATTTTCGGTTTTATTTTTCATTTCCATCACGCCGAACACAAGCCTGTTGGATGAATCCTACATATCGCTAACCGGGTCCTGGAGCACGGTAGCTGTCACAGGAGCCGTACCGACGGCATGTTATTTCCCTACACTCAGCGACATGATTAAACGTACGCCTAGGATTGCACATACATACATTCCATGGATCCATAAGTGCGTCATAAAGACAGAGGGTGTGGAACAAGTCATAAACACAGGAATATGCAAATTTACTTTGCAAAAGACTAAAAGCTATTAGAGATATTTTATAAAAGTCTTTACGTATAAAAAAATACACCTACAGAGTAAAATAACTGTGTTATTTTATGATTTTCCTTACGATCCTGGTAATTAACTAACTTGATGCACAAAACCTTGTTTTATAATAAGTTTATTAAATTCCTCTACATGTTTCGAGCACTATGTGCTCATCATCATGTCAAAAATGTATTATACAGCATCTGGTATCATCACAGTCTGTAGGTGGCCGTCCGGTGCACAAGTTTGGAGAGGTCCTCTCCCAACCTACAGACTGTTATGATACCAGATGCTCTATAATACAATTTTGACCTCCTGATGATGACCACATAGTGCTCGAAACATGTACAGGAATATAATAAACTTATTATAAAACAAGATTTTGTGCATCAAGTTGGTTAATTACTAGGATTATACTGAGATGCACGGTCAGCAAAACATCAAAATATTTCCTTACGGTTGTTTTAAATTACGTTCTGTAATTCGTGAAACGTTTCAACTGCCGTGCCTGTTCGAAGAATGTCACATGACGACGTATTAAACCATCGATCCAAACAAAATCGACAGAATATGAAGAAATGCAGCAAGAGCGGTGACACTTGAAGAAATAAACGACTGTCAGGGCTTGGGAAATATGGCCGTGGGGGATTTAAGCACGTTACGATGTTTTCCTACTGTTAGGAAAGCGAAGTTTCATCACCGCCATTACAAATCCCCCTACAAACCCAAATTATATGACAAAACATTCCAGTTCACACCTTCAGGTTATATTTTTATAAAATACATATTCAATATTACCGCATCATGTAACTCAATTACAAAAAAAGTATTATACTTCAGGTTATAAAACAAATCACGCGGTGGTGCAGTTGGTTGAGGCACTGCGTTACAAGGCGGAAGGTCGCGGGTTCGATTCCCGATGGTGTCGTTGGAATTTTTCATTGACATAATCCTTTTGGTCGCACTACGGCCGGTGCGTAGGGCTGACAACCTTACCACCTTCAGGTGCCGACTGTCTTGAAATCTAGGAGCCTCAGCCTCCTGGAACTCTCTGGCCCTGTCCAGGCCTGTAATGGGATAGCTTCATAAAATAAATGATGTCAATAGCCAAATATGTCCGTTACGAGCAACGTGAGGAGGCTGAAATAACATTAAAGACATTTGTCCTATTTTATATGACATCAGCTTTTATAAGGAAATCACCAAAACGTGGAAGACAGGGCGTAGCAGCAGCGTGTAGGTTTCTATTCCACTTCTACATGGTTCCAATCTCAGTCGGGTAATCAGATATTATTCATGGTGTTGTCCAGTTCCCCAGGCAAATGCCACGATTCTACCTCAAATAGTCCACCTCGGCCCCCTTGCAAATAATGTCCAATTCATCACGGATCAATTTATCCTCCCATTCGACGTTATACAATGTTAAGTCAGGGGTGCACAAATTCCAGACGCCAGGTCGCCCAAGAGACTAAATTTTGTAGGGTGTATTTGTGGGTCCCCAGTACGGAAGTTGCTGCACGTCGCCTTTGTGTCGCCTAGAATTTTGTGATGGCTCGTACGTTTTTGGAAAATGTGAGCACCCCTGGCGTTAAGTTACTAAAAGTACCGTAAAATAAACGAGAAAGGAATGAAGAAGAAATAAAACAGAAAAATGAAGCAATGCGAATAAAATTCTTAAAAAGGATGTAATAAATTGGATAAAAGTTGAAGCGTGAAGGTGAGACGGAAGAGTTCAATAACTTTTCAGTAAATAAGAATAAAGTATATGGGTGTAGGAAAACTGGAAATAATATTAACATAATGTAAAATGATAGCCACAGATGATATACAAACCGAAGGACAGAGACATAGACAGAAAAAACGAAAGACAACTATGACGTCGAAACACACACCGCCTAAGCCGCGAAGGGTAGAAAGGGACGATTCTGCCATCTAAGCCTACCTCTTCCAACCGATCTACCTCCCCAAGACTTCCGACCAAAGTTTTCGCACAACCCAAGACAAAAAAATTTAGTGGTGTTCCGTCTGGTGATCTAGGAAGCCAGGAAATTGTCTCTCCCTTCCGGATCCAACCGTCTGGTGTCGTGTGACCAAGGCGGTTCCTTGCCGCATTTTCCAGGTAAAAAAAAACAACGATCTTCAGCAGCTGAAAGCTCGCGCAAGGAATGTCGTGGCTACGGTATCCCAAAACACACTTCAAAAAAACGTGGACAGAGGTCGAATATAGCCTGGATACTTGTCGTGCCAGCATTTATGTCCAAATTGAACTCTACAAAGGTAGGGAGTGGTAAAACAAAAAAACAGAAGCTTCCGGAGTTTGTCTTTGTCACAGTTCAACCCACACGTTGCAGAATGAATTGATTTATGGGTACAAATTTTGATACTGGGACATCCGTCAGGCCGACATCCCGTATTTATCTTCGCTCCCATGCAAGCTACATGTCCTAACAATCTTCCTTAATTTTGATGTTTGTGTGACCGTGCGTCATTGATACAATAAACAGCCAACTAGATTCAACAATAGCAATTTTATTAATAATTTCAATCAGCTGAACATGTGACCTTGTCACCAGCACGCAACTTCTTCGGTGCTTTATACCTCAAGCTGTAAACACAGTCTAGTGTTCCTGAGGATAGGCGAAATTATCGCCCGAAACATGTTGAGCTGATTGAAATTATTAATAAAATTGCTATTGTTGCATCTAGTTGGCTGTTTATATTAATGAACCTTTCTTAATTTGATTATTACTTTGCTACTCTTTGCAGATGTCAGAATCTACAGATACTTAGCATTCCAAATAAGGCTGTTACATGCAACCAACTATTTATACTGTAATCTGTGATCTCATAAGTTGCAGCTCTAACATCCTGAACTTTATAGCGCTGACAACTAAAACACGGATTCTGAACTGTCGTTAGTTTTCAGTACAGAAAATAAAAAAAAAACCCCCATTCTGAATGGCGCGTGGTCCCTGTAAACATTCTGTTTCTTTTGAGGCGATGTGACCATCTTTTATTCTAAATGACGGGAATGTAAAACTTGTTCCTTCTCAAACAGAAAGCGTGAGACCACGTTACTAGGAGACGCTGTGTGACGTGCATCAATGGCATATGGCACTAACGACGGGGGAATCCGATTGAGATCTATGTCAAGAGGCGTGAAGGGGGGGGGGGGCCGGGGATGTGATAATTTGAGTTCAGTTTACGCCTCAAACTAATT
>Ga0123352_10018789_pt1 | contig 11021 bp, 12 predicted proteins | sample TergutLab28metaG_FD_89700 | JGI IMG/M metagenome (GOLD analysis project Ga0123352, IMG submission 89700) | Labiotermes labralis P1 segment gut microbial communities from Petit-Saut dam, French Guiana - Lab288 P1 | ecosystem: Host-associated > Arthropoda: Insects > Digestive system > Gut ... | reverse complement strand
TGGGCATTCCCAACACTGAAAGCACAACTGCGCGGAAAGAGGTTCTCTTCAGATGATGAAGTGAAAAACGCCATGGCCGCAGCGCTAAAAGGGATGTCACAAAACAATCTATTTCATGTATTTGAATCGTTCATAAAACGCTGTAAAAAATGTATTCAATGTGAAGGCCGCTACTTCGAAAAAGAAAAAATTGTAGGGCTTGCAGAGTCATCTGATTCTGAATAAAAAAAATCAGTCTTGAAACTTTTCAATCAGCCCACGTAACAGGCCTCTTGGACAATTTCTGTTTAACAGGGCTGTCCAGATCACCCCATGCTGGATATCACAGTTTTGATGTAATTATTGTTGTCTCAGAACCAGAAAAAACATAAAAATACACACTGTGGGCTAAATGCAAAGTTCCTAATGTTAAATGTTATATATATTCTAACCACTATCCTTGAAGGGTAAATCCCCCTCTTCCTCCTTCCTCTTCAATGGTGTGACAGCCCGCATTGGATCCTAGCCTCTTCAATAGTTTGCCTCCAGATACACTTGTACCCTACCAGTCCCCTCCAACCTCTTATATTCAGCAAGGATGAGTCCCTTCTCACAGGTCTTATTCCATGAAATTTTCCAATCATTGCTCTTTCTGGTATTCTAGTACTATCCATTTGGTCTACATGACTGACCCAATTATAATTTTTTTGAACTTAATATATTTCACCATATCAGGTCCATCTAACAATTCACAGGGCTCTTCATTATGTCTTAATCTCCAACCTAAGTAATTTTCACAGACTGGTTCAGTGATAATTCTTTGTGTTTTCCTTTCAAATACTGCAAGTCTTTCTTCAGATTGAATCACTGTCCATGCCTCATAACCAGAGCTTAGTACTGGTCAGATTTGAATCTTATACACATATGTTCAAAGTTTGTCTTTTCTATGTGCTAGTTGTGATCTTATCATGGGTAACAGGGAAAAGTATACCTTGTTTCCCGACACAATTCTCCTTGTAGAATTAATTCGTCCTTATTTTCTCTTGTTAATTTTGTTCCAAGGTAAGTAAAACTAACAACTGCTTCAATATCCTGTATTTCTCTTTGCTGGTAACTTGAATCACAACCTGATGGGATAATAACTTTTGTTTCCATACTATTAATGATGCGTGCTATTGTCTTGGTATGTTTCTCTAGCTGCCTACATATCTCTTCAAATGAATGCACGGATATTCCCACACTGTTTACATCACCCACATAACCAACTATTTGACCTGACTTGTAGATAAATGATGAGTTTACATCTACTTTTATAGCATATTCAAAGGCTACAATAAGAGAAGAGGGGCCAGCCCATCGCCTTGTTTCAGTTCCCTGTTAACAATAAGAGAAGAGGGGCCAGCCCATCCCCTTGTTTCAGTTCCCTGTTAACTTCAAAGTGGTCTGTGAAATCATTCAGTACCTGAACACATGCTTTTGCTCCTTCCATTGTTACTGATACCAATTTTACTACTTGGTAAGTATTCCAAAGTAATTTGTTATCTCAAAAATTGTATTTCTACATATACTATCAGAAGCCTGTTTGAAAACCACAGAGTGGACATACCATCTACACAATAAGACCAACATACACACGTACATGAAATGTGTTTGTCATATTTTATTCATTACCAACATGTTTCAACTGCTGTTGCAGTACCATCAAGGTAATATGCAAGATAACAAAGAGTCACAAACAGTTAACACGCATAAGTGAACCACTCACTGTTAAAAGAATGTCTCAGACTTCCTACATACTTACCGAATGTCAGCCTATTAAGCACTAAAATTTGACAAAATTCAATTTCTTTAAAAAGCTGGGTGTACTGTTGTATGTAGTAAATGTGCACTCTGTAATAAAATTAAAAAAAAAACACAGCTATGTTACTCTTAATTCTATAACAGGGTGCATATTATTTTTCATTAATAACACATCTGTGTTACTGTTAATTTTATTACAGGGTGCATGCTATTGATTTATTCATTCATGCACTGCTATGGAACATAATAAAGTTGATATACAACTACAATGAATTCCCAAAACCTGTTTAACAACTGATGGGTATAGTTGATCAACAGCTGATCTGCCCTTTCTAAAGGCAGCTTGGTATCCCCTAAGGAATTTAAAGAATATGGTTTCAATCTATTTAATAGTATTGTTGTGAAAACTGTATATGCCATGTAGAACAGTGATATACCTCAAAAGCTGATGAAGGGTGTCTGTTTCCTTTTCTTATAAATGGGACAGACCATACAGATGGCCCAATCTTTAGGTATTATTTCTTTCATTCAAGGGGGTTAATCATTATGAACTAAATATTTCTACATCTTGTTGTCACTTTTAATTAATACTATATCTTTCAGTCTTAAGTACAACCTTAATGAATAATATAATTCTACAATACATAATCACTATGAGTTTCAACGGACACAAGAAATGAGAGAATAACAGCAAAACAATCTGGTGCAAACAGAATTGCATTGATGAAATTATGCCATCTGAAGTAACTTACAGCATAAGTGATCTAAGCCTTTGTGTACACTGTAACCCCCACAAAAAGCCACATCACAATTACAAAACACAAACTGGCAGAAAAGCCACACTACCTCACACTATCTCTTAGTTTTTTAACATTAATCACTCACTCTTTGAAGCACATTTAGAAAAGTATACAGTTCTTAATTACATGTATACACAAATCTAGTCTTCACTTTACATACTTTATTATAAGCAATATACAATCACAGCATAAATAATAATCTTGCATTCCTGAAGATTCCATGAACATTTCAACCTGTGCAGTCACAAAGTGTATTACTATTAATCAATAAAGTTGTACTTTAGACTGAAATGTACAGCATAGGTTAATTATTAACTTCTACTGTCATCAGCTTCAAAATGGGTCACACTGGTGTGCCATTCCAAACATTAAAGATGTTCAATATGCTCACCTGGACAAAGGAACTCCGGTCTCCACCAAATTCCACAATTTGTTCAGTCTCAACAAAGTTGGCAACGTTACCCTGAACATCAATGCCTCTGGTAAAGAGCCGTGTACCAGCTCGAAAGCAACAGCGGCGCGAGATAATTGTCCACAAGAATGGTTTGCCATTTAGTGAACATTGGTTAATTGCAATAACTGGATTTTTTTTATTAAGGAAACTAAATATATTTATCAGCCTGTACACATCTTTACAACCTCCTGAAATGCTTAAAAAATCTGCAGCACACATGTAACTATACAGCACTTCTTTCATTGATTCACCAAGCATGCCACCTTTATCATATTGAAAGCCTGCGTCCGCCACAACATGCAGTGACAGATGCGGTGCTCAGGGGCAACAATACAAAAAATGCACTGTAGAAAATAAATTGTACAGTTACTTCCTTAAAGCTTAAAATACATTTAAATTATATTTTAAAATTCACTTCCTACTTCACAGCAAACAATGTGTCTCTGTAACAAATACCATTTAATGTTATTTAGGGATATAAATGATGAGAAGTGTGCCCTTCCGGGTTATTACACAGAGAGTAGTAATTTCTTACCAACTTTTGGAAGAACCTATTGGTCCCATTTTCAAGGGTCAAGAATCCAACAAGAAACCCAGTAACCCCAGTACAGGGTGTATGTAGGGAAGAGTGAGGGTAGTGACAAATTCTCAGTAGCATAACACCAGCCAATAGTGTCGATGCAGGTGGTAGGATGGAGTGGAAAGGGTGTAGTCATTACTAGCTTGGATTCTTGACCCTTGAAGATGGGACCGATAATTTATCCCGCAACGTCAGTAAGAAATTACCACTACTTGCTGCATAATAACCCAGCAGAATGCAGTTCTCATCTTGACAAATGCTGTTCCAGTAACAGATGCAGCAAAGGGTGACAATGAGTATATCAGCAAAGTGGGAGAAGGAGAAAGGAAAGAAAGTAAAATATTTGATAAATAGATACAAAACAAAAAGAGAATGAGGGGGGAAGTCAATGCCTGGATATACTATATGGTAAAATTACCACGCGCAGGGCCAGGAGGAGACAAAAAGAACACAGGTACGTGGAATAAAGGACAGGGAAAAACTAAAAGACAAAGGAGATTAAAAGACAAGAACAATGAACAATTGGGTAAAAATTAAATGGGAGGGGTGAGAGGGGGAATGCAGTATCTCAGTACTACACTGAGGTGAGGCAGCCCAGGCCCAGAGGTCACTGACTAGTACAGGACTGGCAGACAAAGAAACCTATATGAAATAACAGGAAACAAAGAAAAGAGAGGATGAAGAAGAAATTGATTAATAATTAAAGGAAAAGGAGAGCAGCAAATCTAAAGTAGAAATAAAAGTGAAATGGGGGGTAAGGTAGAGGGAAGGAAAGAAGATGCAAAAAAAAAAGTGGGGGGGAGGAAAGCTCTCCGAGCCCTGCAACGAAGGGGGGCACTATTTGAGAACTTGTCACTGCCCACATTCTTCTCTGTATAAACTCCATACTAGGGTTACCAGCTTTCTTTTTGGATTCTTGACCCTTGAAGATGGGACCAATAGGTTGTACCAACCATCAGGAAGATGACCACTACTCACTGCATAATAACCCAGAGAAGCGCAGTACTCATCTACTTCATGGCAGAAGCCTAAGATCACAGATATAATTGATGCTTATTTTAAGAGTCATATAACACACTGTGTGGACAAAATATGGAGTTTTATGTTACAGAATGTGGTGTACTTGTATATAGTTATACCACAGGCGTTATACTAGGGTACATATTAATTAATGTAAAATCAAATGCGTAATAATATGCAAGAAACAAGAGAATTAAGAAATTATGATCACAAAGAAACAGCATTCATTCTGCAAAATCACTGGTGTACTAAGCCACAAGTTGGCAAGATGTGCTACAATGGGGAAATGTTTGCAACAGCAGAGTCTGAGCCACATTACAATGTTTAAAATTCGCAGTTTATCAGCACCATCAACAACAGAATAAAAAATGACAATGTTTGCACAATTTACAATTATACAACCTACCTTCAATTTGAACATCTATCCATTTGCATCTAACAATGCCACTAATTAATCAGCATATTCACACTGACATCCTGTCATTAAAACTCTACCTTCAGGAGTCCATTCTTATGGGATATGACAATGCATCAGTGAGCAATCAGATCCCAACATCCGAGTGAAGGTCATGATCTCCAAAGGGCAGGATCCTATTACCCACAGATGCATCACATCCCAGAGACAGAAACCTAAGCTACATTCCAGCCAAAAACCACTAAACTTGCAAGATCAATCAAACTGCACAGCTCATTCCCTTACAGATACAATAATCTGTCCACAAGTTAACATATTTATTCTTTTCCATAACAAATGCATAATCATTCACTGGTTCAATATACCTCAGTCCCATCTAACCACCTGCCTTCCCACCCCATCAGACATATATTACTTATTTTCTGGCAACTGTTTTTCAAAGAACCTAGCCTACACACTTCAGACATTCTAAGTCACAAACCTCTATGTCCAATTTTCATTACTCTGGTATTTACAAAGAGCCCAAGACTCAGGCTGCATGTCACATGCCCAACATTCTGGTGTTTTACCAAGGAGCTGTAGACCCATTAGCAACACCCACACTGCCTAGCAGCCCACAACTGTATTTTCAATAATATCACCAGAATCATTCAAATCTGCACACCATCTCCTCCAACCACAACCTCAAAATGTAGAGATAAATTTACATTTATCTTTAAAGAAATAAAAAATAAAATGTAAGTTATTCCACAGGTTAGCATGCTGGGTTTGCATTTGATCAAAAAATACATCTCAGTAGAGCCCCAGTCATTTGGCAACTTCCAAATCTTTATATCGGACAGATTATTTATTTTAATGCTGTTACCATTATACCTACTTCTATTTAGAACTACACCTTTCCTATATTCAACTGATCAGATGGAAACTGTAAGTTCCACACCTTTACAACAATCACAGCTATTCAGTAACATGCAATATTTCATATATATATATATGTATGTATGCATTCATGTATGTATGTATATATGTATGTATGACAATAAAAATTTGTTCAATTAGTCTGCCAATTATCTATGACAATAGCCATATGCACTGTACATGTTAATCAAACTTGTAGTTCCCTGAAGATGGCCAACATGTATGGCTGGAACATGTGAGCACTGTGTAATAAATGTATAGATTGTACAGCTATCTGGTGGTGGAATTGTGTACAATGAGAAAATATTTCACAATGCACATGCTGTAAAGGAACATAAGTCATGAACAAATCAATGAATGCATGCATGAATGAATGTGTGTGCGCGTGCATGTGTGTGTGTGTGTGTGTGTGTAGGTATATAATGCTTAAAACAAGAAGGATACAGCCATGTAACAATGGTAAACAGAATCTGCATAATTCAGGCTGGTTTGCTAATTCTCGGAGCAGGTGTCCATTCCAAACAAATCTTTGGTCTGCTCGCTCATGGTAAGGCATCTGGATGCAGAGAAGAAGAAGAAAATACTGGATAAATTTATGCCTTGACTGGAATAATGACCTCACCACATAGTTTGTTAGGTATCACTCTCCACCACACACCAGACCACACAGAGTCACATACCAGATGACCATAAACAAAACCAGTAATCACCAGCTACACAACATTACAGAAGACCAGAGTCTTAACCCTTTGAAGACAAAAAGTAATCTGTATGTTACATAATTAAGTTCTTACCTTGCAGAGAATACAGTCTGTCTCTATTAGGACACCAAACAGTAAATGTTCATTTTGAGAATTAAGTGGAACACACGACTACAATGTGCAAGCAAAGAAGAGTTTTAATATTAAACCTGGCAATATAAGTAGTTACCATTTGGCTTTATAGAGTTAATATTCCCTTAACATGCACTGCAGTAAGAACTTCAAATTGCATATAGCATTTAAGAGTTGTAAGAAGTATCAAATTCAACAGAGCAGAGTTCTTCTTGAGGAACTAACAGTTCATCAAAAAGTCAAGAAATTTCCTACATTTTATAGAACTCAAAGGTTCATTACCATGCACACACAAGCCCACCCCTTGTCACCATCCTCAGCCAGACCATACCCCCATACCTCCCCATCCCACTTCTTGCAGATCCATTTTAATATTGACCTCCCATCCATGCCTAGGTCTTTCAAGTGGCTCTCTCCCTCAGGTTTCCCCACAAAAACCCTGTATGCACCTCTCCTCCCCCCCCCCATACATGCTACATCCCCCACCCATAACATTCTTCTTGATTTGATCACCTGAACAATATTTTGTTAGGAGTACAGATCATAAAGCTCCTCTTATATAGTCCATTACCTCATCCCTCTTAGGCTCAAATATCTTCCTCAGCACCCCATTCCCAAACACCCTCAGCCTGTGTTCCTCCCTCATTGTTAGAGACAAAGTTTGACACCCATACACAACAATACAAAAAATTATAGTTCTGTAAATATTAGTCTTTGTATTTGTGGACAGCAACAGGGAAGACCAAAGATTCCAACCTGGAAGACAACAGATTCTGCACAGGATGATAGCAAGCATTCCTTGAGTTCAGTCTGGTCTTAATTTCCTTATGAATACAATTTTGAGTTGTCACAGCTATTCTAAAATAGTTGAACTATTCCACACTTTCAAAGGATTTACCTATATTTATGTTGTGACAATGTCCTGCAGTATATTCAAGAGACAAACATACAGTTTTCTCTGTATTTACTTTTAGATCAACTTTCCTACTAGTGACTAAGGACATCTTCTGATCTTCTGTGTTTTTCTTTATAGTGTGTATGCTTCGACCCATTAAATTACATCAACAGCATAAACCATATGCTGATGTGTACCATTCAACTTAGAGCCTTCCTGGTTTGCCAGAATCCTCTCAATGGCATATTCCAAAGAAAAGTTGCAAGGCAGCAGTAACAAAGCCTCTCCTTTTTCAGACATTCTGACCAGGAAATTTATCAGAAAAACGTCTGCCTATCCAGAGTACAGAATTTACATGAGGATTTATTTAAACACATTTTTATAAATCTAACTAGTTTCATGCAGATACCAAACTTATTGTCATACAAAACATCCTCCTCCTAACTTAATCATAGGTGTTTGTAAGAACAAAATATAAATATGGCACTCATGTCAAATTTACTTAAACATAACTTGTCTACATTCATTACAAAAATGTGTTCATATCTGCAGGTCACAACATAATACATTTTTTAATAACAAACTTATTCCAAAATGTATGACACTGCATACATCCCTCATTTAATTCTGAATAGGGAAAAATACGTTGTTGTTTGACTACTGGCTGCAGACGGTGCTGACCTTGCTGGCCTCTGCCCACCTAGCTATTGAGGCTGAATTCATTTCTAAGGTGGAGGTACCCATAGGGCAGATTCTGATAACTTCAGTAACAGCACAATTAGGAGTGATGGTCACCTGTGGAGAATCTACTCCTAAATGTGGACTCTCAAGGATGAAGTGTCTAGTATTCTTCACATTCCCACAGACTTAAATTTGGTACAGGTAAAGTTCTGAGTCTACAACCAGTAGAATCAGTGCAAACATTTGATAGGGGATGGAACTGACAACCCTGTGAATAACAATTCCACATCGCACCTATGATCATTAAGTCCTCCAAGCAGGAAGTGTTCATTTTGTGTCCTCTTTATTAAAAAAAAAAAAATATCCCCGGCTTTACTTAGGTGCTTTGCTTTTATCAACAAATTTAAAAAAACAAATTAATGTCATGAAAAGCAACTGGAAGTATACATAAAAGCAGATAGTGTCAAAGTAATTTAAAATGTCAAGGATTACAGACTCCATGTAACAGGACCTTTTGTGAGTAAATGGTGCTAAGCGTTTATAAATTCTTGTTCTTAGACACCCACAAAACATCACTGCAGAAGCCACTGATGGAACCTATCCTCAACAATTCAGCACAATTCACAACTTATTTCTCTCACATGTTTCAATTTTATAATGCCATTAAAATTATGTCTTCCATGCCGCCCCCTTTCTCAAAGTTTTACATCTCTGTCTTGTTTGCCCTTTGTGTGCTAGGTGCTTAGTAGACTTATCAATTATGATTTAATTTTTGGCTTAAACAATACTTGTAACACTAAAACAGTGAGTGTCACAGTTAAGCACGAGGTGCAAGCCAAATGTTTCAGGACTGGCCACATGGAGTGATAACCAGATATTAAGCAAGTGTATGCTGCTAGGTACTACTGTGTTCATCTATTGTAAATTGGTGTGTTCAGTGTCACGGTAACAGTGTTGCATTTCTGTGCAAGTGGCATTTCAGTGTGTTTGTGTTCAGCCACACTATTCCATTCCGAGCCTCAACAGGCCCTTAGGACTGCAGGAGGTTGAGGCTCCTACAGTTTCTAGACAATTGGCACATGAGGGTGGTAAGACTGCCAGCCACCTTTACCCTCCAGAAGATATCGCTGGTACTCATTTCTTTTAGAGGTTGAGTTGACCCCAAGGGCATGGTGCAGCTAAAAGGATTTGGTCAAGGAAAAATTCCAACAACACCATCGGGAACCGAACCTGCGACCTTCCGCCTTGTAGCGCAGTGAATCAACCAACTGTGCCAATGCATACATTTGTGATATGTGCATCCTGTAGTAAACTGCACACAACAGAAAACCAAGCATGCACCAGTTCCACCTATACTCCCTGAAAACTGTGTAAAACCACAATATTTCAGCATGTTCCACATTATACCAATTAATTAATTAATGAAGAATACTTTTGGAAAGTTAATAATGCTACATTCAACCGATAAAGATCTTGCATTACACCTGCAATGTAATTCTGCTAAAAAAAGGGAATCACACATTAACCTATTTGCAAAACATCTAATGGTACTGGTAGCATGCTCATACGCTAGTACTGCTATATTTAAAAAATATATATTTCTAAAAATCTTACAGTTGACATACTATTATGTATTATTTCTATTATAAATTACTTGTACTTGGAGTAATTTAAAATTTTGTACATTGCACACACAGTTACAGTCTTTTAAATATCCTTAGGCCTTTTGTAATTAGATAACTCGCTTATGCACTGTATACACATTTATAATGCATTTTTAATGTAAAAAGAGAAAGACTTCCAAACTTATGGTACAGAGAGTTTCTGTATGTTTTTGCATTCTTGTGTAATGGCCTGAAGATAACCCACATTCAGGACTGAAACTAGTCACCAAGTAAAATACGATTATTCAGCAATGTGTTGTGTGTGACTGAAAAATATTAATATATACTCGTAATACAGAATTTGCTCCAAATTTTGTTTTAAGCTGCAGAAAACAGCTTTGAAAAGTTAATAAATTCTTGAAATGGGCCATTCACATGACACCATGAGAAGAACACAAAACTCTGAATCATATTTATGCTTCAAAAGTGGCCAAATTTATATTTAGAAATTTAATGTTCAGGAAATCTGTGTCACATGACCCAAGACAACAAAGAGCATATAATTAACAATGATTGTAATATATACAGTATATGCCAACAAATTTTAACAGAAGATTAAACATGAGGCTGACTGGTAGAAAATTTGTGCCAAGCCTGCTGAATAATGAACAGAAATAAAACTGATTTGTTTGTGTAAGGACCTGCCAGATCAGACCAAAAAGGAGAGAAACCTCCTGAGGTCCTCCTGATCCCAAAGACAAAAATCCAGTCTAAAGGGACAAAGATTTGAGGATACTGTGGAGATTTAAGCTCTGCAGTACTGAAGAGTATCACAAAACTGGAGTTCCAGAGATTCTTCCAGCAGTGGGACAGACACTGGACCCAGTAAACAAACTCCAAAGTGGACTACTTCTAACACCAAACTGTACCTAATGTAGGATTAAAACCACGATACTGCCCAGTCTGGAAACGTTTGGCTCACACCTCGGTAGCATGCCCATTTCATATTTTGGATGATGCAGTCTGAAGTATGTTCCAATTT
>Ga0123352_10018787_pt1 | contig 11021 bp, 7 predicted proteins | sample TergutLab28metaG_FD_89700 | JGI IMG/M metagenome (GOLD analysis project Ga0123352, IMG submission 89700) | Labiotermes labralis P1 segment gut microbial communities from Petit-Saut dam, French Guiana - Lab288 P1 | ecosystem: Host-associated > Arthropoda: Insects > Digestive system > Gut ... | reverse complement strand
CTCCAGGTTTAGAAAACAGAGATTAACGGCTGTGGGGACCCGTTGCGCTGACCACGTGACACCCCTCTATCCGCAAAAGTTGGCACTAACTTCGCCGACCGGCGGCGGCCGCTCTGTCGATATTGTTCGCGTGCGGACTAAGGCCACGGAGTTTAGTTTAGTGTATCTAGTTGGTTTTATTAAAAAAAATTATCACGATGCACGGTCACGTGAAAGTCAAAAAAAGGAAATAAATGTTTTTGTTTTGAGGTCAGTACAGAACACGCCAATGCACTGTGGTCATTACGTAGACATTTTGTTAAGTGTTAAAGCCACTTGTGCATAAAGTAACCAGTCGGCTTTAGAAGTTCAAGTGATGTCAGTAGCCCAGAAGGTTTAAACAAAAGACAAAATAAATTAGAACAATTTATAGAGCAACTGCTATACTCCTTTTCCTTTCAAGGATTTTATACCCAAAACAGGATGGCAAAACTGCATACAGAAGATACATACTTAGGCTGGCAGCATGTGGTGACGTCCAGTGCAAATAGGAGGCATGAAAATTGCATGTAACATTTTTGTGGGGAGATCTGTACGTATAATGATATTTGCTAGATCTGAGTTTAAATGGGAGCATAATATTAAAAACTAAACTGGCTGCCGAATGCGGCTGGTCATTAAAACAGCAATATGTTTCGGCTCTTCCTATACATCCATCTTCAGGTTGAGCTCTAAAAATTGTTTTATGCAATTAGCAATGTTTTTAGAGTAGGATAGCTCGTATTACATTTTATTAATATATATTATGAATTTAAAATAAGTTTAATTTCAAATGTAAAATAAAATAGGTTAAAAGCTTACAAGTTATACAGGTGCAGGTTCATCATAGTTTCATCCAGCGACCCGACAGTGAAATATTACTACATTTCCGCACAAAAGTTACAGATTCAACATAATTACATCCAGTGACCCAATATCACTACTTCTCCCAACAGAAGATGCGCCATTTACACTGATGTAGAGAATACCCCACGATATTACATCAAAAAAATCCTAATAGAGTGGTTCTTCATTAATTTCACAACTTACGATTCTAAAAACTATTACTATCCCTACATTTTAAATTATATTACTTGTAACTTTTAACCACATTACCTATGTTATTTTACACTTGAAATTACATTTATTTTTAATTCATAATATATATATTTATAACAAGTAAACGAGATCTCGTACTCTAAAAAGCATTGCTAATTGTATATAACACTTTTTCGGGCTCAGCCTGAAGATGGCTCTGTAAGAGGAGCCGAAACATGTTGCTGTTAAAATGATTTATCTTTTAATTGTAATTACTTAATAAAAGGTTGTGTTAGTCCGTGCAATTATATGTATTGTATTGATTATTGAGCAAGACGGAGATGTCTCACCTGAAAAGCCACATCTTCTAGTTACAAGGTCTCACCTGTAGAGAGACGTGGTTCGCTTTAAATTGATTCAGATTTTAAAAGGGTTCCATGCTCTTGAAAATTTGGAATCCGCTTGTCTCAGGTAAAATGCGTTGTTTTACGAAATGTCTCTGAGATGTGCATTTGTTCTGAGGTACTGAGTCCTGTGGAATTTTGCCTCTTGCAGTCCTTGGGATGATATTGGTGTCAGATAAGCCTGTAAGGACAGTGTTCAAACATGGAAATGCACTTAGTTCTCAAAAAGGAAAGACTTTGAACGCTGGAGGTCAGCATCCTCTCTAAAGTTACTGAAGTCACCGAGAGATAGCGTCGGGCATTCTTATCTTGTGCTAAGAGAGGAGATTTGTTGAACCCTGCGAAGAATAAAAATAACCTGATTGATACTAGTCTATTTAAATGTCCAGCACGTACCGCGCAGTAAACACACTCCCACTGCGATATGAAAGCCAATAATTTAATGCTGTGTGGGGAAGTAAATGTGTGTTTTTCTCAGGAGAATAAAATGAGCAGATGTGTTCTCTTTGGGCGGAACGTAGGCTTTGGGGCGAAATGGTGGCGCATATAACCACCCGACATTAAAGGGTTAATATCTGCCCCTGAAGTGACAACGAGACGATATAATGAACACGTAGAATGTAAAGTTTACGTTACGCCAGTGCACGCCATGAGGATGTATGTAGGGGAGTAGGGGTATAGCTCTACTTATTCGTAACCTTGATACTGAATGGAGTTGAGCGGTAAGCTTCAGGCCCTGGCCGATTTGTCTGAGGGAAAGATATTCCATAACCGTTGAATAGGAGGCTGGTGGGGCCCCAGGACCAGACCAGACGTTTAGAAGAAGGGAAATATCTGTCGACCCTGCTGAGATTCGAAAACCCAGATCCTTGAGTCCGTAGAATTTAACTATACCAACTGAGATACCCCGGTTCTGACACCCTATTAGTGACTTAATGTCTGTGCAATTTTAAACACACTGTTACATCATTTAATATCAAAACCCTGCGCGAAACCGAAATTTGTGTACCTTACGCAACAATGGCCCCAGTTATCGCAAAGCTTATGGCGCTCATTCTGACGAGTTTTAAATGTTATATTGTTCGGTGATGACAGGTGTTGGCGAGCATCGTTAGTCATGTGTTGACCATGTATTGGACATATCGAGCACGCCCCACGTTACAAGCAGCTCTGTTTACTCCCCCACTGGTGCCCGGGGCATACACTATCTTGCACATATCCTAACACTTCTAGGACATGGCGTATAGAGAGCCGCATATGTTGGAGCAAGAGTGGTGTAACTCCACACTTCAGAAAATGTGGAAAATTTCTGGAATTTGCATTATTATGTGAAGTTGGTTTTCTTCATTAATGTAGAATTTCCGAAAGTCGTTTCTTATTGATCAATTTTGAGAAATTCTGCGGTAATCGAGAATACTTATGGGACCTTAATAACACTAGGTAAAACTACGAAAGTTTTTACAATATAATTGCAATGCAATTTTGCTATAAAAACGGGAACGCCTGCCATATAATGCAATGGGCACCACATCGGGAGACGCTGGTAGTGTGCACTTACGGAAAACAATGTATAAAAAAATCTATATTTAAAATTTTGACGTTTTGCTGACCGTGCATCTCAGTATATTTATCTCAGTAATTAACCAACTTGATGCACAAAATTTCTGTTTTACAGTAGGTTTATTTCATGCCTCTATGTGTTTCGAGCACATGTGCTCATCATCAGGAGGTCAAAATTGCATTACACGGCCCCTGGTATCATCACACCTATAGAAATTTTGTGCATCAAGTTGGTTAATTACTGAGATGAACTATACTTAAAAGTTTTCCATATGACATAATTTATATTACCTCTACTTTTATAAAATACTTGTACTTTGTATTTTAGGCGCGTTCGTAAAATTGTAAAAAGCGACTATTAGCTTCGTCATGTCTGTCTCTCCGTCCCCTCGGCTCCAACTGGAAGGATTTTTATGAAATTTGATATTTGAGGATTTATTCCGAAAATCTGCCAAGAAAATTCAAGTGTCATTAAAATCTGACAAGAATGACGGGTACTTTCGGTGAAGACAAATGTATATTGTTGATCATATCTCGCTCATTTCTTCCTAGAATAAGAAATGTTTTGGACAAACTTTGTAGCGAAAATCAAAACACACATTTTATGTTCAGTGATTTTTTTTTTTCGAAAAATTGTGCCGTTTGTGAGATAATGTGGAAAAATATTGTAGAGTGGGCAGGCCACAGATGACAACATGGCACATGCGCATTGCATGCTGGATACCTAAGGCTACAAATATACGCATTCAGGCCGTGTGATAATCATTGCTTTTCCACTGAAACAATGGTTGCACGAACGCGCCACAGTCTTACGTTATACGTAAACTGCCTGTTGTCTTGTTTAAATTTTACAAACGGTTGTACATTTTTAAAAAATATCCGTAGGCGTCTTGTAATCAGATAATACTGTCATTAAATTTAAATTTATATATTCCTTTATCATGTTTTATAAAGCTTTTGTATATTTTCGTGTGCCTGTGTAACGGCCTGATGACCGCCCACATTCCGTGCCGAAACTTGTTGCCACTTAAAATACGAGTATAAAATAGCCTGTTTTGTGTGACTGAAAATATTTATATATATATATATATATATATATATTTATGATAAGTTACGTTTTTTGTGTAATTAAAATATGCAGATGATTTATTCCTTTTTTGTAAAAAACCCGTAATTACTAGAGCTTTAATAAATAGGTTAAATTTTTATACAGGGTGTTGTTTAATAACTGTGTTAATTGCTACAATGCATGATGTCGGTGATAGATAAATGACTGACAACTGAGCATTCTTGGAGTGACTGTGTATGACAAACCAACCCAGCTGCCACTTTCTGCAACATAAATCACACACGGACGGTCTGGGCCTCCGCGGTGAGAGGCGGATAACTAGCCGTCCGATCCCCGATGTTCTTCTTAAGCGTCAATTAATTTTCATGCAGAACTTCCAATGTCTGAAGGAAGAAAACCTGTATGAGGTTGCAATAACTGAGGTGAAGTTGTTCGAGAAAAGCTGTCTCACATTTTTTCTATCCATCAGCCATCACTTTCACGGTCGGTTATGTCGGTTCCCTCATTATTAATCTGGTCTAGTAAAAACTCTTGATGGCACCAGACTACAAACACTGCTACCTGGTGTCGGAGCGAGGCAACTCCAGGGTTTTGTCCTTCTTGCACAAAAGAATTCACACTGGACGATCTTTGTGTTACATATTCTATCGCCTGCGGTGTATTTGGTGATTTATTTGTGGCTTTCTTAACGATGCTGTCAGTAGCTCGGAATATATAGCCTAGAATTACAGGATGATTAATGTAGAATTTTTGGAAGGGATGTGGAAGGAAGAGGTTATGGCTTAATTTATAACAGTGTGCCGGCATTTTCCTGGAGGGACTGAGAAAAAATACGAAACATTTCGGTTAAGATAGACGGTTTGCTGATTGAGATTTGAACCCAGGACCTCCCGATTAGGGTGTGCTGTGGTATGGTATAGTCACTGGGCTACGGGCTGGAAGATCCGGATTTGGAATCCTTGGCAGGGTAAGGTATAGCTTTTCCAAAACATTTAGGTCAGCTGTGGGACCCACCCAGCCTCCTATTCAATGCGTACCGGATTCTTTCCCGGGTTGAGGGTGGACAGGGCGTGAACTTAAGCACTCACCTTCATCTAGTACCGAATATTAGTATGAGTGGAACTTCATCTCCACTCCCCATATATACCTTCATGTTGTGGAGAGGGGCAACTTTTCCTTTTACTGATGATGCAGATAGGGGTCAGTCTGTCATCGCAGAGGAACTGGTTCAATACCAGATCAGTATGTGTGGGATTTGTGGTGCACAAATTGTCTCTGGCACTGCCTTGTCCCCATTGTTTCTGTTTCTCCTCTTTTAGTATCATTGCAGCAATGCTCCATCTCGAGTTTTTCTGCCAGTATGTAAAGTGATCAAGAGACAGTAGCACTACACGCGAAACTAACCCCTCCCCCCCCACTCTTAGTCATACCTACCAAACACGAAACACTTGCCAACCATTTGAGCGCTATGTTCTGTTGACGACGTTATTGGGAGTTATGACGCTTTTGCACCAAATGACGCATATTAATTTCGCTATGCGAAGTTATGCAATCCAGCATAGAAATTGCAGACCTTAAACGCAGGACGCGCAAAATAACCGCCACAGAATTTGTGATGTGTGAGAAGATGCTATGGGAGATTTGCCTTAAAATTGGAGTCTATATTTTATTGTGTGATGTCATGATATTCCTTTTATCACTGAGGTATGGCGTGTCTTCAGGTTGCAGATCATGAGATCTCTTTATGATATGGAAGGTAGCTGCGGACAGTCAACATGGGGTGGTCCTCCAGCTCGAAGGACACGTGGGAGGACTGCGAACACCGAACACGTGAAGAAAAAATCACAAAAAAGGAGAAATTCTATAACAAAACATAGAAATAGAATTATGTGTTTTTGTAACGTGTGTGCATGGGAAAGAAGATACATTTATACTGAAATTTGTGTGGAAAAGCTTAGGGATGGAGACCGCTTTGAGGATTTAGTGGTAGATGGAACGAGACAGGCAATATGCGTATAAGAACAAAATGGAGGTGCGTTCGCGTAACCATTGTTGCCGTGGGAAAGCAATAGGTATTACATACTCTGCGTGTGTATCTGTCTGTAGGTTTAGTTATGCAACATGCAAAGAGCGCGCCATAATATATTGCCGTCTGTGGTGTGTCCGACTCTATCATGTTTCTCCACGTTAATATAAACGGCACGATTTTCGGGGGAAAAAAGTTATGCAACATAAAACATATTATGATTTTCTCTACAACTTTAGTCTGAAACATTTTTAATTCTAAGAAGAATGAAGAGAGATATCAGAAATGTACATGGGTAAAGGTGAAAGTAAAGGTACAGTGATCCCGTTACAGGCCCGGTGTGGCCCAGACGGTGGGTAGAGGTATAGCTCTACTCTTCCATGACCGCGGTACTAGAAGGGGGTGAGTGGTCAGCAGCACGCCCCAAATGTACGTAGGGCTTCATGTAAAGTACTCGTTATCCTTGTCGGAATTTAATGAAAATTGAATTTTCGTGACATATTTCGAAAAAAGGCCAAACGTCAGATTTCATGAATTTTTTTTTTTTTTGGTGGGAGTCGATTTGTTCCATACGGATAGGCAGACAAACGACGAAACTTTTCACAATTTTGCTAGTTTGGCAAAAAAAAAAAACCGAACTTACAAGGACTATTTTAGAAATTCGTCTTCATGGCAGAGTGAGAAATGTGGACCAACATAGCGTTCTCAGCCCGAATGATGTTACAAGCATGTAAGTGCCGTCCCGCTGCAATATACGCCACTCTCGTCCTCGTCTTTTGGCGGTTCTTTACGTTCATGCTCGCTCTTACTGCAGATTCGTGGCCGAAGGGGTAACCGTCATTAACCTTCTTCATATTCGCTGTGAAATTTCAACCGCTGTTCTGGCCATGTGCTGTCATTATCAATAGCATATACACTGTTCAACCAACATAAAGACGTTCCTCGGGCAGAGATGGAGAAGGCAGGTTGGTACAAACGAATTCCGTGATGATCAAGTAAGGTACCTTGTACAGATAGCGCTTTTCATTATCACTGGTTTCGAACATAAATAATATATTACTTCCGGTCTCTTTCTCTGTCTTAGTGTTGTGTATATTTGCCAAAGGTAATAGAAATATTTAGTAGGCCGGGTAGCTCAGTCGATATAGCGACTGACTACAGGCTGGACGTCCGGGATCGAATCCCAGTGGGGACGAGATTTTCCCCCCGTCCAGACCGGCCCTGGGGCCCACCCAGTCTCCTGTACAATGGGTACCGGGTCTTTCCCGGGAGTAAAGTGCAGCCGGGGCGTACTGCTGACCACTCACCCCCTTCTAGTGCCGCGGCCATGGAAGAGTAGAGCTATACTTCTACCCACCCTCTGGGCCACACCGGGCCTGTAATGGGGTCACTTTACCTTACCTTTTAATAGAAATATTTAAGGTGCCAAAGAACGTGAAAGAGAACACCGTGCCTGTCTGCCTTACAGTGACCGTCGGGTACAATTAGGAAGTCTGAAATATCTGACTGGTGTAAGAAACAGAAATGGCAGGCCTTCTTTTGACTGACGCCAGGATTTTCCACAGACATCAAGTGTATAGGGCGACAGATATTTTTTGAATTCGCCGCGGAATGTAACTAGCCATAGTCATGGGTAATTGTATTGTAAGAAGGGATTAAACAGAAGAAAGGTCTGAAAGCATGTGTAAGGAGCGCAGTCTATATGGCAGAATATTTTGTATGCAGGGAAATACGATAATGAGGCACCGCAAAATGTATACAGTATGCTCTTCACCTAACATTGGTATATCTATTGAATCAAGAGGAGTACAGATTGTACTGTGAGGCGGACCGGCTTTTCACCGCAGAGGCCAGGGTTCGATCACAGGAAACTCCATTTGAAAATTTGTCTTTTCTTTGCATCGATATTATAATTAATATAAAGGTAGATATTCTCTACACAGGCCTGAGGGTTCCAGGAGGTTCAGGATACCAGAGTTTCTATAGAGTCGGAACATGAAGGGGAATCGAACCCGCGACCTTCCGGCTTTTATCGCAGTGCTTTACCGAACTGCGCCACCTCGTGTTGTAATTAGCATAACACCAACAAATGTTCGTGCAATGTGTAAAATGTATTGCAAATTATATGTATGAGGGGTGCTGATAAGTCCTTTGCCCGACCAGGAAGGAAAAAAGCTACAGCGGCCAAACTCGGGATTTTATTCAACATACTCCCCACGAAGCTCAGTACACTTCTTGGACCGTTGCTTTAACTTTTGCAAGTCACTAAAAAAAAATCAGAAAGTTGTCCTTCCAACCAGGTCTCTCCGGCAGCAATGACCTCCGCGTCGGACGAAAATGACGACCTTTCAACTGGTTTTTCGGTCCAGGGAACTGGTGGTAGTCCGACGAGGCCAGATCCGGAGAATAGGGTGGGTGATCAAGACATTGGAAGACCAAAGAGGCCAGTTTCTTCTGGGTTGCAAGTGCCCTGTGAGCAGGGGCATTTTCGTGCAAGAACGAGACCCCCTTGGTGACCTTCCCACGACCGGCGTTTTTCCTTCAAAATGTCCTTCAACTGCACTAGCAGAGATTAGTAATACTCGGCGTTGATAATTTGGCCCTTTGGAAGATAATCAATGAGTAGGATGCCGTCTTGATACCAAAATCTCGAGGCAAGATCTTCCCAGCGGATTTTTGCACTCGGAAATTTTTGGGGCGGGGTGAGCCGCTATGCCACCACTCCATTGATTGTTGCTTTGTCTCCGGGTCATAGTGATATAACCAGGTTTCGTTCATGGTCACCAATCGCGACAGGAAATCATTTGGATCGCGCTGAAAAAATTCCGAAATTTGCCCAGACGACTGGCACCGTTGACGTTTTTGATCCGCGTTCAGGCATTTCGGGACCCACTTTGCGGAGAGCTTCCGCATGTCCAAATCTTCATGAATGATGAGCCCAACCCGCTCATGTGAGATGCCCAGTTGCTCAGCTATTGATTTAGCCGAAATCTGACGGTATTCCAAGATTAGCTCGTGAATTTGATCAATAAACTCCGGGGTGGTCATTGTTTTGGTCGTCCAGGACGAGGCGCATTAGAGGTGGAAAAATCACCACGTTGAAAGTGGGCCACCCAGTTTTTTTACGGTGGCATACGATGGTGCATGTTCCCCTAATGTTTCTCTCAGAATGGCGTGAATTTCCTTGGGCGTCTTGCCTTGCAGGAAAAAAAAAGGCTTGATGACATCTCGCGTCTCCATGTTGTTGAAATCGCGCACGTCGCCTGACATGCTTCCTTTCAGTCTATGTAACAAGAAAAGACTTGCAATTCGGCACATGAACAGACCCTTCTTTCCAAAGACACTATCGATTCCTTCCCACGACATCGGGAATTAGGTAGGGCTAAGGACTTATCAGCACCCACTCGTACGTATGTGCTGTCCTGCGGGGTTCGGCAAATAATCGCCAACCTTCGGATAAAGTGTAAAAAGAAACAAAAAATAACTTTTCAACATCGTCCAATGTATACAATGCATTAATATAACAAATAGTGGACACTACAACACGCCAGAGGGACGCTACAGGCCTAGATCCTCTTTGGATCGAAGAGCCTGCATTAGATGTTTGTAGCCTATGCAAGTTGTTAGCTACATAACAAGACAGGCAATATGCGTATAACGTAACGCTGAGGTTCGTTTGTACAACCATTGTTGCAATGGAAAAGCAATGCGTATTACACAACTTGAGTGTGTGCATTTGTAACCTTGGGTATCCAGCATGCAATGCGCATGCGCCATGTTGTCATCTGTGGCCTGCCCACTCTACAATATTTTTCCGCATTATATGACAAACGGCACGATTTTCGAAAAAAAAAAATCACTGAACATAAAATGTTTGTTTGGATTTTCTCTACAAAGTTTGTCTGAAACATTTCTCATTCTTAGAAGAAATGAGCGAGATATGATCACAAGTATAATAAATTGGTCTTCACCTAAAGTACCCTTTATTCTCGCCCGATTTTAATGGAACTTGAATTTTCACAACAGATTTTCGGGAAGTCCTCAAATATCAAATTTCATGAAAATCCATACAGTGGGAGGCGAGTTTTTCCTCGCGGACAGACGACAGACATAACGAAGCTAATAGTCGCTTTTCGCTCTTTTTCGAAAGCGCCTAATAAAAAAGACAGGCAGCTTAATTAAAATTTAACCTTGAATCGCGTTCGTCCAGCCGTTGTTGCAATACTGTGAATGTGTGTTTGTAGTCATAGGTATCCAGCATGCAATTCGCATGCGCCATATTGTCAACTGTCACCTCTCCGGAGTGTGCTACACATATCACATTACCTCATACAACGAACGACTTTCGAAAGAAAGAAAGAAAGAAGGCTATTGAACACAAAATGTGTTTTGGGTTTCTCTACATCCTTTTGTTTGAAACATTTCTCATTCTAAGAAGAATTGAGCAAGATATGATTAAAAGGGTGCGTCGCTTTTACTGTAAAGTACCCGTAATTCTTGTCAAATTTTAATTGAAATTGAATTTTCTCTGCGGTTTTTCGCAAAATACTCAAAAATACAAATTATCATGAAAATCGACCAGTGGGAGCCGAGTTGTTTCGTGCGGACAGACGGACAGACATGACGAAGCCAACAGTAACTTTACGCCATTTGCGAATTCGGCTAAAAATATTATGTTAAAGATTTACTTCTTTACTTCACTAACGTGTGGGCCCGAAGTTCAACATTCCACACATTTTTAGAAAACTTTCCTATGTAGAGCGTTTAAACACTCCACTTGACTTTTGAATAATGATTGACCAACTAGATGACACTTGCTTTATTATATATTGCTCAACATGTTTCAGGCGTTAATACGTCCATCTTCAGGAGCTAGCGAGTACTTGTTGTGTTGTGTAGGCTGACT
>Ga0123352_10018786_pt1 | contig 11021 bp, 8 predicted proteins | sample TergutLab28metaG_FD_89700 | JGI IMG/M metagenome (GOLD analysis project Ga0123352, IMG submission 89700) | Labiotermes labralis P1 segment gut microbial communities from Petit-Saut dam, French Guiana - Lab288 P1 | ecosystem: Host-associated > Arthropoda: Insects > Digestive system > Gut ... | reverse complement strand
TACAGGAACCAAATAAGTTAGAATTATGAAACAAACTGCATTTTGAAGAGAAAAAAACGGAGAGTATATACCATGTTTAAAATATTCAGTACCTATATTTGTTGAATAAATATATAAAATGCAGCTTTATAGGTTAGCAGTGCGGTACGACCGCTATAGTTGACATTAGGCGTCTAAAGGTTAAGAATGGGAGAGGAAGAAAGTATAATCTGATGAAAGTGTGGAAGTATGGTCAAACAGCACTATAATGGGCCCCTGCTATCTGTTGTTAATTGGTTTCTTAAAGGTGCAGCTGATATGGAACTATAATAATTCATTCCAGGGAAATCAGAACTTCAAACACCAATTTTTCAAGTACATAAACATCAATAAAGACTACTTTAACAACAGCTTTACTGACTTAAACATACAATGTTGATTTAACTTCCTTCTTGAAGGGTAAATCACCCTCTGTTTAAGCAATGTAGCTCAAACAGAGGGAAGTAAAATGACACAAAATTGGCAAAGAATTGATTTTACTGTGTTCCTGGAAGACTGACAGTCCTGAGAGGTGAGTGACATAATGCATGACACAGTTGTTGACATGATGATGGTCAGCTATAATGGTGTTACCTAGCACATGACAGACATGAGAAATGATAAATGGAATTCAACATGTATCAACAGTCCAGTGTAATAATACACCAACATCAGAAATGATCGTGAGCAAATCCCATTAAGCTCCTATTTTCAAAGTCTATTTCCTTAAGACATATCTTAGTATAATCAATAACCAACTGCCTCACTTATGTAACACTAAATATACATTACTAGTTTGCATGCCCCTGAAACTTCAGTAATTTCAACAAATCTGTCCAATTTTGAGGCCACAGTAAAGGTTCATAGTGAAAAATATTTTAGAGTAATGTGCTGGTAGCCATATGCCCAACCTCCAAACTGAATGATAAAACTCCTAATAAAGTTGTCTGCTATTATTAGCCAGCACTCAAAATGTGACATGCTCATTTGCAAGCACAGCAAGTTCCAAAAGTTTACAGCATGATTTAAAACCGGCTGTCATCCTCTCTTGGATAGTTCACATGTTGCCAATTTGTTATATTAATTTTTAACTTGAGGTGTCTAACTTAACTACAGTGAAAAGCAGTTCTTTCCTGTCCTCTGTGTGGTAAAACTCACAACAGTGAACTATGTCAAGGAGAAGTTCCAAATTAGTGTTGTCATGGAAGTTAAAAACATTAACTTGTCTTTTATAAGGTATGAGTCTGTATTGCATCATCAAGCTGGTGGCTGCACTCGAAGTAACTGATGTCACACACTAGTGACAATACACATTTCTGTACCTCCTGAATATGGTAATGTCATGTTACAGAAGAAGAAAATGTAGCTCTCTTCTGGTAGTGTACAAGTTTAAATTACCTGCACTGACTGATGGTTGAATGCAAAGTGATTGTCACAGTACAGTAAATATTTGTAGGACATTTTCTGAATGTAGCCCACCTGTCACCTCTTCCCCCCCCCCAACTTGACAAACAGCACAGGATGGTAGCAGGAGAGATGGTACAACAGTATGGTGAACAGTGCAATGATGTGAGGTGATGTATCATGTGGAGAAATGACAAAAATATTTTGAACCTTTTCTTTGTTTCGTTCTTGTGATGCAAACTGCATTGTGCCCTCCAGCCCCACAAAGTGTCCTGGAAACTGCCATCTCCCATGCATATCCTGAGCAGGGTAGAGACAATGTGGCTCTTTACTGTCTGTCTGTCCATCCACACTCCTTGTGGGGAGGGGGCAAGACACGAATGCCGTGCTGCCACTCACCTGACTCATGAACAACAAAATTTAGTGCCAAGCCACACTGCCAAATATATCTTTAAGTGAATCCAGAAAAGAAAGAAATGCACTTGTTACAGAAACTTTTTGAGAAAGTATGCCATAAAATAAATGGATTACGCGATACTTAACATATTTAAATGTGTGGCATGAAAGAAAATGCTTGGTTAAAACATATACTCATTAGGGGCCACTGACACCCTTTGTATTTCTAAAACTTTTCTCAAGAAGACATTCATTTCTCTACACTCTAGCACCTGTTCAATTATTCATGTATGTAGTCACAATTTATTTCAAAATTTAAAACATACAGTGGCCAGGAACAACAGGTACGATAGGTAAGCCCCAGGTATGTTAAGAAATATCATAACATCGCAAAATATTTGGCTTTTTGGTCAGCTGTATGATACTCACTGAAAAATATTTTGTAGCACTGGGATTGGCACAACGGTACACAATTGCAGGTCATTAGTACTTAGGATGGTGTTTTCCTTTAATTGGTTTTCATGTGTGAACTGCACATACAGGGAGCATTCTTGATCATGTCCAAGACCACAGTAGATGTCACAGATGCATTAATGCATACAAATCCTGCAATTGACAGCCTGCAGTTCAGCTTACCTTGTTTCATAGAAGTGTTGAATATCACACACACAAGAGAGAGAGAGAGAGGACCTCTTTATTCAAAATATTGGTAGTGGAATGTTCACATAAACTATAACTTTCTGTGCACACACCCCCTCCCACTTCCTCCCCAACTGTATGTAATCATATGGATTCAAATCTGGAGATCTACCAGGCCACAATATGTGACTTATCATCCATTCACTTAATATCAATTCTAGTGCAATCATTGAGAAATTTTCTGTGTAGGCCAAGACATTATCCTGAAACATAACACTTTTTCTATTTCCGTTAATTCCCTGAAGAATTAGAAGAGAACTGCACTCTTCTGGTCTATTACACAGCAAGTAGAGAGTAGATGGCCTCCTCAGTAGCAGAGACTAGCTTACAGCCCTTTGAGGGGCCCCTACCATTATTCCCTGTCGCCATGCTGCAACAGCAGACCTATTCCCCATCTCCATTCTATGAAAGGACCCTCTGCCGGATATTCTTCCCTCCTGGGTGCAGACAGCTTTCCTTACCCTTTTCCTTGTCTCTTTCTTTCTTCCCATTCCACTTCCATTTCTACTGTCATTCTATGTCTCCCCTTCTCTTTCTTTTACTATTTACCAATTTCTTCTCCTTTCTTCCTTTCCTTTGTTTCCTGCTATTTCATATAGGTTCCTGGACTGCCCTTCCTGTACTACTCAGACACTTCTCCTGCCATCCCTCTTTACCTCAGTTTAGTACCAAGAGACTACATTCCCCCCCTCTGGAATCTCGGTGTTACTGAATTGCTTATTGTTCTCATTTACTTCCTCCTTTAGTTTTTCTCATCGTTCAATTCCTTGGTCTCCCAGCCCTGTATGTGGTTATTTTACCATGGAGTAGTGCTGTACTATGACATTTACCCATCCTCTTTTTTGATTTATGTTGCTATTTATTTCCATACACTGTACTAATTTTTACTTAATTGTTCTTTGTTCTAGTCTTCTAATCTCCTTCCTCTTTAACTCTGTCCCTGCCTTGTACTCCACTAATGGGTCCTGGTGTATCCCAGCTCTGCACGTGGTATTTTTACCATGCAATAGAGGTGGGCCATGACTTTCCTCCTCATATTGTTTTGTTTTGGATTATCCATTTATTAATCAAATATTTCACTTTTCTTTCTTTCCTTCCTCCCACTTTGCCCAAGTGAGTGAGTGAGTGCTCTCCTGTGTCTTGCTATCAGACTGGTTGGAATTTGGTCTATAACGGAGCGTCTCTCTCTCTCTCTCTCTAGCTGCACTGACCACTACACTCCCGTCCATTCAACCACCTGCAACAGCCCTGTTGGCTGACACCATGCTACTGAGACTTTTCACTACCCACACTTGTCTCTGTATAAACTGTGTATTACAGCAATAGGCTTTCTTTTGGGTTCTTGAACACTGACAATGGGACTAAAAGGTTGTCCCAGAACGTCAGTAAGAAATTATAGCAACTTGCTGTGTAATAACCAACAAGGGCACATTTCTCTTCTACTTTGTTTTGGAAGTCTGAAATCATGCCCTGAAGAATTATGTTAGAATTAATACAGTGCAACAGTATGCATTATTGTCTCTTGGAAATGCATGAGCCTCCTGATTGCACACCTGAGACTCCACATTTAAGGTCACGCAAAGGAAATTCATGAGATGTGTGAGAATTCTACAAACACTAGCACCTGTTATTCCAGCTGTTATATTCCTACTCAATGTATAAACCATGCCTCATCTGAAAGGACACAAGTTTTCATGTTTACTTTTCATCCACTTTGTCATTTGAAATTTTTTCATCATTATGTATGGTGTTTCTTTACACAGCACATCATGAAACTTTTGGTGAAATTCTTTCTATAATGCATACCTTACACAAGTATTCCAAATGAACTGAAAACATTTATAATGCACACTACAACAACCTGCTTTTGGCAGTTCACAAGACATGATTGTCTCATGTTTCAGCACAATAACATGGAGAAGGTTCCAGTTATCATGCCTACAAGAGCTGACAGACTGCATTTTCCAGTGCTCAAGGAGATGATAAATCCAACTCCCTGGAGCAGATAAAAGAACATAGAATACACTGCTTTATGCTATATGTTAAGTCACTATTTCTTAATTTGTTTATACTACCTGGAATAACAGCTAGTATGTAATTTCTTGTGACTTTCCTTGAATGAAGCAATATCAAACAAATTACACAATAAGCAAAGCCTGAACAAGTTTTTGCCTTATCCATCATAAATTGAACTGATGTTGTCTCAACACGCCAATTAGGTCGTCTATGTAGATTATATAAAAACACACTTATAAGAAAACTGTACTGTACAGCAATAAAAATCTGGCTCACTTTCTGAAAAGAGTTATGAAAAAATCATCTCCAAATGTTCAATAATAAAGATATTTTCAACAATCTTTCCTCTTTCTAACCCTTAACTTATGCATACACTTGATGTTATGTGATGTGGTTTAGTCTTAGAGATATTTCAATATTTTGGATGAATAAAATGCTTCCATCTTCAGGGCAAATGGAAGCAGTATGCTCCTCTTAAAATTCAGTAAATTTATAAAATAAAAGATGCGATCAGAAGTTTCTGGATAATATTTTTTTCAATAATAACAGCATTTACTGGCTATTACATGTTGTCACCTACAAACTTCATACAGCAATTCCAACAACTGCACCAATGTTGGAAGCAATGCTCATGTCCTTTGTAAATCTAAAATTGTATATTGCAGTTGTTCTTACATCATGCTGATGTCATGAAATCTCCTTCACTTTAGTGCAAACTTGAATTTCAGAAAAAGAAAAAAAGTCACATGATGCCAGATATGGCAACTGGAGGGTACCATGTTATGGTGCAGAAATCAATCTCCAGTGTGTCAATTTCCAGGTCATTTTCACTTCACAACTTCCCATAGATGTCACAGGATGACTGTGTACAAATGTTGTTTCACAGTTTGTCCTCTGTGTGTTTCAATATTAGAAGGACATCCTGAATGTTCAAAATTCTTGACATGTTACACACTGTGTGTTGTACTGTTTATCATTATTGACAGCAGAACAGTACACAAATACAATCATCCATCATGCAGGTTACTCCACTTCTGAACTTGACAACCAATCACTTTCTTCCATTCTGCTCACTGATTCCCCACAGAATGAATTTTTAATGCCTCAGAGGTTTCCACAGCAATTTTGCCTAACCTGAAGCAGAAAATGATGTACACATACAGTTCTTGGAAGTCTGTAAATCCCCAAAGGAGCAGAAATTGCAGAGCGCAAAACACAAAGTCACAATGCACAGTGACTCATGCTAGAACTCTGAAATCAACAGAAAATGACACAACCACTCTAACACCACATAGCAGGTAAGTTCTGTACCAAGTGCAGTACTGCAGTAGTGTACGCTATTGGCCAGTCCAGAAATTTCTGATCACACTTCATACATGATGTCACAACCCAAAAGACTAATATTCATAGTCACTGCCTTCAGAAACTGAATGGCACACTAAAGTATCTTTCTTCCTACATCATCACTAAATCGCAAGAATCATTACAATTAGAGTTCAACATAACAGTGAATAACAAATCCCTTCTTAACCATTTATTGTTATGAGTATTACTAAGGTTTATAATTAAATAAACACCCTTCAGAATATCTTGCCTAAAGACTGTTCTTGTCTACAGCAGGTTTATAGTGTCTTCCATAAAAAAAAATGCCGATCACAAACATCCAAAGTTCTCTGCTGAAGGTCAGCAGCTCATACGGACGCAGCAGGTTCAAATATCTGAATTATAAGGCATTAAGTAACAGTCATAAGAGGCCATCACACTGGCAGTCTCACAGCTCCTCGATCATATATTACATGATGAAGATCCAGTAATAATAATAATACACAGCAGTCCATTACGTAGGAATCTTCATGATGCACTGTATACCGCAGGTACAGAAGCACCATGCTCGAAAATCTTTCACAATACTTTATATAGTAAGGCTAAGTATAAATTTATGATGCACCACAAATGGTGGCTGCACCTATGGAACTTGTTTTCAGCAACTAGGCTGCAGTATGAAACAGATGCAGCAAGTTTCATGATGTTTTCTGTGGAGAGGATACAGCCCTGTCCAAACCGAGAGCTTGCTTCAACAGACTAACAACATTCTTCGCTTCTGCATGTTCATTTTCTGAAACAAAATGCACTTATTACATTGTCATGCACTGCTACAGAAATACTAAGTACAAAGAAGGTGGGTGTCTGTATGGATATTTCTTCAGAAGGCGGGAAGAATGGGGAGGAATGAAAGAAGAATGGATCTCAACCAGTAATCAAATTCTATAAATAAGGCCCTTCAGCAATGTTTGTTGTTTCATGCATGAAGCACTGTCATGGCACATTCCAAAATACACAGAGAACAGCAGAATCTCAATGCTGCCATACATAAACTAGTCTTGCATCAGTTAAATAAAAGTGACAGCTCCTACGTGTGGATCTGAAGTAAAATGTCTGAAGAATGTAAGAAAATTATACTGACAAGAATATAAAAGCTTGAGATAAGGGAAATAGTTGAAGTAAAATAAGTGGCAAAATCAGCCAAAGACTGTGAGACAGAGACACAAACCATACATGATACAGAGAACAATGAAATTAAGTTAATAACATTTGTAAGAAACTATGACAGTGGTGCTGGACTTTCCAATTGCGAGCACAAAAAAAAGTCTTCATACATGGTGTGATCACATGTATGGCAGACTGTCCACATGTGACACTACTGCTGACAGCAAAACCTTCTGCCACTTTGTGTAGACAGAATAGTCTACTGAGTCATTTGTTGCTTGGAATAAGGCTGTAGCACATGTGGCTGTTGAGCAAAGTCCTGTTTAAATACAATCAAGTATTGCTCCATTTGTGATTAGCAAAGGGCTAATTTGACAGAACAGTGTATCTGCATCAAATTTTGCTTCAAACTGGGAGAAAAATGCTACATACAATTTCAAAATATTACAGTACCTTCTGTAGATTACAATATTAGAAGAACACAAGTTTTGGTGTGGTTTCAGAAGTTCAAAAGCAATGAGAATCCTGCTGAAGATTCTGAATGCTCAAGACTATTTATTTAAGGTTTAATTATAACAGAAATGTTCACTTCTGCGGGCAATTTTGCTTACCAACATTCTCATGAGGGTATACAAATCATAATATTTATAGTGTTGCTGTACACACCACACAAGCATTCTGGGGAGTGAAGGAATAACTCCACTCATTGTTAAAATTGACGTTACATGAAACTACATGGGCAGCTTCAGGCCCTGGCTGCTTTATCCTACCTAATGAACCTCCAGTACAAACTGAAAAGGAGGCTGGGTGGACACTTGAGAACAGACAAATTTTATATCCCTGTCAGGAAACAAAGCATTATTCCTCAGCTGTGTAGACCCTCACCTAGCCACTGTACCCACTACACTATCCTGGCTCCAGAAAAATCTAAAGACACTTCAAAATTATCTCTGCTTAACTCATCAACCCTTTCATAAATCCACACCACCCTCACCTCACATTTTCAGCCTGATATTGCCATTAAACATACTGATCCATTATGAGAGGGTATTACTATATATGTTTGTGTGACCCATTTTTCCAGTATAGTGTCAAGACAGTCTCCAGAAATGCAGTTTGGTGCAGTGAAGCTTGAAGCGAGGAACAACACACAACTCCACACTGCACTGTGGACATCATAAGTTCTAACAGAATTTCATTTTTCACTAAGGGTATTTCATTTTTCACTAACACATTACAAAAACTCTTTTTCTTTCTAACAGCCAGTGTTTATCGCCATTCATCTAGTTTGGTAAGATGGAAGATAGAGGAGATTTGTCTTTTGTTGTGGGGTTGTTTGAGGTCGAAGCATCCCTCCCTCACTTGTATTAGGTCCATAACTAAAACAGTTCAATAACTCTGCTACCCATATGACCTAAATCCTTAACACCAACACCGTGAAAATCTCAAATCTTGCCCAAGTCTGAAATGTTGATGTGTAAATCATGAATCAAAGAATATGTGATGCAGTTCTTTTGATGAGAAAGGTCCAGGATTAGAAACACAGCTTCTACATCCATTTCCATGTCCATTTCAGTTGGGGTGTCTTTTTTAAATTCTTAGACATGACTTCCCAGTTGTCTGACACTAGTACAGCAATGTGTTGTCTTAGTATGTGAATCATCAAATACAACTGAAGATGAGGAAAAAACTTTCTGTCCCACATTTTGAGTTCTTAAGGTAAGTACTCTAACAGATGCATGAGTAGTCCTGTGTTTGACTGCATACAAAACCTTACTGTAAACATATTCCACAGAATCACAAAGTTTGCAAATTCTCATTACATTTTGTACATACTGTTTCAAGACACAAATAATTTCATTAGCTGCAACATGTTTGGCTGAACTTCAGTATTTAGCATATGCACTACCACCATGTCAAATATAGTACTCACTTTCCACACCCAATTGCAATTTTCATCTTTCTTGTAAGGCTTATTTTTGTTGTTACTAAAATGTAGAAATCCACTTATCTTAAGTATTACATTCAATAAATGCATTATACAAAAAATAAATAAATAAATAAATAAAAAACAAAAACAAAGAATCATGAACAAAGGTACACATGAACAGGTAGTTTCTTTCTGAACTTTGTACACAGGTAAATGGATCCATTCTTAACAATCTGCTTCCTATTCGAACATTAAACCTAACAACTGTATGAGTATTAACAACAACTAATTATAATGGGACCAACTGCAGATCTCAGTAATGAAATACACATGCAAAAAATGGCCCCAGCAGTGAGTCGAACTGTGAAGGTCAGTGTAAGAATTTTAAATAGTATTTCACATGCCAGATTTCAGGTGATGTAACGGCCTTTGCTCTTCTGAGATGTTACACTGCATTCACATCCCAGAAAAGCAAAGGGCTTAGTGTTTCATAACTTGTACTCTACAACCCATTAATTAGAATTACAAGGAGAATGACACAACAGGAACATGTAGCATGTAGGAGGAGGAATAAGAAATATATACAACATTTTGGTCAGGAAAGTTCATGGAAAGAGATCACATGAAACACCTTCAATATGGATGGAATAATAATACTAAAATGAATCTTCATGAAATAGGATGTGTAACTGTGGAATAAATTAAAGTGTTTCAGTCTTCTAAGAACCAGGTGAAACTGACTAAGGGAATTACCCTATGGTGATAAGAATAAAAGAGAACATTGGCACTAGTTTGAAATATTAAAATCTATTTACTTACCTTCTGGATTGCTAATTTCACGCTCCAAATTAAGCTTTTCTTGTGCTACTTGGTGGATTCCCTCTTCAATAGTGCCTTCACTTAGTAACCGCATTACTGAGACACTCCTGTTGTAAAGATCAAAATGTGACAAAACTCCAGGACCTCTGAACACCAGTAACAGATCAAACTCAAATCATAGTAAGGGTAAAACCACATTTCGGAAATCTTTATTACTACTCAGTTCCATATTATGTTTATTTATCTGTCTTATGTAAAAATTTACAGATTGATATTTAATCTTGCCTCTTTATTTTATGCATGTGTGAAATGCAGTTTCTAACTTTAAGAGAACACAAAGAGAATATCTGAATGGAGAGATGATGAATACTGTTAGTGAATAGACTAAAGACAATTAGATGGTTGAGACATGTAGAAAGTATGTGGGAAATAAAAATGCATACATAAACTTTGGCTGGAAAACATCACAGAAGAGGACCAAATATGTGACGTTAATACAAAAATGGAATTTGGAGATGCAGATGTAACTGTTGAACTAAATTCATCTGGCTCAGGACAGGAACCAAAAGTGGACTTCAGATGACAAAGTGACAAACCTTTGGGTTTTGTAAAATCAAAAAATTTCATAACCAGATAATTCAGCTCTTTTCAAGAACAGCCAATTAACATGCTTTTAATAGCAACAAATTTAAACAATTATTAACCAGCCACTGTGTTCACCACTACACCACATTAGGATGTTACTAAATACTACTACTATTATCACCACAACCATCATCATGATGGCAATGATGATGATGATTATTATTATGATGATGATGATGATGACGGCAATGATGACAATCACCACCACAACCACAACCAGGACAGCCACAGCCACTGCCACCACCACCACCACCACCACCACCACCACCACCAACACAACTAGTTTGTCTCAGCTGTTATTCAGTAATACTTCAAACAAAATAAAAGAAGACATAATGTGCAAATACTTGCAATTAATATACCACTAGATTAAAGATGCAGTTAACAAGGAATGCCTGTCACCTGATGGTATGTTAAGCTGGAAATATGCCAAGTCTGACATACACCATACCTGTTTAAAAAAATAACCAACACGATGACACTCGTGGACTATCCTTTATTTTCAGGGGTAGTCGTCATTCATTCTCTACATGTTTCGAGCTTTCGGGAAGCTCATCATCAGGAGTTCATTTTTCCTGTACAGTCAGCCTCTGGTATAGTGTGTAAT
>Ga0123352_10018785_pt1 | contig 11021 bp, 5 predicted proteins | sample TergutLab28metaG_FD_89700 | JGI IMG/M metagenome (GOLD analysis project Ga0123352, IMG submission 89700) | Labiotermes labralis P1 segment gut microbial communities from Petit-Saut dam, French Guiana - Lab288 P1 | ecosystem: Host-associated > Arthropoda: Insects > Digestive system > Gut ... | reverse complement strand
TAGTCAAATGTAGAAGTACTCATTCTGAAGTAGTTACAGAATTTCCTTTCATCTTCTCGGAGTCCCCCATAAAGAGTACAGTAAGCGCCTTCAAGTGTCCTTGCGGCTACTATAGGATGCTCCTAAAATTCTCTTTCTCTTCGCTTTAGACGTCGTCTCCTCCGGAGATGAGCAAACACAACAGATAAAGCCTCCTATTCCACATGGGAGCCATGTTGACTGCTCTGCATCACTCACGAAATTGACCGCCTTGCAGGCACCGATACCGATTTTGTCGGCGAGTGTACGCCCGCCCTTACACAGAGTTCCAGTAAACACTCGCTTATGTCTGCTTCCACTCGTTCTATGAAACAGTCAGCCTGCAATGAAGCTTGTGTGTGGAAATGAGGTTTCATACATCTCTTCCCTCTTATGAATGCGTGCTTTATGTACGAACAGCAATTGGAGGCTTGAAATGCGAATCCTTTCCGCACATTCTAAAATTTAAATAGTACAATTTTCAATTAATTTGTTGTTATATTAACCAGATCCGGTGCCCAAGCGCCCCGGGGAGAAAAAAGGACCGCAGTGACGGGACCGCCTCTGTGGTCAGAGTTTCTGGCTACAGATACAGAGGTCCCGGGTTCGATCCCCGGCGCTACCAGATTTTCTGAGTAGTAGTGGGTCTGGAACGGGGTCCAATCAGCCTCGTGAGGTCAATTGAAGAGCTACTTGAATGAAAAAAGTATCGGCTCCAGGTCTAGAAAACAGAGATTAAAGGCTGTGGGGACCCGTTGCGCTGACACCCCTCTTTCCGCAAAAGTTGGCACTAACTTCGCCGACCGGCGGAGGCCGCTCTGTCGGTATAGTTCGCGTGCGGACTAAGGCCACGGAGTTTAGTTTAGTTTATATTAACCGGATAGTAACCAAACGACCAGTTTATTGTCTCGTGTTCGGAAACTCAGTGCGAGACATAACTAAATACCCTGACCGGTTACAAGAGTTTCACGCATCACCCAACTTTGAGCTGAACCCTCTCTCAGTGCTCTGGTTGATGGCGTCAACACGGACAACACAGTGGTTACAAAATTTGGCATTTTTCTTCAAGGAACGATAGTATATCAGAAGACAGAAAAACACGTTACGACGTCAATTGCTAGGGTTAGCCTAAAGAGCGTCGGTGTTAACCGAATAAAATACGAGTGTGGAGCGCTGGTGGAGTGTCACTGACAGAGGCAAATGTAAGTAGCTGTGGGAAAACCTGTCCCTCTCTGCCTATCACAAAAAATTTTAGGGACTGACATGGAATCGAACCGGGTCATTCGCCTCGGGGTAAATTATGTTAGGCGTGATGCACATATTTTATTTTCATAAGGATATCGCTGAACGCTTGTGCTTGTCACATTTGTACCGTTCAGGACTGCTGTCATCAAACACGCCCCATCTCCTCAACAATTCTGATTTGTGTGCTCTACTTGATATTAGTAGTGACAGCGTGTCATTTCCGACCGGCCGATCATTGGCACTGCAGCTGATATATTTGCATTAAGGATGCAGGATGAAACAGAAGATACGTTATTTCCTGAGCGAACAAATCATTTCATGAAATTTATCAGTAGTGTGGTGCGTGGAGAAAAGTCACGGATTCATCGTGGTAAGTGTAATGGAAGGTTCACATACAACATAGTGTAAGACTCGCCAGTATGTCCCATGGAGTGACATAAACTTACCATTAATAGGGAACGGTAGAAAACTATAAAATGTGAAAACCCCTCTTAGTTCTGTTAATTCTAATACGTGAAGGTACGTACGGTGTGCAGAAATTGGTTCACACTGTTTTTGGTGTGTTTATAAAGTCGAGATTACTGTATTTTTGGACGGCCGAGATATCGTAAAGGGTATAGGGACTCGCTATGGGATGGAGGGTACGGGATGCGAAACCCGGTGGGGGCGAGGTTTTCCAGACCCATTCAGACAGACCCCGATGCCCACCCAACTTCTGTATATTGCGTACCAGGTCTTCCTTCACGGGGTAAAGCGGCCGGGGCGTGGCGTTGACCACCCACCCCCTTCGAGCTTTGCAATTGAATATGGATAGTCCTCTACCTCGCCTTAGTGCCTGCTGGGCATGTTGCCGGACAGCCTTATTTTTACTGTATTTTGCGATGTGACGTCACATATCCTGGTAAAATTGCCAGCTTTTGGAGGAGTCTGCTGCCGCCACCACCATCCTACCCTAATGATGGGGATAGCAGATTTTCTCTGAACACGGCGTCACATTCCACAGGGCAGCATCTCCTGTATCTACTGGCACGAGAACCGCACTTGGCTGAGAAGGTCGTAAGTGCTGTTTCTTGCGTGTAACACGACCCGAACTGCGCCACTTACTCACAATGTAACCAAAATAATGAAAATCTAAATTAATTTGTTTATCGACATCACATTTGTCTTGAAAGCATACTTTATAGTTCTGTGTAAATCATTCACGATTGAGTGAGCAAGGTAAAGGATTCATACTGCTAATCTATTTCTATTTCTATCATTGAAAACTTGAAAGCCGCCTCCAACTAATTACGAGACAGTGCCTTCCTACAGAATCGGAAGTTCCAGTCATTAAAACGACTAGATGCATCTGCTCATTGGTTTTCCAAGTTGACTTTTTCCCACCAAATTTCTCTAGGGATTTATTTTTCTTCCCCGTCCTAGTCACATATAAAACTGGGTTACCCCACATAGTTTTAACGGTACTAAGCTGTGTGTGTTTCGTTATACAACTTCGTAACATGCTCGCTTAGTTTTTTCTTCATAGGCTTAGAGAATTTCATGAACATTTTCCTCTAAAACATGTTTACTTTACCTCCTTCCCTCAAAGAAAGGCACCATATTGCACACCCATAAAAATCAGCTGACAATCGTACTTTTTGTCCCGATATTCAGAGTTTTGATTTTTTTTTTTTTTGGCGCTGCAGTCCAACGCGGTCCAGGGCCTCCTCATTCTTAAGGTTTCTAGATCACACACAACGACCCATCACAGTCGGTAGGACTCCTTTGGACGCGTGATCAGCTCGTCGCAGAGACCTCTACCTGACAACACACAACACTCAAAACAGACACCCATGCCCCCGGTGGGATTCGAACCTACAATCTCAGCAGGCGAGCGGCCGCAGACTTATGTCTTAGACCGCGCGGCCACTGGGACCGGCTTTAAAAAGAAACCTGAATATAAATACAACAATAAACATACAAATATACACGTAACCTGCCAATACATACTTATGAGATATTTGTTAGTCCTACTGCTACTGCTGCTACTACTACTGCTGCTGCTGCTGCTGCTGCTAATATTACTACTGCTACTGCTATTATTAGGGTGTTGTGAGACAGAATTTGATTCTAATTTTTAAATCTTTTTTTTTTGTAGAATTTGTCCCGTTGCGGTATACCGTGTTAAATTTGACACGCGTATTGCCGTCAGCCATCACATTGCTTCTTTGTTGTGGTTGACGGCAATACGTAAGTCAATTTTAAGTAGTAAATCTTGGTTTATATTACCTTCGTTTGGTTACTGATCTTCAATTGCCATTCCAAGTTGCTAGCACTAATACCGAAAATTTGCTGCAGAGAGCTACCTCTTGTTACACGTGTAATGGTCATTCCATATGTGTGTGAAAATCTCTGTGGATTCAGCTGTCGTTAATTGCAACGTTCCTGACCAGCGTACTACGGGTCAGTTATGGCAGCAAGCGTAAATTCCCGCTTCTTTTTTTCTGCTACGGACTTACATGAACGGAGAGGGTCGCAAAATTTGTAAAAGAAATAACCGACAGCTTCTTTGTGAGATTTGAGGGTTTCACAATGGAGATTTGGAGATTACGTCCTTCGGAGAAGTTATGCTAAGTCGTTGGGTATATACGTCCTAATATTTCGAATGATCATTATGACTTCGTATTCAGCGTCAAGCAGCACAAGAAGAGTTCTCGCTCAAACCGTCCTTGGAATGCATTACCCCGAAGAAAAGTTGGTAAATATTTGCCAGTAGACACACAGACCCGAATATTCAGTCCCATGTCTATCCGGTTTCAGGTTAATTGCTATTTTTTAAAATTCTATGTTTACATGAACAAAAAAAAACTAACTCCTTGCACTCTATTATTTATTTGTTGGTTAGTTCTGTGATATATTTCTGCAGCAATTAATAGGCCATCTTCAGGGAGATTTCATATAATGTGTGCAGCATTCGTTTCACCTTATTATTAGAAATTGCACATATGACTGAAAAGGATGTCGTGGTCGATTACGGTTAAAATACAGTAAGTTACAGTAAGTAGAGTAGGCTGTACTGTACACTCTACAGTTGGCTGTACTGTGTAATGTACAATAGGCTGTACTGTATACTGTACAGTAGGCTGTATTTTATACCGTACGGTTGGACGTACGGTATACTCTACAGAAGACTGTACTCCATACTGTATAGTAGGCTGTAATGCATACTGTACAGTTGGCTGTACTGTATACTGTACAGAAGGCTGTATTGTATACTGTACAGTAGGCTGTACTCTATACTGTACAGTAGACTCTACTGTATACTGTACAGTTGGCTGTACTGTATACTGTACAGAAAGCTGTACTGTACAATGTACAGTTGGCTGTACTCTATACTGTACAGTTAGCTGTAATGTACACTGTAGAGAAGGCTGTATTCTGTACTGTACAGTAGGCTGTATCTATATTGTACAGTTGGCTGTGTTGTATAGTATACAGAAGGGTGTATTCTATACTGTACAGTAGGCTATACTCTATACTGTAGAGTTGGCTGTACTGTATAATGTACAGTAGGCTGTATTCTATACTGTACAGTTGGCTGTACTGTATACTGTACAATAGGCTGTATTGTATACTGTACAGTAGGATGTAAACTATAATTTACATTAGGATGTACTGTATATGTACAGTAGGCCGTACTGTATATTGTACATTAGCCTACACTCTATACTGTACAGTAGGTTGTACTGTATACTGTACAGTAGGCTGTACTCTATAATGTACAGCTGGCTGTACTCTATACTGTAGAGAAGGCTTACTGTATACTGTACTGTAGACAGTACTATGTTCTGTAGAATAGGCAGTACTGTATAATTTACAGTAAGCTGTACTTAATACTGTACAGAATGCCGTACTATATACTGTACAGTAGGCCGTATTGTATAATGTACAGAAGGCTGGACTGCATACTTTTCAGAAAGTTGTAATGTATAATGTACAGAAGGATGTATTGTATACTGTACAGTAGGCTGTACTTAATACTGAACAGAAGGATGTACTGTATACTGTACAGTTGGCTGTACTTAATACCGTACAGAAGGCTGTATTGTATACTGTACAGAAGGCTGTACTGTATACTGTACAGTAGGCTGTACTTAATAATGTACAGAAGGCTGTACTGTATACGGTACAGAAGGCTGTATGGTATGCTGTACATTAGGCTGTACTTAATACTGTACGGAAGGCCGTACTGTGTACTGTACAATAGGCCGTACTGCATAATGTACAGAAAACTGTACTGTATACTTTACAGAAGGCTGTACTGTATATTGTACAGAAGTCTGTAGTGTGTACTGTACAGTAGGCTGTACTTAATACTGCACAAAAGGCGGTTTTGTATACTGTACTGTAGGCCGTACTGTATAATGTACAGAAGGGTGGACTGTGTAATTTACAGAAGGCTGTACTGTATACTGTACAGAAGGCTGCATTGTATACTGTACAGTAGACTGTACTGTAAAATGTACAGAAGGCTGGACTGTGTAATTTACAGAAGGCTGTACTGTATACTTTACAGTAGGCTGTACTTAATTCTGTACAGATGGCTGGACTGTATACTGTACAGAAGGCCGTACTGTATACTCTACAATAGGCCGTACTGTATAATGTACAGAAGGCTGGACTTTATACTTTACAGAAGGCTGTACTGTATACTGAACAGAAGGATATACTGGATACTGTACAGTAGGCTGTACTTAATACTGTACAGAAGGCTGTACTGTATACTGTACAGAAGGCCGTACTGTAAACTGTACAGTAGGCCGTACTGTATATTGTACAGAAGGCTGGATTGTATATTTTACAGAAGGATGTACTCTATACTCTACAGAAGGACGTACTGTATACTGTACAGTAGGCTGTACTTAATACTGTACAGAAGGCTGGACTGTATACTTTACAGAAAGCTGTACTGTATACTGTACAGAAGGCTGTAGTGTGGATTGTACAGTAGGTTGCACTTAATATCGTACAGAAGGCTGTACTGTATACTCTACGGAAGGCTGTACTGTATTCTGTACAGTTGGCTGTACTTAATAGTGTACAGAAGGCTGTACTGTATACTGTACAGAAGGCTGTACTGTATACTATACAGTAGTCTGTACTTAATATTGTACAGAAAGCTGTACGTTATATTGTAGAGAATACTGTACTGTATGCTGTACAGTAGGTTGTACTTAATACTGTACAGAAGGCCGTACTCTATACTGTACAGTAGACCGCACTGTATAATGTACAGAAGGCTCTACTGTATACTTTACAGAAGGCTGTACTGTATACTGTACCGAAGGCTGTAATGTGTACTGTACAGTAGGCTGTGCTTAATACTGCACAGAAGGCTGGACTGTATACTCTACAGTAGGCCGTACTGTATAATGTACAGAGGGTTGGACTGTATACTTTACAGAAGGCTGTACTGTATACTGTACAGAAGGATATACTGTATACTGTACATTAGGCTGTACATAATACTGTACAAAGGGCTGTACTGTATACTGTACAGAAGGTCGTACTCTATGCTGTACAGTAGGCCGTACTCTATACTGTACAGAAGACTGGACTGTATACTTCACAGAAATTGTACTCTATACTGTACAGAAGACCTTACTGTATACTGTACAGAAGGCTGGACTGTATACTTTACAGAAGGCTGTACTTTATACTGTACAGAAGGCTGTAGTGTGTACTGTACAGTAGGCTGTACTTAATACTGTAAAGAAGGCTACACTGTATACTATAGAGAAGACTCTACTGTATACTGTACAGTAGGCTGTACTTAATACTCTACAGAAAGCCGTACTCTATACTGTACATGGGCCGTACTGTATAATGTACAGAAGGCTGGACTCTATACTTTACAGAAGACTGTACTGTATACTGTACAGAAGGCTGTACTGTATACTCTACAGTAGGCTGTACTTAATACTGTACAGAAGGCAGGACTGTATACTCTACAGAAAGCCGTGCTGTATGCTGTACAGTAGGCCGTACTCTATAATTTACAGAAGGCTGGACTGTGTACTTTACAGAAGGCTGTACTGTATACTGTACAGAAGGATGTACTGTATACTGTACAGTAGGCTGTACTTAATACTGTACAGAAAACTGCTCTGTGTACTGTACAGAAGGCCGTACTCTATACTGTACAGTAGGCCGTACTGTATACTGTACAGAAGGCTGGACTGTATACTTCACAGAATCTTTACTCTATACTTTACAGAAAGCCGTACTGTATACTGTACAGTAGGCCGTACTCGATACTGTACAGAAGGCTCTACTGTGTACTGTACAGAAGGCAGTACTGTATACAGTACAGAAGGCTGTTCTCTATACTGTACTCAAAGCCCTCATTCCGTCTGAATTCTAACTAACCCACCCAAAAATCTCGGCTAATAAGCAATGCGAATTTGTGCTGCCACCATTCTGTATAAGCTTATATAATGGTCTCATACAGTTATGTCTCCTAGTACAAGTGGGAACGTTTACGAAACAAGTGTACATAACGAATATGCCTCTTTATTTAAAGTTGTCGGTTAAGGATATTTTTTATTTTATGGATGTGAATCTTGCTAAGGAATTAATGAATTAACCAATAGAGATTTAATCAAAAAATTACTTTTATGTGCAATACGTGTACATGTAGGTGTGGCAAAACGTACTTTACACCCGGTGTTTAACATGTTGGCTTTTGTGTCAAGTGAATTTCGAGCCACTCTGTATATTCACTACAACTGTGTGTAGTTCTTCATTTCGTGTTTTAACTTTAGTTTTTAATTGAATTTAACTGTATTGATTCATGTTTTGTTTATTCTTGAGCTTTATTCATTTTTTGTTCTGTCTTTTTTTAAGGTAGGCCTCACCCTATGAAGGCACGGGAGGGGGGAGTTGAGATATAACTCTACTCTTTTTTAACCTCGGCATTAGATGGAGGTCAGTGGTCAGCGCAATACTCCGGCGGCTTTACCCCAGGGGAAGAGAGGGTTGTTTGGCTCCAGGGCCGGCCTGGACAGGTAGATAAATCTCGTTCCCCCCTCCGACATTCGATTCCCTGAGTGTCCAGCCCGTAGTGAGTCGCTATAGTGACTGAGCTACGCGGACTTTTCTATTTTTTTGCACTCTTGCTTGCTGTTTAGCCGTCAGAGGGTTGAGTCAGCACGTAAACAAGTAAAGAATTACATTTCTAATAATATTATTTTACTCTTATAATAGTGATACTTATTGTGTAGGTTTAAAACATTCATAGCCGAATTAACGCTATCACAATCTATGTGCCTGCATGTGGCCCCACCTTTCGTGATGTGGTGAGGTTGCTGGAAAAAGAAACTTTGTTTTATTTCAGATGTTGTGGCACACTTATTTCTACGTGTTTCTGCGTTGTCGGTTCAGGATAACGAGTACGTAGGGCCATCAGAAGTATTTTTATTGGATTCACAAATGTCTTCAACCGAACCGGAACGCAACAAGATATATAATATACACGTGCAATTAGTTTTATACAACATTCGAGTTACATCGCGGCGGTACGGTTCGGTCCTTCTGTGGAGTTATGCTGACCACAATGATTCTGGCACTGCTATCGCATACGATCGTGCAGCGAGGCAGCCAGTATGCACTTCACAGCGAAATGACAAGCTAGGCGGGTCAGGTTCTGTAGCTATGATGTAGTTGTGTCGAAAGACCGGCTGATGAGACAGGAAATTGTTGCCGGAGATCTATTCCCCTCTTCAGACCCTCTCTTGACTACGTAATGTTCAAACTAACGCACCAATGTTGCCAAACATATTTATACAGCAGCTGAAACAAAGTCAATATTTTCATACCATCTACCAACAAATATCATATTTTCAAAGACAGGAGAAGGGGGGGGGGACGGAATAAAGTTCAAGGTCACTCCTATCTCTGTATACACTATACCTTTAGCACGAGTGAGTCATACCCTCCGTGGGAGTGAGACACGTCCCATTCACGACAGTGTTGCCATGTTCTGTGTGAGGTATGATCTGAGGCGGAAAAAAACACATGACCATTGACTATTCTCTGTGAAGTAGGAACAGAGCTAAAGGTACAGGTCGTTATCGAGCATATAGAAAGTAGCACAGTTAGATGGCGTCACTCCGCTGGACGAAATTAACACTTGATCTACCCCAAAAATACGAAAGGTACGGACGAAAAGGACCGTGGAGAAGTGCGTGAATATAACAGAAGCCCGTCATACGACGGGCACATTGCTGGTTAGTTTACTAATATCTGTACTAAATGTTCTGCGCTTAATAAAAGTATTATGGTGTAAAACAAGCCAAAGATACAACGATTTATACATCGATAATCATTTTAAAAAGACAAGTTTCGCAAAAACATAATTTTGGCGTTCATTATCAGAAACTTCTGGATCTCTGCAGGCTTCAGTTTTGTTTACGGGCGGTTTTAAAGATATAATCGAAGGCTATGATCAATATTCACTTAAGTGAATCCAAATGTAGATTATTGCGGTGAAGTTTCAAGTTATAAATTATTATCCCATCAACCGTCTAATGTTACTGTAAATGTACTGCCGAATCTAAGATTTCGGGGCACAAGAAAATGTGTCACGTGTTCCTATTTTTAAAGAAAAGTACTGTTTTATTTCTGCACAGCCTATAAGAATCCTGATACGGCCGTTGGAGATGGAGAGAGAAGAGTGTTATGTTATTACAACTGAGTCCCAATATGTCCGGGGAAATGGGGCTTATGTACTTCAGATAATCATTATAATTACGATCGATTGGCACTCTGTATAGTCCTGAAGCTAAATTCGGTAATTCAGAAATACATGTAGCCCTTATGTAACCTAAAATAAACTTACAGCTATGTGAGGAGAGATTCTTTTTCTTATACAGGTTTGTTGAGTAGTTGGTAAATTACATTGACAGGCTACTGTAATTATTATTAATAATATTATTAATCTTTTTAGATCACAACTGGGTGCCTGAGTATTAAAACGACGCAGATTCCCTTCCAGAAAGTATGCCCAGAGCTCTCAAAGAACATATCAAGAGTATCTAGTCCAGCATTCCTATTTCAGTAGGTTAACGCCAAAATAGCAACAGCTAATTCTTCCCTTGCATAAATCCACTGCGAAATAAAGTAATATTAAACCCGTCACCTATGTCCAAAGTTGAAAGGTTACGGAGATAATGGCCAGAGAAAAGTGTGGTATTCTTAGTGGGTCCACGCACTGTACCTGTCAGCTGATAATCTTATCCATTTCTCTCTTTGAGTGTGGTGTCATATTACTGCAAGTAAGTTCGCTCTAGCCATTGAACTGCACACATACTTCCTTCAGGTTGAATGCAGTGCAGGTTACGGTTGCGTTGTGAATGGTTGGTAGGTAAGTTGCTAACATGCTTTTGTGTTTTCCCACGTGGAATATTGTGACATGCATTTTGTGTATGGATTTTGCGATGGCAATGTTCGTGCTGCTGTTGAAGAATACCAAAGGCGTTTTCCCGATCGAAGGATTCCGTCTCGAAGTGTATTTACGCGAATTCACCAGACATTGCGTGATACTGGTTCTCTTCCACGTGTTTCTGTGCAGTCTGAAAGGGAGGTGGTACGAACGTTTAACACACGAGAGAACATTCTTCAGATGGTTCAGAGAAGTCCGCGTCTGTCCACCCGTAGAATGGCCTCTCGCATCGGCGTATCACGTATGCAGGTGTGGCGAACTTTACATGAGGAAGATT
>Ga0123352_10018784_pt1 | contig 11022 bp, 11 predicted proteins | sample TergutLab28metaG_FD_89700 | JGI IMG/M metagenome (GOLD analysis project Ga0123352, IMG submission 89700) | Labiotermes labralis P1 segment gut microbial communities from Petit-Saut dam, French Guiana - Lab288 P1 | ecosystem: Host-associated > Arthropoda: Insects > Digestive system > Gut ... | reverse complement strand
TTTTTCTCTTCAAAATGCAGTTTGTTTCATAATTCTAACATATTTGGTTCCTGTATTATTCACATTTTATATACAGAGTGTGCTAAAATTAAAAAAAAATAATTCCGGCGCCAAAAGGTTAATAATGGCAACAGAAGGGAGAAGGTTTCAAATGGCCGCTACATACGTATTTAGCTGGACAGAATTAAAATCCGTCAGTGTCGCGGTTTGATAAAAATAGACACATTTTCAATGTATGCTATCCGTTTGCAGTAAACTGTTAGTTGAAGAGTTATAAATGCTGTAGTTAAATGCATAAACCTGCTTTATTTATTCTTTTTGCACGCTTTACTTCTTTCAAATACAAGCTAAAGTACGCTGTGCAACCTGTGAATATTTGGAGAAAATGCAGTTACTTAACTGGAAAAGTAAAGAATGCGTGACTGACCTCTGTACCTGTACATAATGCTTGGGTACGTCTTGGAGGACGCCTCATGTAATCTGGAAGTGAACACTGTAATCCGTATTTTTCCTCCGCACCGTAACACAGGCTAGAGAGTTCAACTGAATAATCACTCTGATGTAAGTCACTGTTATTATGACCCGAACCTAAGTACACCCTACAATATTGGCACATCGAAGGGATCCCTTGCTCCAAGTCAGTTGTCACGCTGAGAGTTGTGTGTTGGCAGACACAGAGCCCTACGTCAGTCTCCACAAAAGCAAAATGACATAGAGGCTTTGCCTTGAGAGGAACATGCATAATTGGGAGCGACCCTTGGCAGACCAATGATCTGAATCCTTGTAGTCCAGCCGAAAGTGGCGAACCACTCGCGAAGGTAGCCGACCAAGGCTCCAAGTTGCAGGATGTGGGTTTGTATCCTGTGAGACATGCTTCAGATTCCCTACAAGTTGTTTTCCGAAAAATTTGTGCGTGAGTTTGCAGGATGCGTGCGAATTATGAAGACTTTCGGCTAGTTGATTCAAATAGGTGGAAATTGTTAGGCCATAAGCGCTTCTTATCACCATATCACTCAAACCTATAAAAATCCATACTCTTGTTGTAGTAACCTTCAATACAGAGCGGTTTTGATGCTGTCACTGCTTCGTCCACAAAGTGACCTGATGCTGGGAAGTTATGAATTTTGGTGACGACGTAAACTTCCGTCATGCCTTTCCAACACACAGCACTTGTATCGCCTTTCACATTGCAGTCGATGTCACCTTTCTTAAACAGAAATGTGTTTATCGCAGTGTTTGCTGGCATGACCTGTCTGCTGCGACGAGAATTGCCACAACTGCTTATTTTTCTGTTGTGTAGGTCACAAAACAGTTCAAATGACGAAAAAAAATTATTATCCATGAATAATGCGTGCCAGCGCCTTTCTCTTTCTTCGTTGGCAGCAGGACAGTTACAGAGGTGCTTCTGATATTTGAAGCAGCATTTAAAAGTTGTTTTCCTAAATAAGCTGTCATGTTATACGTGTTCATTGCCATCACATTCAAAGTCTGTAATGCTACACACACACACACACACACATATATATATATATATATACACATACGTACGTACACACACACACACACACACACATATATATATATACACATACGTACGTACACACACACACACACACACACACTTCCGAAATTCTACTCTACCCTTGAATTTCACAATTACTTCACCCCATACCAAAGTTTCTGTGGGGTGTTACAGTGTTTTGTGTGTGTGTGTGTGTGTGTGTGTATATATATATATAAATTACGTAATCGAAAGTTCTTCTGATTTGCCAAGACCTGTCATAATCTGGATTCGCAATGTTAGGTGGGTTTGATTACTGTCTAAGTAAAGTACTTTCATTGCATGCATTAACCGATCACGTTTCGTGATTGTGGGGTAGTCTGGGGGTACAGTGCAGCTCGTTCGTTGACCTGCAGTCTTATATAATATTCTGAACATCGTGTCCCATCAGGAATATCACAACTAGAAAACGATACAGTTCATCAATATAAATGTCTGGTTGTCAAGTTTTGTATTCCTGTCGTTCAATGTGCTGTTTTTAATGATGATTTGACTCTACGAACATGATGTTCAATAGCTCATTTGTAAATGTCAGTCGAAAGCAGCCTACAGATGAACGATTTACACTGATGTGGAGCACAGCACAACGATTCACACCTGGCTAGTGAGCAGTGCACTGAGGTACTTAAGCCCTTTGTTCGGACTATAAATTATCTGTCGGCACACTGTTGTCAGAATCGTCTGATAAATCATCAAAAGCTTCAAAATCAGTGATATATGAAACGAAATGCTCCACAGAATCAGAATCACAGATCAACTGTTCAGTCTCACACACAGACACACGATGCCTCCTTGTGCCAAGACACTAGAAGCCGAACTGCTGATTTTGACGTGCATCGCAATGAAACCCAGCTGAATGTAAGCAAGTCTTTCGTAATCAACACACAGCGACAGATTTAAGCGATAACACAGTTCCCTAAACATACAGAGAGCTCAGTTTTTATGAGACAGCGATGGAAGATGATGTAGTATTGACAAGCTTGTCTAACTTAGCTCGCAACTTCGCTGATCAGTAAACTCAGGACTCGTCCAGTATTGGAAATTATCAGGCGGTTATTTGGTGCCTGAAGGGCTAAGATTTAAAAATCTCTTATCATTCGGTTCTCATGTTGTAGTTACATTGTGTGGGGCGGGTGGCAGTGATAGCCTATGGGCCTGTCTGGATGAAGGAATTCGGAGATACACGTGTCTCCGTCGCTAGTGCAGTCTCTCTCTAGATCATTAAGACCCATTCCAGTGAATCCCAAATTGATCTCGATCTGTTCACCGTCGTTTCGATCGTACCTTCTGTTGGTACCTGAAGGACGTAATGTAACGAAGGTAAGAACAGTTCCCTGTTGCAATAGCGTTACGTGTCAGACGACGCAGGTTTTCCTGTCGAATAAAAAATTATCCATACGTGTCGATGATTCGAAAAGTTACTGTGGGCCATTGACGGAATGAGTTCAGTCAAAAATCAATCAGACCTCTACAGAATATGGAACCAATTTCATGAGTGCTTTTAAAAAATGTCCTGGCAACCAAAAAATAATTTCAGAGTGTTCTACTTTAATTTTTTGGTGAACTTGAGTATCTATTGCTAAAATTATCACAAGAAATGAGCGTGTAATTATTTCTGTCAACCACTACTAATAGTATAAACTAACACGCATTGCTTCAAGCCTCCTCTCATAAACATCCTCATCCTTCCCATAAAACATTCCAGCTATCTTGTCCGACTGCGTTGCCATGGCAGCGCTAGAAGGGACGGTTTTATGAACTGAAGGTCTTCTTTGAAATTTACATTAGGTTTCACCCTGCGTGAAGTAAGACTCACTCTGAATGCAGCGAAAGGACTTGGCCTGCAGAGCATCTGTGACTGGAATAATGATGATTTCTTCACGCTGTAACACTGGCGCCTTACTTTAACCCATCCGAATACTGCAGTAAAATTTGCCTTTGTTTTAGACTGATTCAGAGGGCTTAGCGCTAAAAGCAGATTGTGTGGCTGAGGAGAGGATTTGAAGACTCGGCGATGGTTACTCTGCGCCATCTTCTTTTTTTTTATGTCTAAGAGGTTTAGTTGAAATGAAATTAAACTTAAACTTGACAAGTAAATTAGACACAAAGGAACTCGTTCCTCATATCACATTTAAACCATAGTTTAATTTCTGTTGGCAGACAGTAGAAAGTAATTCAAAATCGGTCATAAAGGCGAGGGTACCCTGTACCACGTATGTATTTCCATTATTCAGATACGCTAAACAGGGACTGTGCAAAATACAATGTCTCAAGTAAAGGATGCCGTGTGTGGGTTATTGCACAGTGCTGTCAGGAATTCAGATTATGTTAGGGAGAACGACAGCGTGATTCATAAAGTAGATGGTGAATTGGAACGGATCTGGAAGAAAGCGAAAGTCTTCTAATCGAAAAACCACGACAAACCTCAGTCAGGTCAGCTTAAGATCCAGCCCAAGTTTCGAAGCTCCCAAATATCGGATCATCATATATTTATTAACGGGCCAAACTGTACAGAAAAGTCGGTCCGCAGCTCGCAGCCTTAGCCTCCACTTTTATAAACAAAACCACTCCCTCAGGCTACCAGCCACACGTACCAACATTGAAAAGTCCCTCCCAGTTTTATAGTCAAGAAATCGTTATCATCGAATTTGCATACTAATCGCTGAGTTTCTTATCGTCCTTCGTGAACTTTAATTTCGTGCCTTTTTTCCTTTTATTCTATTGCATTAATATTTCAAAGAAACGTCATTTATGCCGCTAGCTTGACAGTTCTTCTAGACCAGCACACTTGTTACTCGATGTGGAAGTTAATATCAAATTTATATTTGTAATCGTGGCGAATAATTTACATTTTAACTCCCAGGTAAAATATACAGCCTTGTCGCTTAATATTATGTATCAGTAGGTAATTTTATATGAAATTAACACTTATGGAAACATTTGGTGTTCTAAAATATTCGCACAATGAACGTATATAGGCTGATTTCTGTCTATAAGATGGCTGTCTGACATTTCGTGACATTTTGTCATCTCAGGCGTCATGCTCGGAGGGTTCGCGTGACCTATTGACTGCAGACTGTACCATTTTTATTGCTACTGCATTTTATTAAAGAGTTGCAGGAAATTCGACTCGTTTTATTAGAAAGTTTCGACATATGTAATATTTGGCCCTCGTATTGAAAATTTACGCTGAGACTAATATTGTAACGCGAAATTAAGAGGGAGTTTTGTACTTGTAGATCCACGTAAACTACATAGAAGATCTTTTATTGTTACCGTGAAATTATAGTCATGGAAGTGATTACATTTGATTTACGTACATTTCAGGTGAAATAAATGACTCTGTATAGTGAATACATCGTATCGTTCATTTGCGACAATTGTCCCAACTCAAAATTTGGCATTTTTTAGTTATTGGTATAGGAAGAAACGTTTGCAGATGCACTTTTAACAGGTATAGAGTCATAACACAGTTTGCAAAACTCGCCGCTGGAGAGCAGTTGTGTCGTCGTTGCACTCATAGAAAATTATAGCACTTCAAAACCTTTAAACGTTTCTCCTGAAAAATCACAAATTTTGAGTTGTGACACTGTTGTGGCAAATGAGCGGTATGTTTTGGGCCATCAGAAACAAAGGTTTATTCACGAGACCACTTTCGGTACAAAACAGAAATTTGACAAGGCATCTCTCACTTGATTTTTGGCGCCTTTGCAAAAATAGGTGCAGAAATGCGTCTCTTAGTCTCGAAGCTCCTGCGCGAATGCATGTACGCTTGCCCTCATATTAGTGTAGAACAGATAAATAGATTTGCACATGAAATTTTTACTGAATCGTTTCACTAAATTTTGCAGACAGGTTCATATTTTGGTTCAAACCGACCGAAATAACCGATGTTTTACATGTAGAACTTTTTATTCGCTTGTGGGTACATCTCGAGTCTATCTCTTACGTAACTCGTCAGGCGTGTAGTGTAGCTAAATCTGTTACAAAAAAAAAGTTATTTGGGAAAATAGATTAAACAGTTTATATTTCTAAGCTTTATTTTTATGCGTCTGGAGGTTTTATATCATTTCGAGTAACAGAAGAAAAAGAAGCCCCAGGAATCACTATATCGGTAATACATGTCACAACTACGTTTTCTGTTACTTTAAAGTCACACTGAAACGGAAATTACTCAAAGTCTCTCCACATGCGCGTCACATTTTCTGCATTTTCTCCATCATTTCATGTCTTGCATGTTCTTTCCGTAAATTGTGTAAACGAAACGTACGTACATATTTTACTTTGCATCTTTACCTGAACACCCACAGACATTAAAACCTAACTCCTTCGTATTCAAGGCAGAGTTGCATAAAACATGTACATAAAAGCGAGACCACATTGTGTGCGAGCTGGTATACAATGCACCAACATGCCTTATACGTCCGCACGTGCGCTACGCTGTCAACAGCTCTACGTTACTCACATACGCTGCTCTGTGTCAACAGCTGTACGCACCCTGAATGCGTCATGCATCCACAGCACGCTCTGTGACTGTGGGTAAGTCGGCTGTTGCTCTCTGCAGGGGTTTTAACGATGTGTCACACTCGATGTGAAACTGGTTGTTACTTCGAAAATGACGTTCTAAATTACATTTTTGAAAGCGATATACCACTAACAGTAATATTTCTCTCCATTCTAAATTAATGAGCCCGTATGGAGGAGTCGAGGTATTGCTCATTGCATGCTTTACCTTACTATACGGAGGTGAGCAGTCAGGTAACTCCCCGACCTTTTTACCCTTGGGGGAAGGCCATGGCAGTCATCAGATAAGTGGCGGGTTGGCCACAGGGCCAACCCGCTATTTAAAACAAAAGGTAGATCCGTTATAGTCTGGATTTGCATTTCTATCAGTGTCGTTAAATAAGCAACGTATTACGTTCCTTATTAGTCCACATCCTTGCGGAAGTGCTTATCTCTACATAGTCTATTAAACATCCAAATATCTGTGTTTATAAAGGGGAATGAGCACAGTTTGTTTTTACGCAGTTCCCGCAGCTGAGTCGGCTTGTAATGTTGACTCCCCGTTTATGCTGTAGGCAATACGCCTGGCACTGGGTTTATTAAGTATTTAGTACCAGTAGCTCTAGGATTCCACAGGGAATTACACACCTCGGCAGGAAACTTTTCATCCTGGACGCGTGGTTCCCAAACTGAACTCCATAAGTCAACAAGCAGTTTCAAGGTTTCACTTTTAATGTCCTCAATAAAAAAGCTTCCACTTGACGGCTATACCTAAGTGTATTGGAGAATAAGATGTTTTTTGCTACATTTTGTCTATTTGATTACCTTACTTAAGAACATCTGTGTAAAACTAAATAAACTTAAACTAAATAAATAAGCAGGTCTACTCCGAACTAGGCAGTGAATCTTTTATCGGTACTTGCTCGCAAACGTTTATGAACCTTTGACAAAACAGCAAATGAATTGCCACACTAGACGCAATGGCTTTAGCTTGGCAGCTATGCCATCACCAGCGTTTTCACGAGCTGCCAGAGCATATGTACAAATTCAATATAAAAACCGACTGTCTCAAACGCGAACAGTACCCAGCTGATAACTTTTAGCAGACTAAAATGGCAACAAAATATGTAGCATTGATCATAACGCATCGACAGAGTATTGAGGTCGGGCGGACACCTTGGTTCTACCGTTCCTCAGTAGAGGGTAGTCACGTACGGAAGGTTGAGCAATCGATTCTGCCGCGCGCATAGGAACATGGCGCATTCTGGTGGAAAACATTGTATACTACTTACGGTGATTCAAGTTTAACCCTTTAAACGCCGAGTTAAATCCCATCTGCCATCTGCTGGCATTATTAGGAGCTCACCATATTCTCCACGTTAGCAGGATAAGGGTTAATTATCACTTCGGCCACTTTCTTACTCCAAGATGCAGAGTCCATCTCGAGCGGCTTGAGGTTTTCAGCCCGTCAAGAAATTCCTCGCATTTCATGGAACAGGAAGGTTCATTACCGCATACACAACAGCCCGCCACCTGTCCCTATCCTGAGCCAGCTCGATCCACTTCATACCCCTACATCCCACTTCCTGAAGATCAATATTAATATTATCCTCCCATATACGCCTGGATCTCCCAAGTGGTCTTCCACCACCAAAACACTGTATAATTCTCTCCTTTCACCCATACGTGCTATATGCCCCGCCCAGCTCATTCTTATCGATTTTAACACCCGAACAATATTGGGTGAGGAGTACAGATCATTAAGCTCCTCATTATGTATAGTTTTCTCCACTCCCCTGTTACCTCGTCCCTCCTGGGCCCAAATATTCTCCTCAGTGCCCTATACTCAAACACTCTCAACCTACGTTCCTCCCTCAAAGTCAATTATGTCTTCACACAATAACTTCCCTCAAATATGTGCCGATCCACAAAGACATTCAAATGAAAATGATGCATTAATACAGGCTTTTGCTCTGAGAAGAGAAGTGAAACGTGTCATATTTAACAAAACTGCTAGTGAATAAAATATTGGTATCGGGTATTGATGGAAGGATAGTGACATGAAAAGCGACCTGACCCAGTGCGTCCCGCTTCAGTTGATATTTTTCTGAATCGTATGTTAGTTATCTGGGAGGCAATCAGTCCGTTACAGGACAATTCGCAGATGAAAATTTGATACCTCTTTTATTCAAAAAACCTGAGGAGAAGACGTAGCTTGAAAGACAATTTGACCTCTTACAGTCAAAATGTTTTCATGAGTACTTCTTGCGGGGGGCCACAAACATAAAGTGTTTGAGAACAGTGCCCTGACGGAATATATAGACCTAAGAGGAATATGTGACAGCAGGATAAAGAGCACAATAAATTCGCAACTTTTACCTTCGCCGAATGGTATTGTTTGTTTTTGGCGCGACAACCCACAGCGGGCCAGGAACTCCTCATTCGCGAGGTTTCAAGATCACACACAACGACACACCACAATCGGCATGACTCCCCTGGATGAGTGATCAGCTTGTCGCATAGACCTCTACCTGACAACACACGGCATTCACAACAGACAAACATCCATACCGCCGGTGGGATTCGAACCCACAATCTTAGCAGGCGAGCGACCGCAGACCCACACCTTAGATCGCGCGGCAAATGGGACCGGCAAATTGTATTGTTAGGAAGGTCAAATAAATGACAATGAGACAGGCGTTGACAGAACGCGTGGGGCGAATCGAAATGCATATTCAAAATTTCGGTCAGAAAAAGGAAAGTCAGGAACCAGCTGGAAGACCGAATTGTAGATGGAAGGATAATACATTAAAGTATGCATGAAAGAAATATGATACGGGAGGGTGCAGTGTGTTTATTCGGCTCGGTATAGGGATTAGTGACGAGCTATTGTTGTAGTGATAATAACACTTAATGTAACATAAAATACTGTAAATTTGTTGACCAACTGAGCAAGTACTCTGCTGCAGCAAGGTATTGTAAAAGCAGTCCCGTTACAGGCCCGGAGGGGCCCAGACGGTTCCAGGAAGTTAAGGTACCCAGTTATCTTGAGAACGGTACAGGATGGTGGTAGGTCTTCATACGCACCGGCCGCCTTTACCCCCAGGAAATGCTCCTGGTACTCATTTCTGTTAGAGGCTGGGTCGGCCCCAGGGCCATAGTGCGATCAGAGGGATTTTATGTCAATGAAAAATCCACTGACAATAGCTGGGATCGAACCAGCGACCTTCCGATTTGTAGCACAGCACCTTAACCACTGTGCTATCGCGGTCCCCGCAAGGTACTGTACTGCGTTATATTTCAGCGTCTTCATATGATGCTAACCTTCAGGCGTAGAACAAACCAGCTACAGATTAGTTACACTTGTACATCCTCCGATACGTCGAGACGGCAGAAAGCAACGTTTGGCTACTTATGTCGCCATTTTGTGGGCTATGAGTGAGGAGGTGCGTGAATGGACAGACCGGTCTGAGTAAGTGACCGCCCTTACTCTGGTAATTGTCATCCTGTTGTGCTGTTATCATCCTTCGGAACACGCACACATGCTCAGTCTAACACAACTCTTATTTTATTTCAAAATGTTAAGCGGCTCTGTATTTCGACCGCACGGATCAACATCAGACTTCGCTTACAAACAGTATATAAAATGTAAAATAACCTTATTGTGTTATACAGGAGTGATGAAAAGTCCTTAGCTTGACCAGAAAGGAAACAAGCTAATGTTTCTGTCAGAATGGCGTGAATTTCTTTCTGTGCCTTGCCTTGCAAAAAAAAAAAAACTTGATGACAGCTCACGTCTCGATGTTGTTGAAATCGCGCGCGTTCGTGACATGCTTCCCAGCTTCTTTCCTTCCTGGTCGGGCTAAGGACTTATCAGCACCCTGGAATATGAGACAGACACGTCAGTACGAGGTCAGTACACGAGGTGTACGAACACGCTAACGAATACACGTAAAAGAAAGGACCCAGTAAGTTGCTACAAAGAACAGAGTAGTATGGAATTCAATAATAACAAATATTATTAATATTAAAAATTTATTAATGTGTTTTATATTTATTTTCATATTTACATTTTAAGTACGGGACACAAATTCAGCAAGGAAAACTTTATACCAAAACCGCGCATGGAACGCGATACCTGTAAGGAATCAGAACACAACACATATTAATTCACCACTACAAGATTCAACACACCTTTTTACAGCATTATCGTTGAAGAGAAGATCAACAAGCAAACCAGCAGTGAAACAGGTTGCAGTTAAATCAAAATAGTTTTAAGAGACAATAAAAATAAACACACAGTAACAACCACTGTAATAATGCTTTAAAATAAACCTCAAGATAGACCTATATAAAAACTAAACTTATGAGATCTCATCATCCTAGTGTACAACAGAACATACACTTCGTAGGCGCGCTCGCAAAATTGCGAGAAAAGACTATTAGCTTTGTCATGTCTGTCTGTCTGTCTGTCCGCCCGTCCGCATGGAACAACGCGGCTTCCACTGGAAGGATTTTCGTAAAATTTAAGCAGTTTTCGAAAATCTGTCGAGAAAATTCAAGTTTTGTTAAAATCTGACAGGAATAACGTGTACAGTACGTGAAGAGCAATGTACATTTTTGATCGTATCGCGCTCATTTCTTAGAATGAGAAACGTTTCAGACAAAAGCCCTAGTGAAAATTAAAAGAAACGTCTTTTATTTATACAACTGAATGCGATACTAGTTTGTTCTAGAAAATTATTAAAACTATATTAAAATTTACATTAAAATTCTCCTACATGTTTCGGTTTATCAACCACCATCAGGGAGTTTATTGTTGTGCTTTGCTAAAGTTATAATTATTAAAATAGTTAGTTAACAACGTCGTTATGAATCAGTTCGGTCGTGTGGCTGCAGCCACACGACCGAACTGATTCATAACGACGTTGTTAACTAACTATTTTAATAATTATAAC
>Ga0123352_10018783_pt1 | contig 11022 bp, 9 predicted proteins | sample TergutLab28metaG_FD_89700 | JGI IMG/M metagenome (GOLD analysis project Ga0123352, IMG submission 89700) | Labiotermes labralis P1 segment gut microbial communities from Petit-Saut dam, French Guiana - Lab288 P1 | ecosystem: Host-associated > Arthropoda: Insects > Digestive system > Gut ... | reverse complement strand
GCAGTGCAGAGTGAGACTGAGAGAGACAGAGATGTGTGTTGTGTGCAGTGCAGAGTGAGACTGAGAGAGACAGAGATGTGTGTTGTGTGCAGTGCAGAGTGAGACTGAGAGAGACAGAGATGTTTGTTGAGTGCAGTGCAGGGTGAGACTGAGAGAGACAGAGATGTGTATTGTGTGCAGTGCAGGGTGAGACTGAGAGAGACAGAGATGTGTGTTGTGTGCAGTGCAGACCGAGGCTCTTTTGCTTGATTCTGCACATCTTGTTGAACCATATGGCCGTATTAGTCTGTAATAACTTAAGTTTGGTACAGATAAAGTTCCCTGATGATGGTCGTTTGAGACCAAAATATGTAGGAGCGATATTATTGTGTATTTTAATGTAAATTTAAAACTTTTAACCAAGTTAATAAATAGTGCATTTGTTGGTGTCTGAACTGCGTAGATTTCAAAATGCACAGTGGAACGATAAAAATTACATTTTTAAAATTTGTGTTGTGCGAAATTCAAATTACTCTATATTTCCTTGCCTTATGTGTCCTATGCTCTATTTTCTGTGCGTCCTATATCCGATATTATATTTTGTACCCAAACTTATATTCATTTTAACTTTTTATCTGTTATTATAGGCCCGTTACTGTACCTCATCCTACAATATGTTTGCTGCACATTTCGTATTCAGAATTATTTGACCTCTGACCTAAAGACGAAATCACTGGATTCGAAATCCGGTCATAAATTCGAGTGGGACCGACAGCAAGAAGTGATGTCAGTCGTCGTTGACTATGACTTGGTGGTCGCTCAGTGAGGCATCATTCTCCGTTTGTAGGGGGCCCCGTCTTACTTACGGAGCCTTGCAAGTATTAACTCTTTTGTGTTCTGCCGTTGAAGGATCAACATACTGAAGCTGAGTTGGCTTGGTTGATTCTCTATGGCGGGAAAAATTTCGTGCAAATTTTAATTAATTAATTTTTGGTTCGACGCCGAAGTTTTCTAAATGGATTGTCGCCATGACAAATACGGAGACGCGGGATACATTACACGGGGCAAACAATGGAAAATCGATAAAGTCTCTCGAAATAAGACGGTGTGGGCATACTGAAAGGATGTATAGAGAAGGAATGTCGCCAAATTGTGACAGCCGGAATGGAAGGAACATTGAAAAGACGAAGACAACGGAAAAGATGTACTGATGAATCAAGGGTGCTGCAGTTGAAAAGAAATCCACTGTGGTTCTAACAAAGTATATAAACCGAAACGAAGGGACGTGATATGTTTGACGTTCAGGTAAACGTGCATCGTGATAAATTCTTATAATAAAACCAACTCCTTCTTCTTCGATGGCGCTACAGCCCGGGGTGGGTCTTGGCCACCTTTACAATACGCCTCCAGGCCTCTCGATCCCTTGCTCTGTCTCTCCATTCGTTTATTCCCATCATTCTCAGTTCCGTGGACACGTCATCCAGCCATCTCATTTTTGGTCTTCCTCTTCGTCTTGTGGCATACAGCTTTCCATACTTTTTTTTTTTTGGAATTTTGGTGTCTTGCATTCTTTCTATGTGACCAAGCCATCTTATTCACAAGTGCCCGCCAACTGTCCCTATCCTGACCCAGCTCGATCCAGTCCATACCCCCACATCCCACTTCCTGAGATCCATCCTAATATTATCCACCCATCTAGGCCTAGGTCTCCCCAGTGGTCTCTTCCCCTCAGGTTTCCCCACCAAAACCCTCTATACGCCTCTCCTCTCCCCCATACACGCTACATGCCCCGCCTTTCTCCTTCTTCTCGATTTTATCACCCGAACAATATTGGGTGAGGAGTACAGATCATTAAGCTCCTCATTATGTAGTTTTCTCCACTCCCTTTTTACCTCTTAGGCCCAGATATTCTCAAACCCCTTCTAAAACACCCTAAAGCCTACGTTCCCCCTTCAATGTGAACGACCAAGTTTCACACCCACAAAAAACAAGAAGCAAATTTATAGTTCTGTTTTCACTATGTCCAATACTACAATTGCTCTAAATTGAAGGGAGTCTGTAATGCGCTATTTGACTCAGATTTACCTTCTTGTAGTTAGATGGCACTTCGCTTACAGCCCGTGGACTGTGGACTGTTAGACGTTTCGAAAAATACAGAAAGTGTTATCATAAAAGCGCGGCGTCAAGCGTCTTACAGCATGTCCTGGTGAAGCACCAATTTCGCCGTCGCTGGGTCTGATGTCGGACAGTGCACGGGAAGAAAACCTCTGTCTGTACGTCGTTTTCATACCCTGTTCTTGTATTATTGTTACATTTACCCTCGTACCGTCTGTTTCAAAGTGCTTACCTACTAACGTTTTATGATCTTTCCGTCTCCTGCGATCAGATGCGAAAGTGGCTTTCCAGAGCGCTGTAGGCGCCCTGGCTTCACTTAAAGAGCATGAGATGTGGCGAAAAGAAATGTGCAGGGAATAGTAGAATTTAGGTTCCACGAAATGTCGGTCGTTGCTTAGCTGTATTGGTCGTTCTTAGTCACGTGTTTAAACACGCCTATTGCGCTGTTCCCGGCCCTGCTGGCGACGCCTTGTAATTCACATAGTTCAAATAGCATCGTTAAACCGTCATATAATAAATCAAGTACCCTACACCATTAAAGTGTTTCCATATATCACGTGACTGTTGATTCATACCGCCTGGCCCTTTCACTCTACAGCCACTTCGCCTGAGCTTCATGAAGTCTGCCTTCGTGGGAAGGCAAGCGATAATATCAAGATAGAGGTAGGTCATGGGGGAAATGGGTTTTGGACGTGGGGAGAAAATAACGTTTCGATTTTGCCGGATTAGGTTCAAGAGCGGAAGAATCAAGTGTGTTTCCATGTCTTGCCATCTCTCCTCCTACCTGTCAGTAAAATATTTTTGGAAATATAACACAGTTTCTCATGTTATACATATACATGTTATACATATACATGTAATACAGGGTGCGGCACAAGAACCTGGCGGTTTTCGAAATGGAATAATACAGGATGCGGCAGAAAAACATCGTGGTTTTCGAAATGAAATAATACAGGGTGCGGCAGAAAAACCTGACGGTTTTCGAAATGAAATAATACAGGTTGCGGCAGCGAAACCTGACGGTTTTCGAAATGAAATAATAGAGGGTGCGGCAGAAAAACCTGACGGTTTTCGAAATGAAATAATACAGGGTGCGGCAGAAAAACCTTACGGTTTTAGAAATGCAATAATACAGGTTGCGGCAGAAAAACCTGACGGTTTTCGAAATGAAATAATACAATGAGGTTTCACCTTTTTATGCGAAAGTTGTTAAGACTGCAATACACAGTATATGCCATTTTAATTTTTTACAAGTACGTCACTCAGATGTCTGCCACCATTTCTTAATCACTGCTTCAGTCTTACTCCAAGATTTTCCGTCACCCGACAAATTATCTGCTCCGGAATCGCCGCGATTTCTTCCTTTATGCTTTGCTTAGTTCTTGGCTTACAGATGAAAATTCTGCTTTTGAGATACCCCCATAAAAAGTAATCACAGGCGGAGCGATCAGGCGAACGTACCGGCCATGGAACATCGCCGCGACGGGAAGTGACGTGTTTGTTGAAACATTTCCCGCAGAACACTCACTGATGCCCTGGATGTGTGCGCTGTTGCTCCAGCTTGCTGAAACCATGCTGAAGAGAGATCGATCCCACGACGACGTAACTCTGGTTCACAGAAGTTGCGTATCATTGCCACATAGCGCTCGGATGTCACAGTAACGGCTGCACCTTCGTTGTCTTCAAAGAAGTAAGGACCAAGAACTCCAAACGATGCGATCCCACAGCAGACATTCAATCTTTCGCTGTGGAGAGGACGCTGATGGAGCGCTTGTGGATTTTCAGGTGCCCAGTAGCGACAATTTTGTTTGTTCACTTAACCTGACAAGTGGAAATGTGCTTCATCAGTCATTAGGACAGTGTTGATAACACCATCATCATCATCATCATTCAGCATTTCGAGAAGTTGCTCAGAAGAAATCCTGCGGTTAGCCATATCGCGATCACTTAAATTTTGAACAATCGTAATTTTTTACGGTTGAAAATTAAGATCCTTATGCAAAATTCTCCGTACGCTGCGAACAGATAGTCCTATGGCAGCGGAATGCCTCCTCACTGAACGCCTTGGACTCTTCACAATAACCATCCTTACCTTTTCAACATTTTCTGGTGTTCTTACCGTAGGAATTCTGCCTCGGGGTTTTCTTTTTAAGGCCGAAACACTTTCCCGAAAGTTCTGTACCCATTCTATTACGGTGTTACGACAGGGTACACGGCCATGACGAGGAATGTTAAAGTGTCTGCGAAATAATCGTTGTGTTGTAATGGCTGAATCGCCATTCTTGAAATAAGCTTCAACAACGAAAGCACGATGTTGCGCGGTCCACTGCTCCATGGCTACTGCAATGGCATGAAACCAGCAAGCCACTGACCTTGGTTGCACTACCCCACCCCACATGAGTGTCAATATAACGGGATTTAAAAAGCGTCAGGTTTTTCTACCGCAACCTGTAAATAGACGGTATTTCTGGGCCTGTCATTTTAGGCGAGGAATTTTTAGGTGATCTTATATAGAAGGTAAAGGTAGAGTGATCCCGTTACAGGCCTGGTGTGGTCCAGAGGGTGGGTAGAGGTATAGCTCTACTCTTCCATGACCGCAGCACTAGAAGCGGGTGAGTGGTCAGCAGCACGCCCCGGCCGCACTTACCCGGGTAAGACCCGGTACCCATTTTACAGAAAGCTGGGTGGGCCCCAGGGCCGGTCTAGACGGGCGGAAAATCTCGTCTCCACCGGCATTCCATCCCGGACCTTCCAGTCCGTAGTCAGTCGCTATACCGACTGAGCTACCCGGCCGACCTTATATTGAATGTGGCGTAGAGAAAGAAAGGAATAATACTAAAAATTAATGAAAGGACAATGAAATCATGTTTATAGGCGAATAACCTAACGTTAGCTCACATTTTTGCCCCCCCCCCCCCCCCACCCCACCCCATGCGGAAAAAACAAGGAGTCTTACTTACTACGCACAAAGGATTCTCGTTTGCATTTCCTTCGCTCTGCAGTCTGATGACAGCTGCACAACCCCTTCCAGATCTTGTTCCCCACAGACAGCGATCTATTGCTTCCTATTTCAATTTCTAGTATTCTCGCGTTTTAGTAAGGTCATCGGGTAGCTGCTTCCGTCTTCTTCACAGTCTTTCCATCCCCCATATCCCTCTATCATTCCTTCAAGAACGTGTATTACAAGTCAGGTCTTTTGCATGATGTGACCAATCCAGTTAGCCTACTTTATTGTTAATGTATGTAGGATCTTCCTCTCCTTCTTGGCTCTGTGCAATACTTCTTCATTTCTCACACTGTAAATCCAACTGATGTTCTCCATCCTTATCCAGCACAACATTTCATTCCTTTACAGATGATTATGATAAGACTTTCTGAAGTGTCCAATTGTCAGCACCATAAGAAGCTGTGCTCCAAATGTAACACTTTAATAGATTCTTTGTTTTGCTTATAGCCCATTGCAAACAGGTTTCTCTTCAGTTATGTTAAAGCACATTACAGTAGCACTCTATGGCTTCACTGGTCACTGTTCTTACACACATTATTGCTTATATCGGTATTCTAACCAGCGCGCTACTACCGAACGTGATCGATTGTAGCACTTTTACTAGGAAACGTGTACAACTTATTTTGTATTTTTTATATTTTTATTTCCGTGCATCGTAATTCTAGGTTGAAGAAATCCAACAAGGTGCAACAACGCAGATATTTATTTACTGCTGAATTACTTTACATGTTTCGGCATTCCATCGCGCCCCTCGTCAGGAGTACATAAAACTCTAGTTGCAGCCTCTGGTACAGATCATACTATCTGGGAAGCAAGCAAGCAAGCTTTCTTGCTCCCCAGATAGTATGATCTGTACCAGAGGTTGCAACTACAGTTTTATGTACTCCTGATGAAGGGCGCGATGGACGCCCGGAACATGTAGAGTAATTTAGCAGTAAATAAATGTCTGCGTACTGTTGCATCTTGATGGATTTCTTCAACCTTTAACTTATATTGTATGTTGTTTACTTTGTAGAGTTACACATTTATCGGTAGTTGCCTTAAATCTTCAGCAGTTTTCATTTCTATTTTCCTGTGGCGCTGCATCCCAACGCGGGCCACGGCCTCCACATTCTTGAGGTTTCTTGATCACACACAACGACGCACCAAAGTCGGTAGAAATCCTCTGGACGAGTGATCAGCTCGTCACTGAGACCTCTACCTGACAACACACAACAATCACGACAGGGGCACATCCATGCCCCCGGCGAGATTCGAACCCACAATCTCAGCATGCTAGCGGCCGCAGACCTACGCCTTAGACCGCTCGGCCACTGGGACAGGCCTGTAATTTTCATTTAGGGGTTGAAAATATGGAGGGGATAACGAAGCGAACACAACAGAAATGCAGTAATTTCCTAACTTGTTTCCTTCTTTCTCCCTTTTTTTCCTTGTTGTGTTTTCTGCCTTCGTGTTCCTTTTCTCCGTCCTTTCTTGCCTCTTGTACCGCATTTGGTCGGTACTAAGTTTGCTGTACGGTAAATAATATCGTGAATTTCATCCATATTCCACCTTCTATAACCTTTGACCTTATGGTTTCTTACGCCGGCTCATTCACCTGCTGATCAAATTGTAATTCACAACTTATGCACTGGGCTTCAGTAAATATACGGAAGCCCTTTGTAGGGTTTCCATGACGATCTATCTTGCAGCGAAATTCGTATTGAAAGGCGTATAGAGTGGCGTGCAGTATCAATACATAACGCGTTTGCAATATCAGTACATAACACGCATGCAATATCATTACATAACACGCGTACAGTATCATTACATAACACGCGTACAGTATCTTTACGTAACACGCGTGCAGTATCATTACATAACACGCCTACAATATCATTACATAACACGCGTGCAGTATCATTACATAACACGCGTGCAGTAGCTTTAGGTAACACGCGTGCAGTATCATTACATAATACGCGTGCAGTATCATTACATAACACGCGTGTAGTATCCTTACGTAACACGCGTGCAGTATCATTACATATCACGCGTACAGTATCTATACGTAACACGCGTGCAGTATCTATACGTTACACGCGTGCAGTAATCATTACGTAACACGCATGCAGTATCATTACATAACACGCGTGCACTATCTTTACGTAACATGCGTGCAGTATCCTTAAGTAACACGCGTACAGTATCATTATATAACGGGCGTGCAGTACTCCCGGTACTCATTTCTGTTAGAGGCTGATTCGACCCTAGGGCCATAGTGGCATCGGAAGGATTATGTCAATGAAAATTTCCAATGACACCATCTGGAATCGAACCAGCGACCTTCCGATTTGTAACACAGCACCTTAACCACTGTGCCACCGTGGTCCCCGATAAAACAATATACGAAGAGATAACGTTTGTTTTGTTACTCAACGTTGTCACTGTGCACGTCGCTGACACTGTGTTCACGAATGGACAGAACAAAACTTTCATCTAGTTTTTTTTTGGGGGGGGGGGAGGGGAAGATTTTCCTCATCGGCGTAATTATGAAGTAACTTCTGCCCTTTTAAGTGAGTTTGCAGATTTGATTGCAATTTTCTTTGCCGACACAATGCACTAATTCTCCCTGCGGGGTTTGCTCTTGACCCCAGAGAAGCTACGTGTTATTTCATGTAATTGTGGTGTGTAGTTATTTGTGTGTGAAGAATTCCTATGCACAGAGTTTCATGTCGTTTTCTTTATGATTTAATTTCATGCAGTTTATGCACAGTTAATGTGATGTGTGACTATATTAATGAATGATCATAATTACGATCGGCAATGAGAGCTGCTGAATTCGATAATATCGGTTAAGTGAATTTACAAGAATTTTGCAAGGAAATGTTTCGATATGTATTTATTTGACAGACTGCGGCACGCCACTGTTACGTTTACATTTATTTTATATTCACTGCTGCACGCCAGTGGTACATTGGCATATATTTTATGTGGACTGCTGCTCGCCACTGATACCTTTACATTTATTGTATATTGACTTCTGCACGCGACTGGTACGTTTACATTTATTTTATGTAGACTGTTGCACGCCACTGGTACGTTTACATTTATCCAATGTAGACTGTTGCACGCCACTGGTACGTTTACATTTATTTAATTCTGCACGCCTCTAGGACGTTCGGATTTATTTTATATAGACTGCTGCACGCCACTGGTGCGTTTACATTTATTTTGTGTAGACTGCTGCACGCCACTAGTACTTTAGGATTTATTTTCTACAGACTGCTGCACGCCACTGGTACGTTGGCATTTATTTTATATAGACTGCTGCTCGCCACTGATACGTTTGCATTTATTGCATTTATTTTATATAGACAGCTGAACGCCACTGTTAAGTTTACATTTATTTTATATAGACTGTTGCACGCCACTGGTACGTTTACATTTATTTAATGTTGACTGCTGCCCGCCACTAGTACGTTGGGATTTATTTTATATAGACTGCTGCACGCCACTGGTGCGTTTATATTTATCACACAAACGTTTTCTAGTCATTGTTGAAACGCGTATTTTCTTAGCGCGCGTACAGCTGATTCAGCATCACAGACCAGAGGCAGTAATAATTATACAGAATATGAGCCATTATTTGTATTAATTTGAGTGCTGCACACGTCAGAGAGTGTCTTACAAATATCCTCAAAGTTCAGATTTGGACTACGCCATTGCAGAACAAGATCGTTTATTCTGCTGGATTCACTGATAGTATCTCAGCGTAAATTTTTATATATTTAGTAATGTATAGATAATGCACCCCAACAGCCATTTTGAACACAAAACAATACCTCCCTTTTTCCCACAAAATTGCTGCATGCTTTGATCCTATTGGGACGTCACCAAGGTTACAGAACGTATAAACGTGTCCCAATTTTATATAAAAACAGAAGTTAATGCTTTACAATTTTAAGTAAAGACATCCCCATTGTGTGTTTCTGTATTAATTAAATAATATAATAATATGTATTGTAACACAACCTTTTTTATAAAATATTTTATGAATTTACAACTTTCAGCTAATTGTTTCGGCGTTTTTAGAGCCAGCTTCAGGCTGAACTTAAGAGGGTTTGTATATATTGCAATACCGTATGAGACTAGATGTCATTTAAGTTTATTTACTAATTATCAGTAAGAATTTAAAATATGAATTTTTAAAATGAATTCAAATAATTTCAACTACATCTTATTGACAATTTATAAATTTTGTAAATGAGATCTTGTCTTTTACGGTATTGATATATATATACTCTAGAAGAGAAGCTCGGTGCAATTGGATGTGACCATGGGAATGTCGAAATGCAGTGGAACAATATAAAGGAATGTATGTTAGATATTACCGGTGATGTGGTTGGGAAAGTCGAGAGGAGAGCAAGAAAACCATGAATTACACAGGAAATGGTCAGTAAAATGGATGAAATAGAAGGAAATGGAAGAATGTCAACACTGGAGAAGACAGGAAGAAGTACAGGAGGCTGAGGAATGAATTGAAAATAGTCACAGATAATGCCAAAAAGGAATATCATGAGAACATATATAATGAGATTATGGAATTTCAAAAGAATAGGCCGAAAGCTTAAAGCTTTAAATTCATCAAATGATTTGTGATTGACTGTAATTTATTATATCATTTAATTACAAGTTACTGTTTTTTAATTAAATTAGCTGCGTACAGCCAGTTTCTTCCAACTATTGCGTTGCTATGTAAAAGTTATTCCAACATGTTTCGGCCGACACATGCAGTCTTCATCAGGGAGCACACACAGAGTTCATAATGAGTTAACAATATACAGTAATGTCCAAGGGAAGGGTACAGTTTAGTACATTCCAGAGTAAAATAAAATATATTCCCATTCAGTGGGCAATAATGTGTGAAATAGATGATAAAACATGCACAGAACTCAATAAATAAATATTACGTCATTTTTTCATTTAATTTTAATTATTTTTGTTTATTTTATAAGTAAATTATAGAGTGGAAATGTTGGAATAAATTCTTGTCTTTATGCTGCGAATTGCGCAGAAGGTGTATAGTTTTAAGTTTAAAAACATTTCCGTTAGACTGCGTTGTACTGTGTATTAATAATTTGTGAAACACAAGTTGTCTTCTATCAACATTACAATTTGTACGGAAGTCACTGCTGCATTAGGGCTGCACGCCGCTGATGCAGAGCTGCACGCCGCTGATACAGGGCTGCACGTCGCTGACATTTTCTGTATACAAGAATTAACCTGTAGCGTCCGTGATCTTATTTACAATTAAATAGAGAATGCGGAACTTTGTATGCATTTCGCTTGTGCTCTGTCAGTTGTGTGAAAGAAACAAAGGCCTGAACCTTGTACAGAAACCTAAATTTGAAGCAATCCGACGGCAGAGCGGATGAGTCCCTCAGTCTAACTTCTGCGCGCTTCTAATGCATCCGTTGTTAAAATAAATAAGTTTATAACTTAATATTATTCTGCATCATCTCCACTGAAGGACTGAATTTAATGCTCATGATTCCATCCTAATTTAATAAAACTAGGTTCTTAGGTTATGTTTAATAGATTATGCTTAGTAATAAAGAGCAACTACTATGTTCGAGTAAGGTCGCTGGTTCGATCGCAGCTGGTGTCATTGGAATTTTTCATTGACATAAACCTTTCGATCGAACTATGGCCGAGGGGTCGACTCAGCTTCTAACAGAAATGAGTACCAGGAGAATTTTCTGGGGCTAAAGGCGGCCGGTGCGTAAGGCTGACAACCTTACCACCATCCTGTGCCGTTGTCATGAGATCTAGGAGCCTTAACTTCCTGGAACCCTCTGGGCCACTCCAGGCCTGTAATGGGGCTGCTTTACCTTTTACTATGTTCGAGTAACCTTAGTTTGGATATGATAAAGAAACTT
>Ga0123352_10018781_pt1 | contig 11023 bp, 11 predicted proteins | sample TergutLab28metaG_FD_89700 | JGI IMG/M metagenome (GOLD analysis project Ga0123352, IMG submission 89700) | Labiotermes labralis P1 segment gut microbial communities from Petit-Saut dam, French Guiana - Lab288 P1 | ecosystem: Host-associated > Arthropoda: Insects > Digestive system > Gut ... | reverse complement strand
CCACTAGTAATAAGTTTGCGATGGTATGTCGAAAGCTTCCTGCAACTGCTTCAACGTATGACCTTTCTGCTTGTAGGACACTGCTCTTTTAATAAAATCTTTACTGTATGCGATATCTTATTTATCTGCTTTTAGTACAATTTGTTAAGTGAATTAACTATAGTACCGTTCCAAGTAGTAATCGGGTAATAACCACAAATCGTCATGCCGCTCCGGCGTACTGTCCCTCCGCGCACTTATACGTCGACTGCCCTGAGCACGTCATATTTACATCCGTACCAGTTCCAGTACATCCTGTAAGGATATGTCCAGCTGTACGCGTTGTACAGCTTGTCGCTCCCGCCGCGCATAAGCGTGTTACCACATACTGTTTGAGATCCTTTGCCGTCCAGACATTTGTCTCACCCGTACATCCATTACACGCTGTTACAGTAGCGTCGGGAACGCAAGAGTGCCTGCACTGGAAGTGAACCTCGTGCGCCAAGCAGTACGGGAACGGGTGCTCGTTGGGCAGGATCGGGGTGGTGGCTAATCTACCGCAGGCGGATTAGCTCGGAGTTCAGGCAAAGCCTGAACTCCACAGCATTTGCGGTACAATGGGCAGATTTCCGTACCGCTTGGTGGGAAGGTTGCTCATACACTCACGAAAATCCACCAGCATAAAGAGCTGCTTTCAGGGCAAAATTGATTTACATGATAACACGGAAATTAATTTTCATGAAGTGCTAATCAAAGAAGTTTATGGTAGGTGATTTTTATTGCGCCTAAGCCAAAATGCAGACGATTTTGACTTTGCAAATGGTCAAAAGCTGGATTATTTTGCTATTTTGCTCCTCAGAACCCTGGTCTCTAGCATTTTATAGCAAGTAAATTTTGAAAATTGATTTCCGCGACATGATTAAGTACTTTTGTAGACTTTTTATTGAGCGCTGTGTATACTCTTTGAATGCAGTTTACGACAAAAAAGTTGGATGATTTTTTTCGCAGCATTCTTGATATTGAAGGTTTCGAGAATAGCGATCCGTCCCTTAATGGAATTCAGGTTGATAACGACGGCTCTGAAATAAAGAAACTTGCTTTTGCCGTTGATGCCTGTATGGAAACGTTTAAGCAGGCAGTGCAAGCTGGAGCTGGACTTCTTTTTGTCCACCACGGACTTTTTTGGGGAAAGCCTTTAGCGCTTGAAACGACTCATCGCAAGCGGATTAAATTCCTTATGGACAATAACCTTGCGCTGTACGCGGTGCATCTGCCGCTGGATCAGCATCCTGACTTTGGCAACAATGCAGTTCTTGCAGAAAAGTTAGGCTTAACGGATATAAAGCCGTTTGGATCGCTTCATATACCAAAGATTGGCTTACAGGGAAAATTTCCTCAAGCGCTCACTGTTGAAGAAGCGGCAAGCAGGATCAGCTTTATGGGGCGACCATCGCTTAAAATTATTCCGTTCGGGAAAAAGCACAACGAAAGCTGCGCCATTGTTTCAGGCGGATCGTCAGGCGAAACAGTGCACGCCATTGAAGAAGGCATTGATCTGTTTGTTACTGGAGAAGCCGCACATTCGATGTACCACCGTGCGCTGGAAGGGAATCTTAACATTATTGCAGACGGGCATTATTCTACCGAAGTGTGGGGCGCACGGCGCATAATGGAAGAATCCGTTACGCAGCTCGGCATTGAAGCTGAGTTTATCGATGTACCAACAGGACTTTAAGTAAGGAATAAGAATGAGCTTAACCACAAAAAATAAAATGCTGTATAAACCTTTTTTACTGACAGCTCTCGTAATTCTGTTGGATCAGGTGAGTAAAATGATCATTGTTGCAAATTGGGCAATTCCTGCAGGCAGATACGGTTTGCTTATTAAAGATGTGTTCAACAATGATTTTCTGCTTTTCTACCATGTACGAAACACCGCCATTGCCTTTAGTATTGGCGATGGTTTGCCGCAGCCGTTTCGCCTTATCCTGTTCATCATTGTTCCCGTTCTTGTGCTGTCGTTTTTAACCTGGTATTACTTGACGTCTACAGAGTTTAGCCGCATTCAGCGCTGGGCAATAGCTGGCATTATCGGCGGAGGAATTGGCAACATCATCGATCGTATTTTTCGTCCCGACGGCGTTGTTGATTTTATCAGCGTAAAGTTCTACGGATTTTTGGGAATGGAACGCTGGCCCACCTTTAACCTTGCCGATTCAAGCGTTGTGGTATGCTGCATTATTTTACTTGCCAGCCTCTTGAAATCCCCAAGGAAAGCTTAGAACTCAATGCGGAAAACTGAACGGCGGCTTTGCTGCGAAGTAAAAGAATTGATGCCGACATTAAAGCGGCGTTCAGCTTTCAAGGTGGAAGGCGGTCCGTGTCCTGGCAGGATCGTAAAATCGCCGGGCAGGGAAAGGATTTTACTGCGTAACGTATTTACCAGCGTTGCCTCTGCGTACGAGTTGGCAGTGCTGCCTACAAGCCCTGCGCTCATCGCGTCTCCAGTAAAAAGCAGGTGCTCGATTTTGAACACAGCCGAATCTGGCGAATGTCCAGGTACGGCAAGAACCTCAACCTTGAACTGACCAATATCAATGCAACTGCCGTCTTTTACCAAGGTAGCGGCATATTCCCCAACTACAGGATTGACGGCATAAATCGGCGTGTTGTAAATCCTCATGATTGCTGCAAGCCCTTTTACGTGGGTGCGATGATCGTGGGTAATAAGCACTCCTTTTAGCGTGTATTCATGTTCTTCGATATAGTTAAGAATTCGCACATCCATTTCCCCAGGATCAATAATAAGCGCCTCTAAAGGAGCGTGCGCTTTTTCTGGAAGTACCGCTTCCTTTGACTCTGGTACATCACTTCTAATAACGTAGCAGTTGCAAAATGTAGAACGGCAATAATGGTAGGTAAGCCTCATCCTGATTCCTCCATTTCAAAAATTGCTTCTGCCGTGTTTGAATACTTAAAGTTAATTTCTTCGTGGGAACTTTTTATAAAATTAACGCGCTTTAGATTGCAGTCGCTTAATTCTGAACGGAGAATACGTGAAGCAATAAACCTGCTGTTGTAAAGGTTTGTCCTGTTAAATGTTGATTCGCTAATTATGCTCCCGCCAAAATTAACGCTTACCAGTTCTGAGCCTTCAAAAGTGCAGTCATGTATTTCCGATCCTGCAAACGACAGAAACTGCAAATCACTGTTTGAAAAATCGCAGGAGGTAAATTTTGAGAAATCAAAAAAACACATTGACATAACTGATTTCGTAAAAAGGCACATTGAAAAAGTAGCGCCTGAAAAATTACAGCCTTCGTACTGGCGGTGTGAAAAATCAAAACCTGAAAAATGCAAGCCCACGACAGAAATGTCTTTTACCAAATTATTTTGGGCAATGAAAGCGGCAAGCCGTCCTGAATCAGTTGCAGGATTGGCAGAATGGAGCGCGCAAAGGGTAGAACCTGAAAGCGCAGGACGACCGCAGCCTGCCGCACATAAGGTAACGGAAAACATACGAAAAAGTATACTTAACTTTACGCATATTGAGTAGTACCTCAGATTATAGTATGATGCGGTATGTGTTGGCATTGCGGTTCACCAATTACCGATCCAGAGCCCTTGGGACGATCCCTTGTTTGTGTAACGTGCGGAAAAGATTTGCGCGTGTGCAGGCATTGCCGCCATCTTCGTCCATCAGGCTGTGCGGAAAGCAGCGTTCATCTTTCGGGGGATAAGCCGTTGGATAGTGAACGGGCAAACTTTTGCGACTGGTTTTCACTTGATCCCAAATTCAGAACTACTCAAGCAGGTGAAAAGAAATCGATAGGTGCGGTAGATGCGGCGAAATCTGCCTTTAACGATTTGTTTAAGTAATATGAAAGCAACGGTAATTCGGAGTTCCCGAAATCTTTTTACGGTTAGCACCGACGGAATTAACGAAATGGAATGCCGCATAAAAGGAAAGGTGCTTAAAGGGGATATTGATTATTACAATCCCATTGCGCCAGGCGATATTGTTGCTCTTGAAGATGGTCTTATCGTTGGTCTTGAAGATCGCAAAAATGTCTTTGCCCGCTTTAACCAAAAGGGACAAGCTCCCCAGCTTCTTGCCGCGAACGTTGACTTAGTTTTATGCGTTTCAAGCCTTGTTTCACCCCCATTTAGACCTCGTTTCATTGACAGAGTTCTTTTACAGGCAGATGCGGCAAATATACAAGCTGCGATCATTTGCAACAAAAGCGATCTTGTTGATGATGACGGCGCGCTCAATGCTGATTCAGAGCTGCTTGATGCTGAAGAGCGCCTTTCTGATTTCCAGCGTATTGGGTTTACCGTGCTGCGTATTTCTGCTGCAAGCGGAAAAGGCATGGACGATTTTAAGCGCTTAATTGCAGGAAAGTTTTCTGTCCTTGTTGGACAGTCGGGCGTGGGGAAGTCAAGTATTATCAATGCGCTTACGCCGAGCCTTAACATTAAAACGGGCGCGGTGAACGAAAAGTTTAATCGGGGAAATCACACAACAACACAGGCAGCTCTGCTACGTGTGCCGCTTTCTGATCCTGAAAATGCCTTAGCCGAAAATACGCGGATTATCGATACACCAGGAGTACGGCGTTTTGCACCAGCAGGAATTCTAAGCGATGAAGTTATCCTGTATATGCGCGAATTTGCCCCGCTTGCAGGGAAATGCAGTTACGGACTTTCCTGCTCGCACGAAACAGAACCAGGCTGTAAAATTATGGAAGCCGTAGCTGCAGGAGAGATTCACGAAGATCGTTACGATAGTTTTCTCCGCATACGGGACGATCTTTCTGACAAGCGCGCGTATCCTGATAATGATTAATGGACTTGTTCGACAACTCGGTCGAACCTTCGGTTTGCGTTGTCTCACAAGTCCTGCAAAATACTGTGTATTTTGCTATTTTATAAGGAAGTTGTTCGGAGAACTGAAGTTTCCGAACAACCTTAATACTTACCATGAACGAAAAAACCTTACAGCTTTTGGAGTTTGAAACTATCCGCGCCGCTGTTGCCTCGTGCTCGTTAAGCGAAGAAGCTGCACAGCTTATCCGTGCTGATAATCCGCGCACCGATGAGGCGGAAGCGAAAAATCTTACGTGGCTGGTACAATTACTTTGCACGAGATTTGTCTGTGTCGAAGGAGAGCGCAGGGATAGTTTTCCCGCTATCAGGCATCTTCTTTCGAAGCTTGACGTTGAAGGTACGACCCTTGAAATTGATGAGTTGTATGCGCTGGGAATCTTCATCGAACGCGCTGAAACTTTTAAGCAATGGCTTACGAAACCTTTGCCCAATGTCGAAGATGAAGACACACTTTCCGCACGCGCCGCCGATCTTCCTTCGTGTGCAGAAATTGCCGCAAGCATTTTTAAGATTCTTGACCGCGATGGAAATCTCCGCGATCTTGGCGAATTACGTGATATACGAAAGCGCATTACAGCACTGCAGAAAGATATAGAAACCGCTGGTTTGCGCTATGTTAAAAGCGATGAAACGAGGCGAATGCTGCAATCGGAAATTCCTTCCCAGCGGGATGGGCGCATTGTACTTGCGGTAAAGGCAAATTACCGCGCCCGCATTCGCGGCATTGTGCACGAAGTTTCCTCGTCGGGGCAAACTGTTTTCGTCGAGCCTGAAGATGTTGTTGAAAAAAATAATGCGCTTCTTTTTGAAAAGCGGAAACTCGAAATGGAAATACGGCGCATCTTAAAAGAGCTCTCTGCGCGTATTGCTCCTTGTTGTGCAATGTTGCAAACGTTTCATGCTGGAATTATTTTTCTTGAAACGATTCGCGCCCGCGCGCGCTACGGTTTTGAAAAAAAGTGGAACTTTGCAAATCACACAAACAGTGTAAATAATTCACTCAAGCTTACCTTAAAAAAAGCGCGTCATCCTTTATTGGGAGACAGCGCCGTTCCGCTGGATCTTGCCGTCAACAGCGAAAAGCACACGGTAATTATCACTGGACCAAATACTGGAGGTAAAACAGTCGCCCTTAAAACTGTCGGACTTCTTGCAATGATGAACCAGTTCGGACTTGCCCTTCCTGCTGATGAAGGAACGCAGCTCCCCATGTTTGACGGTATTTTTGCCGACATCGGTGATGAGCAATCGATAAGCCAATCCCTCTCAACATTTTCCGCCCACATGAAAAATATTTCAGCCATACTTTCCAGGGCAAGCAATCGATCGCTTGTGCTGCTTGACGAGCTGGGATCGGGCACAGACCCTACAGAGGGAAGCGCGATCGCGATGGCAATTCTCGATCACCTTATCGAAAAAAAATCTCTTGCCATTGTTACGACGCATCACGGAGTTTTGAAAAATTACGGCTACACAAAAGAAGGCGTTGAAAATGCCTCGATGGAATTTGACAGCCGAACCCTTTCGCCGACCTTCAGAATTATTATGGGGCTTCCTGGTGAAAGCAGAGCTGTCGATATTGCTTCCCGCAACGGGCTTCCTTTTGATGTACTACAGCGTGCTAAAACGTACCTGGATGAGGAACGTTCGGACGTTTCTTCACTTATTGCAGGGCTTAAAGAAAAGCACCGTGAACTTGACGCTGCCGTTACCGCTGCAAACAATGAGGAATGCCGTGTGCGCGAAGATCGCCGCCGCATCGATCTGAAAGAACTTAGCTTGCGGCAAAAGGAAATGCAGCTGCGCCAGATCGGCGTGGGAAGCCTTAACACGCTGCTGGGTGAAAGCCGCAAGACGCTTGAAAATCTTGTGCGCGAAGTAAAGGAAGGTGAATTAAACCGCGAGAAAACCCTTAAAGTAAAAGAGTTTCTTTCTGATCTTGAAGCCTCGGTTCAGAATGAATTTTCTGCGATGGACAGGGAGCGAATTGCACTTTCGCGCGACCTGCATAAGGAAGCTCCTTCACATGCGGCTTCTAGCTCTGTGCTGCAACCTGGAATCGAAGTGATGGCAGGGCCAGCAGAAGGAAGCGTTCGCAGGCGCGGGCGGATCATCAAGCTGAATAAAAAGAGTTCTGGGGGAAAACCTGCATCGTGGCTTGTTGAAATCGGATCGCTTAAAATGAGTTTCCTGGAAAATGAACTCTCCCCTGTAAGCCCTGGCAAAAAAGACAGCGGCGCACATACCGCTTCATGGACGGCGGAGCTTGCCCCTTCAACGCCTGCAAGCTTTGAGGTAAGCTTGCGCGGAATGCGTTTAGACGAGGCGCTTGAGTCGTTGCGAAAGCAGCTCGATGCCGCCGTTCTTGGCGGGTTAAGCAGGTTCGCGGTTATCCACGGTAAGGGGGAAGGCATACTGCGTAAAGGCGTCCATGACTTTTTGCAAAACGATCCGCGTGTGGCGGACTTCTGCTTTTCTCGCCCTGAACTTGGCGGTTTTGGCAGAACCGAAGTTACTGTAAAGTAAGCGAGTAAGCGAGCGGTAAAAATACTTTCCAAACACATAATCATCCTTCATTTTTAAGCTTGTGCTCTGCAATTTTTTGTAGTATGATCTTACAATTAACATCTTACAATCTCAGGAGTATTTTATGGACAAACCGTTGCAAAAAAAGTTTGATGAAGTGCGCAAGCTTATTGGTAATACGCCGATGGTAGAGATCACCTACCGGTATAAGAACGAAGTTCGATCGCTTTATTTTAAGCTTGAGTATTACAATATAAGCGGTTCTGTAAAAGATAGAATGGCGCTTAATATCCTAGAAACTGCCTACAAAAATGCTACGATTTCCAGAGATCACGCAATAGCAGAAACGACAAGCGGTAATACTGGGATTTCATTTTGCTGCCTTGGTGCGTATCTGGGAAACGAAGTTCTGATCTATATGCCTGACTGGATGAGCGAAGAACGTAAAAAAATGATGGCTGCATTTGGCGGGAAGTTGCATCTTATTAGCAAGGATCAGGGCGGTTTTAAGGGTTGCCTGAAAACGGTCGAAGAGCTGAAAGCGCAAACGAAAAACATTTTTACGCCGCACCAATTTGAAAATAACGATAACACCATGGCGCACTTTCTTACCACTGGTCCTGAAATTGTACGGCAGCTCAATATGCTTGGAAAAAGCTGCGATGCGGTAATTGCCGGTGTAGGGACAGGCGGTACAATAATGGGGCTGGGAAATTATCTTAAAACCGTCAACAAAAACGTTAAAGTATATCCCTTAGAACCGGCATCCAGTCCGACAATGAGTACGGGGTATCAAGTGGGCAAACACCGCATACAAGGTATATCGGATGAGTTTATCCCGCCGATCATGAAGCTTAACGAGTTGGATGATATTATTGCCGTTGATGATGGAGACTCGATCTTGATGGCGCAAGCGTTAAGCCGTGTGCTTGGGCTTGGCGTTGGTATTTCTTCCGGTGCGAACTTTATCGGTGCGGTAAAAGTTCAGAATCTTTTGGGTGCAGATAAAACGGTGGTAAGTGTATTTTCCGACGATAACAAGAAATATTTATCCACCGATCTTTTGAAGGAAGAGCCGATTAAAGACGGTTACTTATCGCCAGAGATAGAACTTTTATCGTACAACTCGGTACGCATATAAGCGCTTTGTATGGGAACAGGAAGGCGCTGGAGTAACCTCGAACTGTTTAAGCTTATCTATCCTTTAGTCGTGGAGCAGTTGCTTACCATGACGATGGGAGCGGTTGCCCTCATCATGGTAAAGGATATTGGTGAGTTCGCCGTTGCAGGCGTCAACCTGATCGAGAATATCAACAACCTTTTTGTCATTGCCTTTATTTCGCTTTCCACCGGCGGAGCTGTCGTGGTAAGTCAGTACATCGGTCGTAAGGATCACGAAAAGGCAAACCTTGCGGCAAAGCAGTTAATTTACAGCGTTACCATTATCTCAGTGATTATTGCAGTGATAGCCCTTTCGTTCCGCGAGCCAGTGATCCGCTTTATTTATGGAGCGAGCGTTGCCGATGATGTTATGGCTGCGGCAAAAACCTTCTTTTTATTTTCATCCCTTTCGTACCCAATGCTTGCCCTGTACAGTAGCTGCGCGGCGTTGTTTCGTTCCACGGGCAACAGCCAAATTCCCATGCGCGTTTCCATCCTTATGAATATCATGAACATGGCAGGATGTGTGCTGTTCCTTTGGGTTTTTCGTATGGGTGTAGCTGGCGTTGCCTTACCAATACTTTTAAGTAGAACTATTGCCGCTTTGCTTATCTTTTCGCTCCTTTCCAAAAAGCAACGGTACGTGATCACCCTTTCAGGAATTATGAAAATTAAGCTTGTCCCTTCGATGATCCGCCGCATTATGAACGTGGGAGTGCCGACCGGAATGGAGCAGTCGATGTTTATGATCGGCAGACTTCTTACCCAGCGCATTTTTCCTATTTTTGGAACGGGCGTTATGGCAGCAAACGCTGTGTCAAGTCTTATCAACTCGATGTCGTTTATGGCGGGAAATGCGGTCGGCATTGCGCTACTTACGATTGTCGGGCAGTGCCTTGGCGCTGGGGATATTGATGCGGCAAAAAAAGAAGCAACGAAGATTTTGCGCATCTCGTGGGTGATGGTTTTTATTATCAGCATGACGACGTTTATTGTGCGCGACCCATTAATAGCAATTTTTAATTTAAGCCCAGATGCCCATGCCACCGCCTCAGTCTTTCTGAAGATACATTGCTTTACTCTCATCGTCGGCTGGACTTTCAGTTTCACCCTGCCGAATGCTCTGCGCGCTGCAGGCGATGCCCGCTACGTTATGCTTGTTGCCGCTGTTTCCATGTGGACGGTGCGCGTTACCGCCGCGTACTTTTTTTGCTTCACCCTAGGTTTGGGACCAAAGGGAGTGTGGCTTGCCATGTCAGGGGACTTCATTGTGCGGGGCACATGCTTTTACCTGCGCTGGAGAAGCGGACGCTGGCAGGGAAAAAAGGTTATCGAGTAAGGGACACTTGATTTTAACGATTATTGAGGAAGGCAAACAATCTTTGCTTATCTGCAGCTGTCAGGCTGCCTATGGATTTTTTGCCAACGACCGATGAATAGGGCAGCTTTACGAACAAAGCTATGAATATCTCAAATGGAGTCATTAGCCGTTTGCCGCCCATTCGTAGAGTTCCGGGTGAATAGCCTTGTCCACGAGTACCGTGCCGTTTTCATCTGCGGTAAGCTCAATGACACTGTCGGATTTCCTAAGCGCTGCTTCAGCAATCTGCTCGTCAAGAGTAGCAGCTACGGCAGGCTGGAACGGAAGACGGCGTTCCGCTATGATTTGTCTGAAGAACAGGTCTATCGCAGTTGCCTCGTCCAATCCCATGTGACCTAAAAGCGCTGTGGCAAGTTCCCTAATGTCAGTATCGATAGTTAGCATTTATGCTTGTTTTTGCATTGCTCATGTAAGTCACCTGCGGTATAAATTCTAACGTGGCATCTATTAGCCGTCAATGCATGTCCGTACTTATTCCAAGACAACGGCATTTACTTTTAGTACAGAGAAAAACCTGTTTCACATCCACCTCTATATATACGATATGCTATTTTTTGTCGGTTATCTGTGATTTAATCACAAATTACAGGCGTTTTTCTGGTTAGTTGCTGCAATCAAAATATAGACTGAAGGCAAATTGTTCTTTATCCAGCGTATCAAGAACCCTAAAAAAGTAAATGTTGTTGCCCTGTGCCTCATGAAAATAGTTCCGTAACTCCTTATAACATAACGAGTTACATTCAAGCCAAGAGGGGGAATCGAACCCCCGACCTGCACATTACGAGTGTGCTGCGCTGCCAACTGAGCCATCTTGGCGAATAACGCCGCTCTTTTCAAAGCGGTTTCAGGCGATCTGCAAGCTCTTTTGAAACTTTGGCAGACACTACCTGAATTGGTACTATACCTGATTGTATCAATTGTTTCCAGCCCCCAGTCACGGAAATCAATTTTCATGAATTACCAATCAAAGAAGTTTATGGTATGTGATTTTTATTACGCCAAAGCCAAAATGCAGGCGATTTTGACTTTGCAAATGGTTAAAAGCTGGATTATTTTGCTATGTTGCTCCTTAGAACCTTGGTCTCT
>Ga0123352_10018780_pt1 | contig 11024 bp, 8 predicted proteins | sample TergutLab28metaG_FD_89700 | JGI IMG/M metagenome (GOLD analysis project Ga0123352, IMG submission 89700) | Labiotermes labralis P1 segment gut microbial communities from Petit-Saut dam, French Guiana - Lab288 P1 | ecosystem: Host-associated > Arthropoda: Insects > Digestive system > Gut ... | reverse complement strand
TAGAGGGAGGTAGCTGCACAAAAAATATGACCAGTACCGGAGGCTGTAGTTACAGCTTTGTGTACTCCTGAAGATAGGTGTGATTGACACGCGAAACATGTAGAGTGAACTTGCAGAATAATAAATATACTATTTTTTTTTTGCATCTCGTTGGACAATTATTAATACAAACGTCACTATTTTTTGTTAAGAATTTCTAAATACATCACACAGTTTAAAAAATTTACATGCTGACCTATTCACTTTAGACCCAGTATTTTCCAACATGTGCTTTGAAATTTACTCTTCGGGTTCTACAGTCATTCTCTGAAATTATCAATGTACGACAGGAAAGCTTTCTTGCCTGTCATACCTCTACACAACCAACAAGGAAGGAAGTGGTTTCTCAAAGTGAAATGTCTGTTTGGCAATACGAGAAGAAGTCACGTCCTGCAAGAGGAGAGCATGCATTCTGAATACCGTAGAGTCACCTGGAGTAAACTTTTTAATTAACGTTACACAGTATACGTCAGCACAATCTTTTTTAATCTTAAGCAAGACCTTACTTAAGAATAAAAAATAATGTGCTGACGTATACTGTGTAACGTTAATTGAATTACAAGCACATCGTGATGCCTTCATTCAGAATAAACCTTTTAAATTGAAAATTAATATGATCTGGCCTATATTTATTTAATATATTGCCATAACACGCGTTTAATAGGGTCACAGACTACAAGTTGTCATGTAATATTGTCTTTCTGTTCTCCACAGCACAGCATACAAACTGACAGCTTGTCAACCGAAGTCAGAGTTTATCATTATGGAATGTGTAATTAACATTTTTACAGAATTTGTTGAACTCTCAAAAGACTTAGAATTTGGTCATGTGGGACGGAACATTTTCAGAGAAGGCCCAACAATGCAGAAGAATTAGACCGCACCCTAGGGCGGAAATTTAAGTGGGACCCCAAATCTGCGGCAAAATATAAAATTACAAATTAAATTTTTGTTAATTCCATGGTGCTGCGACTGGAGCTTGTGCGCCTCTCGGCTTGGGTTTTGAGTTAGCTCATCGATCGCCGAAATGAGGTACTGCACTGTTAGTTTACCTGAATGCAGAAACACTGGTTATACAGACAGAGAAAAGCAAATACTTATGCTTAAAAAATTCATATTTTAAATACGTTAAACAGAAAACAGTCACATAATATTTTGTTGTTCAAGAAAAACCTCAGCTAAGGTCTGTCTTTGAGGTGGCGGATGGGGGGGGGGGGGCCGAAATCATGTTTTGCCTAGGGCGCTATTTTCTTGCACCAACATTAGGGCCGCTTACTCTTTAAGTTAGTTGCTACTGCGCAAGCGAAAGGCACTGCCTCCGTCTTCAAGGGTAAAATAAACTCAGTTTCGAAAGTGCCATGTTATTATGTAGGGGTCAGGGAAGGAAACAGGTGATATGATATAGATATCATCAGTCGGAACAGAAGATGGGGAAAATAGGTGATGTGGGATGGATATCATTAGTCGGAACACAAGATGGGGAAAATAGGTGATGTAGGATGGATATCATTAGTCGCAACACAAGATGGGGAAAATAGGTGTTGTAGGATGGATATCATTAGTCGGAACACAAGATGGGGAAAATAGGTGATGTAGGATGGATATCATTAGTCGGAACACAAGATTGGGAAAACATCTGATGTAGGATGGATATCATTAGTCAGAACACAAAATGAGGAAAACAGGTGAAGTAGGATGGATATCATTAGTCGGAACACAAGATGGAGAAAACATTTGATGTAGGATGGATATCATTATTCGGAACACAAGATGGGGGAATGTCGTGGCCCAGGTGAACCAGTAGCAAACACAGTCTCTCGAAATGGCAGTTACCATACATAACCTGCAAATTCCGCAACTTATCCAGTCCCACAGCCTCTCTGACACACCATACAGTCCTTCAGCCAAAATAACTCCCTTCTACTCTGGCATCAAACCTCACACACCCATTCGAACAAATTTCTCCCCGTCACACACAAAAGGACCTACTGCCTTTTGTAACAGCAGGCCTCAATACGACCACGTTAAAGCCGTCAACCCAGACTGGAAGTACGTTAACGTAAGCACAATCCACGTTAAATTTATTAAATTACCTTGTCACAGCCCAATGATGCATTTTGTCACCTGAATGGTTCAACTGATCGAAGTTGTTGACATACGCTTTGAGCAAGACTCGGCCCTTTGCTTTTTTGGTCGGTTATTCCTTATTTGTCGCGCACAGATCCTGAAGGTGGAGGCAGCACTTTCCTAGATGTCTACAAAATACGCGACTTCACATCCCACAAGACCTTACAATTATCTCAACGCCACGAGATACTAAAATCTCCAAGGCTTGTCTCAAACTCTATTGCAGTAGCAATGAAGACCCTACAGTTTCAAACACATTTCTGCTAATAATTTCCGCTGCTCAAAATCAACACAGACTTCTCCTCTAAGTTTATCCAGTAGCGACAGAATAAATGTTACTGTGTGTATTTTGAATAATCGTGTGCTAAGATCTTGCCGGCCACACAGCACATTGCAAAAAGGCTTGCCAACATGAATATGAGTCCAGGAGGCTTGGTCCACACTAGCAGGGCCCAGCAACAAACGGATAATTGCAAGGTCAGCAAGACCAGACTGAGATACACCGCTACGATCAGCAAGTAGTTTCTCACAAGAGGCAGTCCAGCCTGGATTGTTGTGCTCGAGGTCTGGAGATAAGATAGGGCATGGGGCAGACATCCTCTGAAGCAGTATGCGGGGAACTGCCGGATACGATCCAAGGAGGTTCTCCTGGACAAATGGGCCTTCATGGTGCTGGCAGGAAGCCTGTGGGATTTGATGGGGCCAATGGCAGGGTCACTCTCAGAAACACCTGTAACAGTAGTTTGGGAGACGTTTATTTGATGGTCTGGCTCATTGTCTGGCTATCTGATTGATTACTGGCTGGCTGAATGCCAAGCTGATTAGCTGAAAGAATGTCAGGATGACTTTTACCTGACTTACTTACTCACTCCATGGAGCAGATTCCTTCTTGAGAAGCTAACCGGTTCACATTTAGCTAAGAAAATCCCCACGGTTTACGAAACCCGAAGTTTCATTACCACAGTCACAAGTGCCCGCCACCTGTCCCTATCCTGAGCCAACTCGATCCAATCCATGCCCCATCCCACTTCTTGAAGATCTATGTTAAAATCCACTTATCCACTTATTTTTCGGCCCTAAGAATATGATATGACATATTCGTTAACTGCAATTGGGTTGACACCCGGTGGCAGCAGTACAGCACAAATTTACACACAACAACACAATGAAACAGAATACAAAGAACACAACATACTTAACAATAAGAATACATAAACATAGCAATAAAAATATATAATTATCCTACAATCTACGTCTGGGTCTTCCAAGTGGTCTCTTTCCTTCAGGTTTCCCACCAAAACCCTGTATACGCCTGTCCTGTCCCCCATACGTGCTACATTCCACGCCCATCTCATTTTTCTCGATTTGATCACCCGAACAATATTGGGTGAGGAGTGCGGATCATTAAGCTCGTCATTATGTAGTTTTCTCTATTCCCCTGTTACCTTTCCCTCTTAGGCCCAAATATTCTCCTAAACACCCTATTCTCAAACACCCTCAGCCTATGTTCCTCTCTCAATGTGAGCCACAAGGTTTCACACCCATCCAGACTTTAATCTGACTAGTTCAACGAATGGCTGCTGTCTGACTGACTGATTATTTGACTAGCTGCCTGAATGAATTACTGGATAGGATTTTATCTGACTGGCTGATTCTAATGTAAAGATGGGTCACGTAAATTAAAGTCTAAGATGTCCCTATGCAGCCAATAAAGGCGTATGGGAATCAAGGTAGAGTTCGGCCCATTCTTACCCGTTGCACTAGATGGACATAGGGGTCTGCCTCACTCTCCAGTATTTTACCCCCGAGGAACGTTGCCCGTGCCCATTGAAGAGGAAGCTCATTTTAAATTATTTGGTGAATGCTTAAATGATTTACTGAATAAATGATGGCTAACTGATAGCCTGGTTGAGGGAATGAATGATCTGTTAAGAGATTACCTGACTTGTTACCTGCATGAACAACTGGTTGACAGTTTAGCTATCTGTCTGGCTGAATAAATGGCCGGCTGGCTTCACAGGCTTCTTGTTCACTGACTGAAGTAATGGCATTACTGAGACAGCAAACGGTAAATACTAACTCCTGTCCATAGAAACAGCTACTGTGAACCGGCCAGCTACATTCCTAACAGCACGACCACACCAGTAACCACGTGCTTCGCAGCTGCTTCTGAAGTCATAAGAATCTCCAATCTATTTTTTTTATAGAGGACATCCAGCCAAGACATCATCAACTCGGCGATTTTATATAGTTTTACTTAAATTTCGTAATACAAAAGCTTGCAATTTTGTATTGTAACAACCTTTCTATTTCATCCGGAATCCCATATAACAAACACATCTCCACTATATTATACCTCATTTTAAAAATTTTTGTAATATTGGCCTTATGATTGTCTTTTTAGATCAAAACATGTGGTCATACTTGAATAAAACTTGGCTGTGTTTGACGGAACTGTAATGAATCTCCTAGCTACCACAAACTTCCTCTCAATTTATGGAACCCAAACGTCCAGCAACGTATTCACAAGATCCCGCCCCTGGTTTGTACGTAGCAGACACCTTCACAAACTGTGTTTTTTCGTTTCAGTTCAATATTGTCTTCCCGCCCACATTTGGTTTCTCCACTAGTAGAGGGTTATTCGAAATGTCGAGGTTTTATCAACTTGTCATACACAGTACACTTGAGATAGGAGTATATGTTTTTTTATTTAATAGAACAACGCTCTAAGTTTTTGTTACATGCCTTACAGGTGCTCTATATGTGCACCCTTTGTGATTCTACAAACATCAACACGATAATGAAATGTAAGCGCACAAAACGCCTTCTCACTGCCGTTCGCCGCCAACTTAGTAAACTGCGCTCCAAGCGGAGAAATGCACAACTACTGCACACCGCACATCATAAAAGAAAACTCTGAGAATTTCTAGATCCATCGGTGCAACTACATACTCCTATCTCAAATGTATTTTTTATGACGAGTTCTTAAAACTCCGACAATCATTTCGAATAACCCTGTATTTGTATGCAATTGCTGTCTCTTCCAATCGTGTTACGTGCTCCGCCCATTTCATTCCGCTTGATGTGGTCATCCTAACAATTAGCCACAGGACTAGATATCAATATTATTAAAACTTGAAACACAGTCTCGACGTTCAATGCCAGAGTTCGCGCCCTTTTATCTGAAGAAAAATTAATGTCGCAATTCGGAGATGTGCCTAGTCATCGTCTGTATGTTATGTTTGGTTTTTTTTACTCTTCGATAAACCGAAATCTTTGTCCTTAGCAACAGACAGCCGCAGTGTGTAGTGGCACCCATTATCACCGGACCTCTGACTCCACTCACCTCTGGACACAAGAGGTCTCAGTCTGTCCTGCAGTGGTAAGTCTGTGACCGATGCGGGACTCATACTGCAACAGAATTTTAAAAAAAATGTGACTTAGACAGAGAGGAGGCAGCAGAGAAACATGATTGTACATTGTCCAGTGTTTCTGAAGACAATTCTAGTGTGTTACTGTGGTCTGCTTTAGTCCCATAAAGCAAGTTACTCCAGTTCCCATCTTCTCCAAAACAAATGGCAAATAACTAAATAACTCCAGGGAGTAGAATCGTAGAATCCTAAAAGTTCCTAAATTAGTACATAGGCTTCCACTTGACCCATTCCTGTTTCAGAAGAATTCATTCCAAGCCTTCGCATTTTATTTCTTTAATATTATCCTCTCATCTACACCTATGTATTCCAAGTAGACTCTTTCCTTCAGGCTTCCTCACCAAAGCCGTGTATCGATATTTTCTACGTGCCATATGTCATATGATCAGCCAATCTCATCATCCTAACAAATTTGGTGCAGACCACAAATCATGAAGCTCATCATGAAACAATTTTCTTTATCGTCCAATTACGTCTTCGCACTAGTGCCCAAATATCGGCTCAGTACTCTATCAGAGAAAAGCTAGTTAATATTGTTTGTAATTAACTGATGGATATTGTAATTGAGGCATTGGTACGCGCTGTGATTCTGCAAACAACAAACGATATTTCCTTGCTTGCACTCAACAGGGTTTTTCATTTTCATGGGAACTCAGTGAGCTTTCTGTGAGGTACAACTACATTTTTATAGGCTGTTCATATGGACTTGGGTCTTATGATGGATTTGAAGCCACCTACTAAGAAGTCAGCTGTGATACTCGAAGGCAGTGCTTTGATTCCCAATGGAGAGCGAGAGAGAATTTTGTCCAGCGCCAGCTAATGGGTTAGGTAGTTATCACCTTCCAAGTCATGAAGGCATATAGAGGAAGCAGATGCTTAACTCCATTCAATCTTAACCACGGCACTACATGAATGTGAGTGCTCAACTTCACACACGGGGAAAAACTCCGACCCCCAATCAGTAGGAGGCTGCGTGGGTCCCAGAGTCAATCCTGGCGGTTTTAGAGAAGAGAGCATTTCAAAAAAATTCAAACAACTTTTCAAAAAATACAAACAACTTTTCAAAAAATTCAAACAACTTTTCAGAAAATACAAACAACTTTTCAAAAATTCAAACAACTTTTCAAAACATTGGAAAAATTTTTAAAAAATTCAAACAACTTTCCAAAAAATTCAAACAACTTTTCAAAAAATTCAAATAACTTTACCTATGCCTTTAAGGCACTTTAATGACTTTTTTTTTTGGTGCGACAGCCCCCAGTGGGCCAGAGCCTCCCCATTTCTGAGGCTTCACGATCACACTCAGACACGCACCACACTCGGTAGAACTCCTCTGAATGAGTGATCAGCCCGTCGCAGAGACCTCTACCTGACAACACCCAACGCTCACAACAGACAAACCACCATGCTTCCGGCGGGAATCGAACTCGCAATTCGAGGAAGCAAGAGGCCGCAGACCCACGCCTTAGACCGCGCGGCCACTTGGATCTGCAATGTCCGTGTTAGTGCAACAATTTTACCAATTTCCAATAAAAATAATTGGTCAATGCATCAACAACACAAATTATTGTCATCTGAATATGATTATGACTTATGTGGAGACAAGGATTTTAAAGGAAGAAGTGAGGGTTCAAAGGAAGAGCCGGCGGCTATGCGAATAGCGTGCCTTAATTAATGATTAAACCGGATAGTTTAAGTCACAGTTGCCACACCCATTCGCGCACTCGCTGTGCCTTCCACCAGCAGGTGGCGACAAACAAAATTTATAACAATGCGGGCATAAAAAATATGGGCAGAAACTTTGTCACAAATTGCTGAAGTGTGTGTTTGTGTCAGTAAGTCAGTACGCCAATCAGCAAGTTACTTTCTGATGCAAATATAAATATAAATATATATATATGGGCTTTCCTTCTCAAAGATGAGAGGTCGGCCATATTAACTTAATCAGTAACTCCATTAAGCTGGGTCCTTCAGAAGCCAGAAATCGCTCAGCTGGTCAAAGAGCTTATGCACAAATTCACAGATGATTTCTCCAAGATCACTACAATTACTATTCTCTCATCTACGCTTATGTCTTCCAATTTATCTCTTCCAATTAATTTTTCAAGTCAACGGGTTGCACAGACGTCCTACATTTCAGATATTTCTCACGGCTCAACACGCTACCTTTCTGCAGGCAATGGATAGAGGTGACTTCTTTTTAGACAGGACATCACCGTTGTGGGACCGCGGTAGCGCAATGGTTAAGGTGCTGTGCTGCAATTCGGGAGGTCGCTTGTTAGATCCCAGCTGGTGTCATTGGAATTTTTCATTGACATAAAATCCTGTCGATCGCAATATGATCCTAGGGTCGACTCAGCCTCTAACAGAAATGAGTACCAGGAGCATTTCCTAGAGGTAAAGGCGGCCGGTGCGTAAGGCTGACAACCTTACCACCAACCTGTGCCGTTGTCATGAAATCTGGGAACCTTAACTTCCTAGAACCCTCTGGGCCACTCCAGGTCTGTAATGGGACTGCTTTACCTTTACGTTGCCGTTGTGTTCAATTACAGTCTACACGTGGGCCTGGTAACTCAGTCGGTATAGCGACTGGCTAAGAGGCTGGACGGTCCGGGGATCGAATCCCGGTGGGGACGACATTTTCCGCACCTGTCCAGACGGGCCCTGAGACCCACCCGGCCACCTTTACAATGGGTACCGGGTCTTTCCCGGGAGTAAACAGCGGCCGGGGCGTGACTCTGACCCCTCACTCCCCTCTAGTGCCGTGGTCAAGAAAGAGTAGAGCTATACCTCTACTCCCCCTATGGGCCGTACGGCCTGTACAGAGCCTCAGTGCCTGTAAAAGGGTGCATTTTAACTTTTACTTTTACAGTCTACACACAACTTTTATCCTACATGTAAAAACAGCAACTTATGTTGAGATAAACAGGCAGGATATAGGACCTTGAATAAGAAAATTACAATAACAATATTTTATTGTGCTGTGTTTTTATAGTTTTCGTATTCATTGTCCTATATCCAACCTGATGATGGCTACATACGTATTGCCGAAACATATAGCTCTTTTTACATGTAGGATAAATGTTTGTATGGGCTGTAATCCTACTTCTTTTTATATACGCGTAGAAGTGGCGTCGAGATAAAGTGACTCTAATTTCTGAATTTAATAATTATAGCGGATAGTGTCTAAATGTGAAATAGGAGCTTGTTTGTTTCATGTAAATAAGACTTCAATCACATTAACTTTCCTGTTACATTTTTTTAATAGCCATGAAATCTATGTATTTCCCCAGAATATGATGCAATACCTGTAACGTCTGACGAAATCCGAAACTAGCGCCAGTTGTCTGATACGGTGGAAAAAAGTGATGCTGCTTTAGCTGTAGAGCACATTAGCACATATAATTCTCGTTCCTATATTCCGATTTGTAGCGCAGCACCTTAGCTGCGCTACAAATCGGAAGGTCGCTGGTTCGATTCCAGATGGTGTCATTGGAAGTTTTCATTGACATAATCTTTCCGATCGCACTATGGCCCTGTGATCGACTCAGTCGCTAACAGAAATGAGTACCAGGATTATTTCCTGGGGGTAAAAACGGCCGGTGCGTAAGGCTGAAAACCTTACCACCATTCTGGGTCATTGTCACGTAATCTGGGAACCTTAACTTCATGTAACCCTCTGGGCACCTCGGGGCTGTAATGGGACTTATTTTTATGTGCAGGTGAATTCTTAGCTTCACGCTCTGGCTGTTACAGCATCAGGCTCGAATCCCGACGCAGCGACAACTCTCCGTGACTTTACCGAGTGATTGCCGTTGTCGGAGCAGGCACACCCCTTGCGGGTATTTGTGAAGTCTAAAGACGATCGGAACACGTGAAGGGATAAGAGTAGAAAGCTTACGTCATTTATGTGCACACCATGAAGGCGTATGGGAGTCGTAGACTTATAACTCCACTCTTTCTTAACATTCTCAACAAGTGGTGGTGATTTGTCAAAGGCACTCCTCAATTGTTTCATCCTCAGGGAAATCACTGGGGCCCTTTGAATAATTGAGCGGGTGGGCCCCATGGCCTGTCATGAAGTGTACGAGAATAGAGAAATATCTTATTGCTGTCGGGATTCGAAACCTGGATAGCCATGCCCATAGATTTACTATACCAGCTCCGCTATCGCAGCCCACCACATGCAGCTATAAGTATTTTATGGTTATCATGGTCACACGAGACCACGTATGTGTGTGTGTGTGTGTGGAACTGTGACACGTAACGGGTCCATCGACTGGTCGCCAGGTGGTAAGGGAATGAACAAGTACAGTGGTGGAAAGAGAAGTAAGGGTAAAACCGGATTATTCACAGATAAACCTGTTCCCTTGAGGCTTTGGCCATTACATCCCACATAGACCGCCGCGGAGCTGAACCCAGGCCTCCGCGGTAAGTCGCATGCCAGTCTTTACGTCTGTCATCAGTCTAAGCAGCGTGCCATCAAGACGGTGGGAAAATTCATGACTAACTCTCTGATACGTACAATTCATCTAAACGTCATTACAAAGGCCAATTTGTCAATTCTGTCTACAGCAGATGTTCTTAACTCGTTTCGTGCCGGAACCTCTGTGAGATTCTGGTGAAACTTGCGGACCCCGTCTCAGAAAAATACATTTAAATGCATAAAATGCCTAGATATAGAATCTATGACTATTACAATATATATTATAAATTGTAATACAAAGGAAACCAATTAAGCTCAAATAGAATTTTCAAAATATTAAAAAAAATAGCAAACATGTAACGTGGTAATATATGTGCTTTATTATTACCCCATTCAATCAATAACAAGAAAATAAATTAGTTTAAAAGATGTGCAGGTTTAAATTAAACTTCATTTTTTTTTAAAGACATTTCAGCGCAAAGGCAAATGTATTCTGGTTTCCCTTTCTTAGGTATAAAAATTTTTAGAAAGTGAGATTTATTGAAGTCAACAATAGTTTTTGGAATCTAGAGGACACAAACTGCTTCGTTGCCTACGTGTATTATTGAATGAAAATCCAGGTTTCGGTTAGATCACAGCGAAAATAAATTTGTGTTTTTTCCCCACCAAGTTAACGGACCCCCTGAAATCTATCCACGAGCCACTTGAAGGTCTGTGGGCCCCAGGTTAAGAACGACAAGTCTACAGAACTAATAGCTGTTTTATGTGAGAATCGTATAAAACACATAAATACAGTTGAATAAAGAGAGACCAACTTGATGTCACTTGCTTTATTATTTCATTATTTAACGCTCAACATGTTTCGGATGTTAATACAGCCATCCTCAGGAGCTTGCGACTTATTTGTTGAGTTATTTCATGGGTTGTATTGCTCTGGTTCGATGTGTGTTGGTGTTACGTTGTGATTTGGCTGGGGTGGTGTGGTATCCGGATGCAGGCTG
>Ga0123352_10018779_pt1 | contig 11024 bp, 10 predicted proteins | sample TergutLab28metaG_FD_89700 | JGI IMG/M metagenome (GOLD analysis project Ga0123352, IMG submission 89700) | Labiotermes labralis P1 segment gut microbial communities from Petit-Saut dam, French Guiana - Lab288 P1 | ecosystem: Host-associated > Arthropoda: Insects > Digestive system > Gut ... | reverse complement strand
TCAGTATTTAACCAACTTGATGCACAAAATTTGTTTCACAATAAGTTTTATTTCGTGCCTCTACATGTTTCGAGCACATGTGTTCATCATCAGGAGGTCAAAATTGCATTACACAGCCTCTGGTATCATCACACTGAAACATGTGAGTGGTCTAAAATTACTAAAATACAGTTCTATAAATATGAGCAAATAGTAGTAAAATTTGTTTGCTCGTATTTATAGAATTGTATTTAAGTAATTTTAGACCACTCACTTGTTTCAGTGTGATGATACCAGAGGCTGTGTAATGCAATTTTTACCCCTCCTGATGATGTGCACATGTGCTCGAAACATGTAGAGGCATGAAATAAAACTTATTGTGAAACAAATTTTGTGCATCAAGTTGGTTAAATACTGAGATAAATATACTGCGACGCACGGTCAGCAAAACGTCACAAGACAGCCGCTGTACGTATAACGTTACATTGGGGCGCGTTCATGCAACTGTTGTTGGTGTGGGAAAGCAATAATTGTTACATATTGTGAGTGTGTGTTTGTAGCCTTAGTTATCCAGTTTGCAATGCGCATGCGTCGTATTTTCATCTGTGGCCTGCTACAACATTTTTCCACATTATTTCATAAACGGCTCGATTTTCGAACAAAAAAAAAAGTGGTGAATTGTCTTAAAAAAACAATATTAAAATTTACACTAAAATTTACATTAAAACAGTTCCGACATGTTTCGGTGTTACAGTTACACCATCATCAGGGAGCGTATTAATGTCTTAACGTAAATTTAATATTGTTTTTTAAGACAACGCACTAGTGCATCAGTTGGTGAATAAATGAAACCCTCTATTCTTGTGACATTTTAATGAAACTTGGATTTTCTTAACAGATTTTCGCAAAATGCCCAACTTGTCATGAAAGTCCGTTCAGTGGCAGCCGGTTTGTTCCATGCCGACGAACAGACAGACGGGTGAACGGACAGACAGACAGGACGAACCTAAAAGTAGCTCTTCGCAAATTTGCGAATACGCCAAATAGGTGTACCTTTTGCTCACAGAATATATTTTTGTCTTTTGTATGAATCTCAGTACCAACATCCATTATTTTGCTCTACAGCAACAACTGATTGGATTTTGTAACGGAGACAGGGAATGTTTACTGTGCCGTACAAACTGAATCTGTAAATGTAATTCAGGCGATCTTAGCCTTGAAAGAGCTGCTGCTACGTTTCACGCTATGCAGTCTGAGCTAGTAACGATGTCCTTGATCAAATCACAAATAAATATTCGTAAATCTTCTACATGTGTTGTGTGTCGCGTCATTGTTCATACTATTTGCATTATATTATGTCTGTCTGACCATATTGGTATCTGCTGCACCGGTTCTAGTCAGAGAGGCGACCTCGTTATTCGAGGCAGAGGTTTTCAGTTATGCGTTCCGATGAGCATCCAAGCGTGGCTAATTTGGTGGATGATACGGATAGCCAGCAGACGAGAGACTGCAGTAACGGTTGGTTTGTAGTGGTACTGTACAAGCGACCCAGCAGTGGCCATGGTGGTGAACTTGACCAGAAAGGAGGCAGTCAGTCGCTTTAGCAAAGTGAGATGGAACTATTGGCTAATTACGTTAATTAATGTTGGCAGTTGGCGTGATGCGTGCTGCCGCGTGGCCGAATCTTTTAGCAATACCGCCCCACTGTCCTGTCTGTGTGTGTGTGTGTGTGTGTGATATCAGCGCGCCTAGCGGCAAGTCTGTCAGGCAGGCTAGTTGCTGTGTAGCAGAGTTAGAGGGGTGGCTACGAGGGTCGGTTTGCTGCAAAGAGGCATGTATCACTGTTACAATAATTATTATGGTATTATGGTGACGGTGGAAACAAAATGTGTACAGACGTATAACAGGGACTCTGTAATAATAACTCTTTGATGTCAGTTGTAGGATGGGCTAATAATGTAGATACCGATTTTTATTAAATTGTTTACTTACCCCTTTTAGAGCCAAACGGTCGGAATTCTAATACATTCTACGCATATTTTGAATTCCTGTTCTGCAAAAACAATTGGCTTATTATACAGTTCAAAAAATGATGGAGAATTTGTGTTGAGTTATGGTAAGAAATGAGAATTAATATGTGTGTTGTGTAAGAGGCGTATGTGCTTTATTTCGCGTCTGGAATGAAGAAGTACTGAACGCCAGAGTAGAGAAACTGACGACATCTGGACACGTAAAGGACATTTTTTTGATTGATGTAGTCCATAACGAGCAAAACAGGGTTTACGTCACTGTGCCCCAAGTCAGCCCTGTCTGTAGCGGCTCAGTATGAAAATGAATAAAAATACCGAAACGTCGAATCACTGTCCCGTCACCATTCGGTGTCTTCACCCAAGAGCAAAAACACGGCCCATATCGTACCTCTTTGAAAACCTTCGGGCTGCTCCGTTACAGTGCGTTGACTTCACGGCAGGAGACTTTGTCTTCAGCCTCAAACACTTCGGTCTTTCGAAACGTCGGGGCCACGCATCCAACGACACAGGGTCACATCCCAGAAGATCTGAATCTTCATCATCGCCGAGAACTTCACATATCTCACGATGATAATTGTGATAACAGTAATAATACATATGCGAGGAAATGGGGGTATAATTAGACAAAGAACATTGGTTTGATCATGTACCAAAATCGGTAGAAATATGTCATGAAGGTAAGGTAACTGCGTGACGGGATCAAATAGTGCACCGTGACTGAGCTATTGCTAACGATAAACCGGCCATCGTAATACGTGGTAATGAGAAAGGACCATGTGTGTTAATAGATGTTGTAATTTTAGGAGACAGGAATGTGATAAAGGAAGAAGCTGAGGAGATTCTAAAGTGTAGAGACCTCATAAAAGAAACCCAGCGTGTGTGGAATGTGAAATCTAAAGTGATACATGTTAATAATATGGGCGACTGGAACCATTTCAAAATCACTCAGACAACACCTGAGCAACATACCGGGAGAGCACGAAAATAGGGAAGTGCAGACAACACTTACTGTGGGAAGTGCTGATGTACAAGTACAGAACATATTGAATATGGGAAATAACATTACATGTAGCACAAACTGTAAATACAGAGCAGCTGTAACACTACATGCCGTAGAAACATGGTTTGTTTTTAGTGTATATAACTGTAAATACTGCATAAACATGATAAATAATAATAATAAATGTAATTTATTATTATTATTATTCCCGTGCTATGGCGCTGTGTGCAGTAGTCCAGTACGCCATTCCGCGAAGCACATTGCGTTTCCTTGTGAAAGCTTGCATCCTGCTGATTTACCATTCACAGTGCAGGTATGTAGTGCAGGAAGTGTAGGCCGTACGCAGTTCGCTACCCTGTTTTGCCCGTAAGTGTACGTATTCTGTCTTCAGTAGACCGGTCCATTCTATTCTAACTTGGGGCTTTCATTTCTTAGCGAGCAATGCAGTCAGATCCGGACCTTGGCTCTGATTGCCTTTAGTACTAACACAGTTACTACTGAGGGTTGTTCGACCGTGCATCTTCCTCATGAAATAATATGAAATGCCAACTTGATGCAACGAGGTTAATTTTATTGATGTATTCTTAGCTCGACATGTTTCCGGTACATACGCCAATCATCAGGAGCATTAGATATTGAGGTGCAGCATATGGTTTTGTGCACCGTGTTTGTGGATGGGTGGTGGTCTTGAGAGCCGTTGTGTAGGTCGTGTGTACGGTACGGATGGTGCACGGCACCATCCGCATGGTGCCGTGCACCATCCGCACCGTACACACGACCTACACAACGGCTCTCAAGACCACCACCCATCCAGAAACTCGGTACAGAAAACCATATGCTGCAACTCAACATCTAATGCTCCTGATGATGGGCGTATGCACCCGAAACATGTAGAGTTAAGAATACGTCATTAAAATTAACCTCGTTGCATCAAGTTGGCATTTCGCATTATTTCACAGTTACTATTGGTTTTGGTGCTTTTACTGTTTCCTATGTGTTTTAATTGCTTGTAGGCTATTATATAGACTTGTTTTTTGTTCCCATATGAAACGTTTGACGTTTCTTGTGGAAATATCTTGGATGGTTCGCGGTTGGAATTTATCGCGTGTATCTCGTCGGTGGGTGGAAGGTGGTAACTAGACCAGGAAAGGTTATAAAGCCAAACCTAGTCGCCCAACTGCACTGTGAACTAGACTAGATTTATATACCGATTTAGTCGCTAATGCAAAACTTCTCTTAATAAATCGAAGAGCAAAGTTTTAGATGGGTTAACTGGGCACCAGAAATCTACAGGGCGTGCGTTTGAAAGGCAGAACGAAACGATAAGTGAAGTTACACACAATTGTCTTTTGTCTCCCGCCTCTTGTCACAGAGTTATCTTCAATTCCTTTACCTCCCTCATCATCACTTCTCCCTCACCCCCCCCCCCCAATCGGCCGCAATCTCTCTCCCTCTCCCCCCCTTCCAGGAAAAAAACAGTTTCACTGGCCGGAATTGAAATTGAAATTGAAATTGAAACTGCTGGAAAATTTATGCTGTTTTAGAATCAAATGGAGGCTGCGACATGATCGAATTGCAAAGCGTGATAGTAAAATTATTTTTTTTTACGTTGCGAGAATAAGACGTCCAGTTCTTGTGCAGTGGAATGGAAACAGTCAATACAGAGCAACAGGGCGTTCTGTTCACTTCATAGTATCAGTATCTGTTCTTATCTATGTGTCTTTGTTTTCTCTTTGTTTTCTTTCTGCTTCTTATCTTCTCTTTCTTTCTCTTCCGTGTTTGTTTGTTTCCCTCTGGCTTGTTGGCAGCGATAACCGGAAACCAACGCCGCTGATAAAAGTTAAGGCAGAGTTTTATGCCAGTCCTTTTTTTTTTAAGCCATTCTGTTTGCCAGATAATTAAACGAAGGGTACTAGAGGCCTCTCTGAAACGTCGAACTGTACAGAACTGCTGCATTGCTGCTATAATTTTCAACTTGTTAAATATCTTTTTGTACTTCTGTTTGTGTCTGTGGATTTTTGTCGACTGAGGAATGTTTTAACTGATGACTGATGACTCACCGTTAATTGATTTATGGCAGTTTTCTCAACAAACAAATATATGTAATGACTCGTCTAGTGTTGGATAAGTAGTGGAAAGAGCTTTGTCATTTGCAGCCTTTGTGTGATAGGTTGTTTGTTTTTTGCGAGTGTCTCTCTCCTATAGCAAGATACTGTCTGACGCATTGAACTCAACAAACCTAACGCCAAAGTATTTTAAGCTACGCCTTGTATTCTGAGAATAACAAGTCGACACTTTAAAGCGATGGATTTCAGCCATATGTATACACAATTCCACATGGTTCGCTGTATGCCACCCTTCATCGGGGTGAGAGGTGTGCCAGAATTTTGACATTCAGTGTAGTTCCGTCCTGACCTCGCTAGCAGGCATTCAATATAACCAGTATGACAAATACCTATTGATGTGAATACAGTATTAAGACTCCTGATGATGGACAGTAAATCTTTACCGAATAGAGTTGAGAAATAGTGCATACCTTTGGCTTTTATTATAAGAATATGCCAGAATTTTATTGATTTTACTATGGAATTAATGATATAATCCTTCTGGCCGCACCATGGCCCTGGGGTTGACTCACCCTCTAACAGAAATGAGTACCAGGAATATTTCCTGGGGGGTGAAGGCAGCCGGTGCGTAGGGCTGACAACCTTACCACCTTCATGTGCCGATTGTCTTGAATTCTGGGAGTCTCAACCTCCTGGAACCCTCAAGGGCCTCTCCAGGCCTGTAATGGGATTGCTTTTACCTTTTACCTTTACTATGAAATTGAAATGTATATATTAAATTTCTTTTCTAAAGTGTTAATTATCCGACCAAACACAAATACAACCATACAGATACAGTATATTAGTCTTTTATTGTACAATGCAGCATGTTTCGGCTGTACAGAACTGCCACCATCAGGTAGATGTCGGATACACACATTATAAGAATATTATTCCAAACAATGGAATAATAATTTTCAAATTAATAGATAATTATATTACATAATTCCGAGGATATAAACAGTGTGAAACTGTGATATAAATGAGATAAAGACAAGGTAAAGTACGACAAAAAAAAGGGATGGAAGATAAAAGTATAGAAAGAAGCGTAATGGAAAAGCCTTCGCACTCTGTTTCTTAGAGATCCACGTACCGCAATACATGCAGTATGTACTGTATGATGACGTAAATACTCCCTTCTTGAGTTGTGATAATATTAAAATATAACACTCGAGTTGTATCGCTTGTTCTTAAACCCCTTTATGTTATGGACCGTGCATCATTGTGATAGTTGAAGAATGAGAGACCAACTTGATGTCACTAGTTAATATATACAGGTGAATGCTTGGTGTGATGTTGAGCTTAGACGAAGTGAAATAAAACTTAAGTTTTATTTCACTTCGTCTATGCTCAACATCACACCAAGCATTCACTTCTATATACTATACTTTACACTAATGCTAAAAACCTCCATCTTTACAGAACACACGACAATTGTGGTGATACAATAGAAAAGTCGCAGGCTCCTGATGATGGATGTATTAATGTCCGAAACATGTTGAGCATAGAAGAAGTGAAATAAAACTTAATAACTAGCGACATCAAGTTGGTCTCTTATTCTTCAACTACCCTTTATGTTGTTCATGTGTTTTTTTTACACTTTTATGTTCTATCCTTATTTATCATATTTTACCTTGTCTTTATCTAATTTTATATTATAGTTACACATTCATTATACCTTAGGAATTATACTTATGTATTAATATTATCCTTATTATTCCGTATCTTGGGATAATATTGTTACAATTCTTACCACTGTAAAGACAGTCCTCCCTCCCTTTGTATTCTGTGTGTATCCGACATCTACCTGATTACGGCTGATCTGGACAGCCGAAACATGCTGCATTGTACAATAAAATACTAATATACTGCATCTGTACGGTTGTGTTTTTGTTTGGCCGAATAATGAACACTTTATCTATATGAAATACACAAGGGGACGATATCAAGTAATATATATATATATATATATTCATTTATTTATTTATTTTAATTCTGTTTAAAGAAATTACCTCCTTCTGGGATTTTTTATGAAACTACGGGTCTAACATGTTTTGAGAAACAAAGGGGTTTCGAACTGCAACTTAGAAATTAGTGGTTACTCTGTGTACCGCCAATTGAAACGACACAAAATTCTGCATTCTATCCACATGGTCCGTTTATGTGGTTTCTTTTTTATGGGGCTTGGGAACAAACAGTGATTCATTCCATGTGTGACATTCTTGATTGATTACTGTAGTTGACGCGGTTAGGCATGTTTGCTTACAAATTATTTTTATCTTTATTTCATAATCTTCTGTTCACACGCGTGATGTGAATATAAAGTTCTCCTTGTACTCTAAACTTCTTGCAACAAAGATGCGTGAGGGAGTGGATGTATTGCTCCATGCACTCTTGACCTTCACACCAAGTGGATGTGAAGGCCAGCTTCGTGTCCCGGCACTTCCCTCCCACTGCTCATGTGCAAGGCTCTCAATGTGTCTCAGAGTTATTCTGGGCGCTTTGGAGGAAAGAAATATCTGTTACCCCTGCCGGGATTCTAATACCGGACCTTCTAGCCCTGTAGCCTCGTCACTATAGTGACTACACTATCCCGGCTGTACTCGCCAGTGTGTGTAGCTACAGTAACGTCGCCAGTGTGTTGGTAAAGAAATGTAGTCTACACAGGGTTCTACATGGGTTTTATCCCACATCTCCACGTGATGCACTGGTGTGTGGTCACACTGCCTCCGGCGATAGATGGTCTGTTATCTCTGCTCGATTGGTCCGGCTGGATCCCGTCCTGTAATTAGCAGTGGTTTATAGGGGTTGACAAGGTAGATGCTGGCTCATCCTCTGCCCGCACCCTACCGCACTCGCAGATTAGGATCGCGTTGACTACTTCCTACCCCAACACCATAACTGCGCCAGCCGGTGGCAAATTCGTTATAAAGTGCGTTACCGCAACACGTTTTGTGACCTGTTAACATTTTTTACGTTTAAAAATCACTTCGCTAAGAAAAAAAATGATATTTTAAAGACGACATGTAATGTAATTTGTTCAAAATATGAAACGTATCGGCAAAAAAAAGGGAGCCATGAATAACTTTGAAAATTACAGTATGTGACAGTAGATACAACCACTTCGAAGTAGGGTTTTTTTTTTGGTCGAACCGTACGATTTTAATAGACCAAAAATGCATTACACAGAAGAAGATTTTGATGGGAATATTAGTGGCGTACGTGAATGTATGGGGAAAACTAAGGGACCTGTGGAATTTTGAACAAGTTAGCCCGTGCCATCACTTAAGCGATCATTCGCCAGCCTCTCACCGTTCAGGCCCGAGTTTGATCTCCAGCCAGTGCATGTGACATCTGTTGGGGACAAAGTGGCAGCGGAACTTGCTTGTCTCCTAGTACTTAGGATTTCCCCTGTCAGTAGCATTCCACCAAAACTACACAATCAGCTTCATCTTCAGGGCTACTCGTTCCGCAAAGGCAAACGAGTGTCGCCTGGGGACCTTACAAGCTAAGTGATGCTCGTACGGAAATCGGGGAAAAATTAATAAAAAAAAAATCCTTTCATTATTTCCAGTTCTTATAATAAAACCAACTGGATGCATTAATTTCTCAAATTTTTATGGAATAAAACTCTACATGTTTCGGACAGTTCCTCTCTCCATCATCAGGAGGTTTTCACTGTACACACAGCAATGATATATATCACACAGGTTTGCTGTGTGTACAGTGAAAGACTCCTGGTGATAGAGGAACTTTCCGAAACATGTAGACTTTTATTCCAAAAATAAATTTGAGAAATTAGTGCATCTAGTTGGTTTTATTATAAGAATTTATGACGATGCACGGTCACCTGAACGTCACGTTATTTCCAATCTTCACTCGGTTAATTGAATGGAAATTCATCAAATGGTTAAATGATTCTGATTAATGAGTTCCCCGTTACTAAAGCTGAGGCTGTCGAGTATCGAACCCCTGTACTCTGCACTAAAATAGTCGTGTTGTCTGACTTGAAAGATGACAACCATTTAAAAGCGAATTGCCTCGTGATATCATGATCGTTTCCAATAGCACGACAGAAAATATACCCTCTTGTTGAATGACGTAATTAACCTGATAAAGCAGACTGGTTACTTTACTTACCACCAGGCTTAACATTCAAAACTTCGACGTTCTTCCCACACACTGTATTTATGTGTTTTCTATAGATCTCAGAACAGTCAGCGTTTATTTCCCTATACAGCATTAACTGATTGGTTTTTGTAACCGAGACGGTATGTGTTTACAGCGCGGTACGGACTGGATCTTTTCGATAAAGCATTATATTTCGCCATTAGAAGGTGAACCCAACTTTAATCAGTTGGCCTTCATAATCGCGATGCCGCGTGTTTTCTCAGCAGTGGAATTTAAAAAAAAAATTTTTTTTTAATTACTTGCATGAATTTCATACTTCGAAACACTGAACTGCAACCGAGAAGAAGTGATTCGCGTTGACGGCAAAACATCACGTTTCTAACGCTTAATTCATTTTTATGTGTAATACGCATTGTGTATTTCTTAGTGCAAATGGAGAGAGATGCTTGACGCTGCTTATCGGTCGTTGTCACACGTTTATCTCAAAATTTCGTCCCTTTTTTTTTTCCGCCCCTCTGCTAGATAGTTTTTTTTATCTGTACGGAAGATGGAGAACGTGTCTCTCTACTCGGATTATCCTAAGGCCGAGCAATTGGGAAGTGATCCTGCGTGAAACATGGAGGATCTTAAAGTGTAGACAATTTGTGGAGGGAAGTACACAAATTTGTTATTGTATTACCCATCCCACCCTTTTTAAACATGTGCTTACTTTTACAGAACGGAAGGCGAGATAAATCGACGATGCTTTAATAGCGCAGTTTTTTGTGTGGCTAAAGAGAATACAGAGCTCAATAAATATTGAAAGTTATAGTTGTAGGGATACGATCTGGGGGCTTGCTTGTATTCATGAACTGTCAGACGAATTCGTGGTGTCATATAAATGACATGTAATCGTTTTAGTCATTGCGCTAGGTCAGGGACGTGGCTATCGTCTGGCAACTGGTCACCATGAAGACTAATTTTGAAATGGGGCGCCCGATATTTTCGGCTGAATTCATGTAGTTTCTTTCCTACGTGTCGAATTTGAGATAGCGTTTCGTTTCAGAGGTTACTCAAGAATTTTGTTTCCTGGGTATAGAACTTGCTTTGTATCACTCATGTGGCGTCTGGAACTTGGGACGTGGCTTCTGGACGTTTAGAAAATTTGTGGACCACTTTGCTAGGGTACGGATTGGCGGAATTATGTTATGTGACAGTTCAGAGAGTTTGGGTTGATGAGAGGGGGGGGGGGATTTTTTTTCCCTCATAAATGTGATAAGTTGTCGAAGTTTTGTTCGCTCGGTTGGTAGGGCTGTAGTGCAGCTACCAAGCTGTTACGACTAGATATGATAGCACTTCTGTGTCTCATAAACCAATATTTCGTCTGGAAAATTATTCTGCACTTGGTGCTTTAAGGTTACACTGGGACGATGTGGTGTATGGTGGCTGTAAGGTAGAGCCCCATGGCTTTATAATTCGATAATGAACAGGACAGATCTGTCAGTCACCCCGTCACCGGACAGAGCTCCGCTCTCGGGAGCTTGGGTGCCCACTACTCCCACGCAGAAGGTAATACTTTTCGTATTTGTCCAATACAGCCTCTTCGTGATTTATTTAAGATAGTACTGACAATATATATATGTATATATATATATTTTTTTTGAACTGTAACATACGGAAATGGACCGCCTCTGTGGTCTAGTGGTCAGAGTTTCTGGCTACAGATACAGAGGTCCCGGGTTCGATCCCCGGCGCTACCAGATTTTCTGAGTAGTAGTGGGTCTGGAACGGGGTCCACTC
>Ga0123352_10018777_pt1 | contig 11024 bp, 6 predicted proteins | sample TergutLab28metaG_FD_89700 | JGI IMG/M metagenome (GOLD analysis project Ga0123352, IMG submission 89700) | Labiotermes labralis P1 segment gut microbial communities from Petit-Saut dam, French Guiana - Lab288 P1 | ecosystem: Host-associated > Arthropoda: Insects > Digestive system > Gut ... | reverse complement strand
TAGCAGAAAAACACCCACTAAGAAACAAACACAAAACATAATATATGTATAGCACTTACCACTAGATAAATATATTAACAAACAAAAACTCTATCATTACAGCCTACACAACACAACAAGTAGTCGCAAGCTCCTGAAGATGGACGTATTAACGTCTGAAACATGTTAAGCAGTAGATAATAAAGCAAGTGTCATCTAGTTGGTCAACCATTATTCAAATATCAAGATGATGCACGGTCCAATATGCATAAGAAAAAAAAAAAGAAATAAACATACTAAGAAAAATTGTTCATCAAGTTGACTTTATTTGCAACAGACCGAACTATCATGGAGTTACGAAATAAAACATATCATATACTAAGCAATAATGATTTCTTATTGAACATTTGAACCTTGAAGATAAGACCACTACGCTCTCTTGAAACGCTGGAAGCAACGACCTACCGAAAAGGTGTCATATCCCAAAATGAAGCCTTCAATTGCACTGCTGGGGCAGCCTAAAATCTCGAATAAGGATGGCTATCAGAAATCCGCAAGGAAACAAGGCATAGGCTTCAGAAGAACAGGAAAGTGTGTTCTGGTATCCATTGATCGTACCACTGAGAACAAATGCCTAGTGAAATCCAAAAGGCCATTGCTGCGCGATATGTCTAAAACAGCTAATTTTGGGCCATAACCCAACCTTACTCAGCTTATTAAGATTTTAAATGTGATGTTATATGATATTTCCTACGTTTTGGAGAAATCTACTGAACCACGTTCAGGGAGTGATGACCGTGACAAGGTGGTGGATACCAACATGGCTGAACAGCGACGCAGCGCAGCCCAGATAACGAAATGAACTTTCGGAGCAGCAGTACTTCATAATTATACCTACAAATTCATCACATTCTTTCGCAAGAATCTTGCCAGTCTGCTTGACTAATGCTATTATTACTTTTTCTTCTTCTTTTTCTTCTTCTTCATCTTTACATTCATCGTCATTATAACCAGTCATTAACTTTGTAGCGTCACGTCATGAATTCTTGTTTCCGTGACGCTCAAGAAGATCATGATCTGCCAAACATCTTCGGTCATCCTAAGCTTCGTCGCCTCTCGGCCACAAGCGACACCATCATTATTAGACTCAGATTTGTTGCACGTATGTTCGGGATTCAAGTAATTATAAGTGTAGAGGTCAAAAAAGCAAACCTCGTGCCTAATGCTGGAATCAATGTCACTCATCTTCCATGTCATAATTCCTCAACATATATCGCACACAATGAGGAGAATAGCGGGAAGTTTTTAACCTCGTAACTGACATAAGTAGTGCTAATCTTCTTCGTTTTGACTTTGTTGGATGACACAATCCTGCACTGTGTCAAAACACGCATTGAAGCTTCACACATTAAAGCTGGTGTCCTGCAGTACACAAACACTGATCTACCCTACATATTAAATTTAGCTTCAGACGTACATCATGTATCTTTTCTGTTACAAGTCTTTCTGCCGTGTCTCCGTGCAGATACAAAGTCCATGTCGCAGCTATGGACACAGATCGCTTTAGCCGCTGGAACCTGCATTGTCTTGCTGTAAATACAGACACACAAGTCGGTGCGAGGGAGAATGTACACCTGGACAGACAACAATCAGGAGAGTGTGTAAATTTTACCACATCGTGGTGAAATACAGGGACAGACAGCTGTCGGTGATCATAGTTGCTTGCCTGCTTTTACAAATAGAGAATCAAAATGGCATCCTAGGAAATATGTTCCTTACATGTACAACACCGGATCATTTCTAAAGTAAACCCGACTAGATGCACCAATGTATCAAATTTACTTTATTTTGGAATGACACTTTACACGTTTCGGACGGTCTTTCCATCCATCATCAGGAGTTCAAGACTGTATATACAGTAACAGGCATTTGTCAAACAGATACAGCTGTCTGCTTGCAGACAGCTGTATCTGTTTGACAAATGCCTGTTGCTGTATGTACAATCTTGAACTGATGATGATGGACAGAAAGACCGCCCGAAACACGTATAATGTCATTCCAAAATAAAATAAATTTGATACATTGATTCATCTAGTCAGTTTTACTATAGAAATAATATTACGATGCACGGCCCTATGAACGTCAAAAAACAGTGGGTGTTCAGTCGTTGTTTAAGGAGGTTGGTTGATCTGAAACTAAAAATAATCATAAGTGGCGAAGCCGTACGAATTTTCCGGACGGCGTTTTCCACCATTTTAAATTAGATCCAGCAACAGGACACTTGTCCGTGGATACTGAGCAGACCATGGAAGACTCGCGAGGAAGGGCCGGTAAATCTAATGAGATTCGGCCAGTACCGCATGAATAAACACTTAGTGGTGCATTAATAAGTCGTCTTCAGTCCGAAATATAGGCCGTCTGTCATCAGATTACGTGTATACAGTGACTGGTTATGAGATGGACGATGGAGTTTCGATTTCCGGTAGTGACAGGATTTGTTCTGCTCGCCTCCACATCTAGACAAGCCCTGATGTCCGTTCAGCCTCATATCAAAACGCAAAAATGCTCTTCGTTCGAGCTGAATTGACTGGAGCGCGAAGACGGACATTCGTTTCCACGTAGTGGTGGAATCTTTTAGTTCAATTTCGGTTCCAATGTAGGGCTTTTGTGAAATAAAAAACAAATCTTAAGATTTCATAAAGACGTTTTTTTAGGAGAGCAGAGTCACTTCTCAGCTGTTACTCTTCCCTTTTGGAGTTGGTCTATTTTATAGTCTTCATATACAAGTTGAAAATTTACCTGCAAACTCTGTATAACTTAATTCTTCAGCCGCTGAACGCAGTGCAATGTTGTTCTCATTTGTTGGCCAAATAAACAAGCTCTTTCCACATACACGTGTGCTACTGGGTCGAAAATTCTGTGACTTCTATGCTACAGTGGTTTCTAGGAAACATACAATGGGCTGAATATTGCACCGTACTGTCAGTACAGCAGATCAGGCGTCGAAAGCACGTGACTAGTGTGTTATATCATCGTTGAATAATAAAAGTTCTGTATTCCTCGTATTAAAAAAAGACGATCTAATGGGGCTAAGATTCTCTTGGCTAACACAACGAACACCACGAAAAGTTTGTAGTGATTTCAGAAGTTATAATAAAAAAATTAAGAATAAATTTCCGCAGTAGCCTAAATAAAATACAAATAATACAGAACACAAATCTCAGTAACTGATTTTATCTGATCAAGGGTACATATGAAACTGAGAGACGAAATATGAATTATGGTGGTGATGTAATTATATTCCGTTATTTCAATGCGTGTGTACACCAAACTTTAAATTTCCAAAAATGACCATGAAAATCTTCCTACAAATAAATCTGACAGTCACCGATATATTCTACTCTATCTTCAAGAAATATAAGATTCAACTAAAGGAATTTCATAAAATTATGGGTAAAATTGAAAGTGGGTGCAGCAGCAACAACAACAATAAACACATCAGGAGTGATTTGGCATGTTTTGTCGTGGGCGAACTTAAACTCCTATCCAGGCAAATGTGAAGCATGACGAGAGGTAGAAACGTAAAAACGTATCTAAATTTTCATAACTTAATAAGTGGTAACACGGGACATACGTCACTTTAAAGATCATATTTACTTGGTTCAATTGTGCTAGTATGTTTATGAATTACATATAATCAAGTATACAGCGTTACAAAAGGAAGCAATAGAAGGCCTACGAAATCAACTTAGCGCCTGTGTGCCGATATGTCTCTCTCTCTCTGTGCATGGCAGCGTGTGTCACGGCTTACCCCCTTTTCAAATCTGAACAAGTTAGCGGACCTACTTGTAAACTGTCATGAAGTTTATGTTATTGACGGACACTCGTATGATTTACTTTTTAATTTCCCAAGATCATTTACAATAAACATGGCATATGTGCGAATTTCTGAGAGGCAGATACACTAGGGCCACTTATTTTACACCAAAAACTAATGTGTTGTAACATTATGGGAAGAAAATGAAATATTTGTCGTATTAATATTTTTGCCGACAGTGCAATAATGAGAATGCGGCCATGCAAAAATATGCATTGGTTTTTGTTTTAAAATTAGACTCTATAATATACAATGAACTGACGTGCCTACGCACGTGAGAATTGGTATATCACAAAAAGCCTACTTTTGTTTAATGAATTAATTAGTTGCTCACGAAACTGACAGTTGGAAAGACGGTGAAACATTGTTCATATATCTGGCAAATTTAACGTAGGCCTAATTAGAAAAAATTAATTAAACATTGGTCCTCCTAAACTACACACACCAGCTTGGTTTCTAAGGAAAGAAAGTGTTCGGAAAGTATAATTTTGTCAAAGTGTCAACAAGCAGAACAGTTTACGTATTTTTCGGTACATCAGCCGCGAATACGTGGAAAAACTTACAAGGTAGAGCTACTGTATTTAATGTATAACAAACAACAGTTTCTACCAGTATACTGCATTTTAAATTCGTACTTTGTCAGTTATATAAAAACTTTAAGTTTTTGAAGACAGTCGAGTGTGGCAAAATTTTCCAAAAGTACTTATTCCTAATCCTCTTTCCTTAATTACATTTTATTCTACGCCAACGCTCCGGATAGTGCATCAATATTATACCACTTAATAACAGAACGCGCCTGCTCCTGATTGGCAGAGTACTGTAATTGAAGAGATACTAATTCTGAATTTCGTCAAAGCAGAAATGCTGCAAGTTTAATATCATTCATTACCTTGAGAAGCATTATATACGTATGGATGTCACGAAGCTGTATTCTGCGATACGTTGCAATGCCGTTTAAATATTCACCATTTTTCGTTATTTTCGCGCCTTCTAAAACATTTAAAAGCATTATAACTCCCGTAATATAATGTTATATAGTGTACAACAGCACAGTCACTTTATTATACAAGGTAATGCAAGGCTACATGTTTCGACTATAACCTAGTCATCTTCAGGCCTATATTAACAATTATGTTACCAGATACTATGTACACTTTAGGATCCCATCATGTTTACACGTGTAAACACAACTGTTAATATAGGCCTGAAGATGACTAGGTTATAGTCGAAACATGGCCTTGTATTACCTTATATAATAAAGTGATTGTTCTGACGTACACTATATAATATTATATTACGTTGAGAGCACATCGTGATGCTTCCATTCAAAAAAAAATGTTAACTCTCCTTGAACTGGACATATATTGACTTTCCACACTGACCCCAGTTAACGTGTGGTTGAAATTCAAACACTCCCCCTAACTGATATCATTATATTTAGGTGTCTTTTCTGCAGATGGTTAGAAATTAAAACTGCAATAGGAGAAAATGGAATTCTTTGCCGTTCAAGGCTATCTCTAGTGTTGTGTCAGAATGTTGTCACACCGGTCTACCTACACTGGTTTTAATATGCTATAAAAGTATGGCGCCCGAACCCTACAATTCACTCATAGACCTATTATTATAATTCAGTTATAAAATCTGCTATAATTATGTAACGTTTACTTGCATATTGTTTATATAACTAGTTTCAATATAAGAATGTAATTAGTTCTGCTGTAATGCACCTTACCTTCATCTGCTAAGTCCTTTGGAAAGACCAGGGAACCATAATTCTTGCACGTCTGCCGTGAGTTGTCTCAGCCCTTCCAGATGCATGTATGAATCGCTCTGAAAATGAGTTATAGATGTTATTTAACTTGATCTCGAAAACTTCTATTACTTCGAAAATGAAATTCGAGGAAATTTTGACAACAAATTTCTGAGGAGATTATCTAGATGTAACAGAATTTAAATAACAAGATGTTTTTTAATAAGTACATAATATGCAGATTCGTGATTTGTATTCACCATATAAGATTATGACACTGGTAAAACTTCGTGCATCAGAATACTGACTTACGAGTATCACTTATGGAAGTTATGAGAAATAGCAGATGGGCAACAAACGTAGTTCGTATAGAAGCTCGCCACGGGCTGAATAGTCCGGGGATCGAATCCCGGTGGGGGGCGAGATTTTCCGCACTCGTCCGGACCGGACAGGACCTGGCTCCCACCCAGTTTCCTGTATTATGGGTACCGGGTCATTACCGTAGGCAATGTGGCCGGGTCGTGGTGCTGACCACCCATCCCCATCTAGCGCCAAGGTTAAAGAAAGAGAAATGCTATACCTCATACTCCCTCTCTGGAACGTCATGGTCTGTTCTAGGATGAACTTTACATTTACTTTTACACAACAAATTATACTCCGTAAACTAAGGCGTACTCTTTGGAGTTATGTGCGTACAGAGGAGGACAATGTTATACAATAATGTATGTACCAAAGGAGAGAAAAACTTGTGACATGAGTTTATGAAAATAAGTGAGATCTATGAACGAATGACACTTCAGTAAAGCATCAAGATGTTAATGATGGGCCAGAGATACATAGGGAAGGGAAAGAGTGTCGTTGATTTTCACTGTCTCCAGAGGCGCGACAACGTGCACTTTGGTGCATGAACACTAACACTTAGGAGGAGCTCTCCACCTTCATATGCAAGTCAGACAAGCCACTCCTTTGCTTTGAAGACTGAGGGGCATTGTAATCGGAAACATGCGTCCTTACCAACCCAACTACATGGCGCCATTTCCAAGAAGATATTAATATTCATTATCGTTGTTTTGAGAGCTTCAGATTTCACAAGTGTTGTTCACGAAGAGAATTTCGGACGACCATCGACTGTAGCATGTGGTAAAGTTAGGGAGCAGATATGTTTGTCTATATAGCCCGCTGAAGAAGAAACACACATAAATTTGCTTCTGAGATGTGTACCAGTCACGGTAAGGTACGGAGCACTAATGGCTTACGGGCTAACCATTATGATTACATTTTGTACTATTCCTTTTCAATTGCTTTCTGGTTCTGTCTTTGGCACAAATACGATCCAACGTTTCGTATGCAACAATCTCACTGAATTTTCTTCACAATGTTACTTGGAGTATCCCATTACACAGGGTGAGTCTCTCGCTAGAGGCTCCAAACTATTGTCTATAGAAAATTATGTCATTGAGATAATAATTTGAAAATTTATATACACATACCGGGAACGATGCAAAACACGACCTGCTCATAATCGATGTTGAAACTGGTCTCCTTTCACATCCAGGCACACTTGAATGCGTTTCTCCAAATTCTGGAATACTTTTCCCAAAAGTGTCGACGTTGACGGCTTAAATCTCTTGGCGTATAGCGTCTTTGAGTTTTTCGATTGTGCGGGGTGTATTTTTGTACACTTTGTCCTTCAGTAGGTCCCAAAGAAAGAAGTCGGCAGGCGTTAGATCGGCTTCCCCTTGTCTCTAACTTTTTAACCAATTTCTGGATGGAACACTTCGATGGTGCACGTCTTTAACCAAATTCCGTTCGAAATGCCGTCTGGCATGCTTTAAATGAACCTGTTTGCCAGTATTTAGAAACGAGAAACCCGCGCTGTTCGACTGTATACATAGACAATAGTTTGGGGCCTCTAGCGAGAGACTCACCCTGTATTAGTCGAAATATTTGAGGAACATTCTGCATAAAATGTTAAGTTTTACATCACACAGTATAGGCTTCAAGTCCCCAGCGCGCTTTATCGTAAACACCACAAACAACAATTGAAAGCAAAAGTTTTTTTTTACATTGCGGTTTTTATTGCATCGTATAACACATAACAGGCCACATATCTCCACAGCTAAATTATTTCTTTCCCATAACGTCCAGCGCCACAGTACTCGGTCTCCATAGACTGGCCTACAAGAACATCTCAGCATCTGCCGGTCGGAGGGAAGCAGCACAAAAAGTAAACTCACTCATACTCAGAGCTCCAAAACAGCACGAAGTTTAGATACGCAGCGGTAGTGGATGAGAGAGTGGCACGGGCAGAACACCACACACTTCATCAGGGACGGTTACAAATTTCACCACATGAATGTAGACGAAGACACAATCGGGTGCAAACGTCAATAAACTGGCCAAATGTATAAGTGTAGCAGATCATACGTAAAAGCAATATTTGTGCAACACAAGCAAACAGCTGACTTCGTAACGCCATTTTAACATTGGATAGAGGACGGATTGAAAGAGAAAAGATTTGTTCGGAAGTCTAATGACACGGCCAGCAAAAAGACATGAATTGATAATATGTGGGCAAGGAAAAAGAAAGCGGAAGAAGTTCATAGGAGGAATGGCAATGTTTTAGATGTACGTATGAGACAGAGAGCGTCATGGCGATGAAAATGCAGGTGTTACATTAAATCCATCAAGAAGGGATCAATATTCTCAATAGCACTCCACAAATCATAATTATTTTAGTACTGTATGCATTAAGTCTATGATCTTCTTCTCAAAGACACCAACATCAGCCACAATACGACAACGGAACTCACAGTTGAATATCCGGTGATCATCAACGCACCGTTAAGGAGGAATTTTTAAATATTTTAATGTTTAGACACAATCTGTAAATAACACACTTTATAAATAAAATCAAAACCTTTTTAGAAAGTTGTAACTAGATGTATTCCACAATTGTAAACACTATGGGATCCCAAAGTGGGCAAAGCATCTGGTAACGAAAATGTTGTAAGGGCCTGAAGAGGGTTATAATTTAAGAAAATGAAGGATAATTGTAAAACAAGTTTTAAAATTATGCCTAGACGCCTGATCATGAAATATTTAATTAACAACGCTTACTCTGAATAAAAATTTAGCTGAAATAATTTCCTTAAATAAAATTAACTGCCCCCCCCCCTTTCACTTCCCAAGGAAACCTTAAAAATTACGTCACAGAAGCCTTTAAAAATCCCCAAAATCTAAGCATCACTGAAACTCACCGAGAAATTCATTTCCTACTAGACATTGATATATCAAATTTCTTATACATTCTACCCCAGTTACAGACAACTGAGAACCGTAGGCATAATATACTGTCCGGAATTCGGGATTCCATTTTGAAACCCCCAAGACGTCAGGGTTGCAAAACTAAATTTGTAACGCAGACTCACGATGAGACAAGACATATCTGTTTCTATTCTCAATTTGCCTTACCTGTACAGAGATTTTTTCCCCAGTCACAAATGTGAAGGGATATTACACGCACCCAGCACAGGACCTAACATAAACAACATTCAGTTTAAAGTAAAAGGTATAGGTGAAGTTCTCCCTTGAACAGGCCACGAAGACCCAGAGGGGAGAAGAGGTAGAGCTCTACTCGTTCTTTAACCTCGGCGTTAGATGGCGGTGGGTGTTCAACGCCACGCCCCGGCCGCTTTACCCCCGAGAAAGAGACCCGGTACCCTTTTTATAGGAGGCTGGGTGGGCCCCAGGACCGGTCTGGACGGGTGCGAAAATTCTCGCCCCCACCGGGATTCGACTCCCGGACCCTCTAGCTCATACAGAGTCGCTATACCGACTACTCCATCCCGGCCCACCAACATACAGTGTATGATGTAATAATTTAAAGCTGTGTCACTGTATGTTAAATTCTAACTCTAAATACCAAGAATCCTGGGGGGGGGGGGGGGGGAATTTCGGTGTTTTTGCAAAGTTAAAAAATTTGTCCCCTTTTAGGGGTTTGGCTGAAAGTTTTGGGACCCCACCCCCAAAAAATGAAGGGTGTTAGGTTATAATTTAATGTGTTTGTCTTTTTTTTAAAATTTTCTCTTTAAAACCCAAAACGGCGGGGGGGGGGGGGGGTGAATTCGGCTGGTTCTGTAAGGTTGACAACTTTAGTCCCTGCTACGGACTGTCTAGGAATTCTTGGAGCCTCAGCCCCCAGAAATCGTCACGGCCAGTCCAGGCCTGTAATGGGACATATTTAAATAACAAACTAACGAACGAACGTTACAGCAGTTCGAAAAAAAGAAAAGTAGCCCGTGTAAAAGTCGAAAGTGTCAGTCTCAAAATACGCATCATCATACATACTGGCGAACTGGAAATGACTGTTGTAACAGACCTGAAATTGCTCAAATAAATAGTCGAAGAAAGTTGTCTGAAAGTCTTACACGTTTAGTGCGAAATACAGTTGTTAGTTGGATCAAGTTTGTTATATTGTTCATTTAAATAGCGGGTAGTAATTGGTCAACACTGTCGTCTGCTAAAGTACAATACTGTCATAATCATACAGTAGATGTGAGGGTCTGGTCGATTTTCTGCAAGAACTGTCTAGGCAAATCATTCGCCATTCATCCAGGAAAACAGATTACCAGAGTGGGATATATATGTCAGCTCGCTCAAAAATTATACTAGTGACAAAATATACAGAATGACCTACTGGCCGTTGTAGTGTCGAACAATTAGTGCACTCTTTTGAACACATCATTTGGTGGCGTTCCTTCTTCGGTCCGACCATATCATACGTATACTATACATAGACGTTTCTCTCATTTCTACAGTTCAAAATATTTTCGGTCAAGCACTAATTTGGTCACATGACTGTCAGTAACGATCACCGTCTTTTGTCTTTTACCATAAAGGACTCCACTGTAATGATTTCAGTAGGACAAAGACCGGTCGTAGCAAACAAAATTGACCTCAACATCACGGTCACTATTGCCAGCTATCAACGATGTAAAAGAAGGAAGAAGCACAAAGAAAAAAGAGATGACGTCATCTCCCAGAATCGTCGTCAGAACCACAGCGGGTTAGAGACGCGGATGCGTACGGCACTCGAACTACGGCTGTGATTTGACCTACTGAAGAGATACAGGGGTCAATATTGGATCTGGGACTTCTGTGATAGGGGGAATAATTTAGAAAACGAAAAGTGGAAGAGATAATTCTGAAGTTGTGTTATGTATACGTGTATAAATACAGGGAGTTTTATGAAGAGAGAGAGAGAGAGAGAAAACCAACAAGATGCAACAATCAGATGTTTATCATCAGCACAGTCTCAACATGTTTCGGGCATCATTATGCCCATCTTCAGGAGAACAAAGACCGTGTGTTACTGCATGTGGTGTGCTGCGCTGGTTCTGTTGGATGTGGTTGGTA
>Ga0123352_10018776_pt1 | contig 11025 bp, 8 predicted proteins | sample TergutLab28metaG_FD_89700 | JGI IMG/M metagenome (GOLD analysis project Ga0123352, IMG submission 89700) | Labiotermes labralis P1 segment gut microbial communities from Petit-Saut dam, French Guiana - Lab288 P1 | ecosystem: Host-associated > Arthropoda: Insects > Digestive system > Gut ... | reverse complement strand
TATTTTTTTTTTTTTTTTTTTTTGTTTTTTGTTGGGTTTTTTTATTTTTAACCCCCCTTTTTTTTTTTTTTTGGTCCTATAATTGGCTGTGAGGGATTATTTACAAAGCAAAGAACATTACATTTATGAATGGAGATGCAAGATGTTACATAGTAGTTTCAACATGATTCTAGATGCTTGCAAAGAATGTTAAAAGTCAGTGAAATTCATAACCAGGTCTGAAACTGTTACTTCTCCACTTTTGACAGCCTAGGAGAAATGCCAGATCATCTGTGACAGAAAAGTTTTTGGGAGTTGCCTGCATAAATACCTTACAAGACAACAAAGTAATTAAGAAAACTAATAATTATTAACTGAAGGTTTTAAAATACTGAAGTTTAGAGAAATGAGCAACTACTTTAAAAAAATGTGATATTGTTAGAAATATTGTCCTAGAAATCAGTAACTTCAAGAGACCCGTTTAAGAAAAATAATTTTCTTTTTTACTTTTTTAATTTTCAGTAGGGATGTGTACAAGGAGATCCATAACTTAGCTTTTTAACTTGACAGTCTTATTCCTGAGGTAATTCTCAGTGGTACATGTCAAATAAACATGTGTCTGTTTCTTGAGAGTTGTGGATTTATCATTCCATGAAAATACAATGATAAGAATAAGCAAACATGTACCCTTACTGCATCTACAAAATATATTCCAAATGACCGTCCTAAGTTGCGGTGCACATTCATGGCACATCTATGAAACAGTTGTGTCGGTCACATCTGTTTATTATGGGTTTCAGCATTCAAAATTTGGCAGATCATTGCTTCTGATACTACCACTCTATGATGGCACAGTGGATCTCTCTTGTTCCTTGACGTACTGTGGATAACCAAAATGGTCCATCATCCAAGGAAGCAATGACTTGAGATATATTCTTGTCATTTATGTGAATGGTTGTTAGGTTTGTGGGGTTATTTAAGTTTTCATGTGGAGATCAGTATTGAATGAAAGACAGCATGTTTGTATATTGATGTTTTTTTCAGCTATTGTGGTAGAGTACCATCCCTTCTGTTTAAATTATCCTGTGTTTCCGTTTTTGAAGGGATATAAGTGGAAGAAGTAATGGTATTTGGAGGACGTGAGAGTATTGAAATATGAAGAAAATGTCCTGTTTGTGCTTCAGGTGTGGAGTGTGCCCAAGTTGTGGCAATCGATTCCCAATCTGCGTTGCCACCGGACGCCCTCTCATGGACATGTCTCTCACATGGACATGTACGGTCTGTAAGCACAGTGCATCAGAACAAGACATGACTGTGCGTCGAAGCTGCCCACTGTGTCATGGCCCTGTTCAAATGTAAACCACCTCTGACACTAATGAAGTTTTTTTATTAATTAACTTAAAAGTAATTTATTGCTAATTCATTTTTAATTTATACAAGTGGGTGGTTTATTTTTACATTGGATCTCATTCTTATCAGGGCCAGCAGATGCCCAAATGCTGCACTTGGCAAGATGAAATTCTGCTCCTCCTTAGTTATAAACAATTAAGTTTGATCTAATTAATAACATGAAATTCAAAGACTGTTGTGTGAGTCATGAGTATTACAACATGTTTGTTTATGTTGTTGCAAAATGTGTTTAGATTAATGGTCATCATACAAAGATAAGATCAGCAGAATTAATTTTCTTGTAACAATGCCAATTGAAAGAAGGTTGTGAAATGTGCCGTCCATAAAATGTTGCTGCCGCAGGTGGGCACTTAGTTTGACTGTGCTATCCTGCGGGCCTTGTTTCTTATTTCATTTCCGGTATGGTGAAAAGAACACAATATGAAATGTTAAATCATATTGCTGTAACTTTTAATGCATTGAGTAGTGACAGTTATGTCTTATTTGTTTGTTGGTGTTTTGTAGTTGCAGGTATTTTATCTGCTGTCTGTTTAAAAACTACAAAAGTAAGACAAGTTCCAACCTGGAAACTGAGAAACAACAAAGCATACCTTATTTCTTTATGTAAATAGGACTTACTTAAGTGGGAGATGGAAAGAGAAAATACTGTAAATACATTAAATGGGGTAAGAAGTGAGCTATACGTAGGGGCCTGCAGAGACATATGTAAGGAATTTATACACAAAATCTTTCTGCCTATCAGTGCTTACTGCTATCTTTCCTAGCATAATGGAATTACCATTGTTAAGAAGCATACTGAAATGTAATTGTTATTGAAATTTTCCAACAAGACATTTTCTCTTGTTTGTAAATAAAGTCAGTAAAAGATATATCTACCCCCATGGTAAGCTGTGAATTTCCTTTGGGCACTTAGTAATCACTTGTTGGTACAGAGACTCGCTACATCTGGGCATACCACAGTTTGAACCCCTGTTGGGATGAGATTTTTCATTCCTGTCCAGACCACCTAAGGTCCAGCCAGCTTCCTGTACAATGTGCACTGAGCCCTTCCCATGCAAAAAGTGGCCACAGTGTGGCCTTGACAACCCACCCCTAATGTAGCACTAAGGGATACTGTGCTCCCTTTTGTGTACCTTCAGGACATGTTATAGGGTGACCTTTACCTTTTGCCATTTCCAAGTAATTATTAAGTTGAAAAATCACGACCATTGTTACAAAAGTTTGGTACCGGATCCTGTGTTAATTCAGTTCAGTCCAGTTCTCGTGTTGCCAATGTGCCCATTGTAATACATTTTAACTATGACTGTGTCCTGTCAGTATGTCCAATTTTGAGGTGTAATTTTGTTCATTTTCCATCTGTAGTAGGTTAAAACATTCCTACACACCCTAATCCTCATCCTCCACCTATTTATTTATTTTCATGAACTAAACTGGAGTGGACTGTTAATTTGCTTTTACTGTACCCATATCCTTAATGTGTAGTTTGTATTGAATGTTTCCTTGTGCATCCATAATCTCTTCATCCTAATGATTTATACTGCAGAGTAAGCTTTGGAATGAACTGTGTATAGGGATAGTATTTTATATGACAACTTATGCTAGGCAACTGTCGCCAGCTCACTGAATACACACACCTTAAATGTGCAATGAACGTGTTCTCTGGGTATGGCATGTGCTTGCACATTGAAAGAAAACATTTCCAATAATTCATTTAAGTGTGGTGAATTGAAACCAAATATTAATTGCAACACATTGAAATTAGGCTTGCATGACTCAAAAAGCGCTGAGGGCCATACTGCTCCAAAGAAAACGGCTCTAGGTTATGGGTACATTCCCAGGGGGGGATAATTTATTCATAATTATCTAATTAAATAAATGATTTTGTTTGTATTCTTAATTATAAATCGTAGGAAAACGAAAAAAAAAAATACACGTCTTGTTAAAAGAAAACATTTGTTTTTCCTAATCACTTGTAATCTTAATGACAAATGTTACATCTCTTTTCGGTAACAAGTGTGTCATTCGGGAATCATATACGAAGTGGATATTTCAAGTCTTCCAAACGGTCGTTTCGTACAGGAGATTGTTGCATGTTCTTATGTTCATAGCGGAGAATTTAAAAATATGTATACATTATTTCCGAACGTTGTCACGGGCCGTGCATTGCGTTGCATGTGTCCCGCGGGCCATTATGTTACATGGGCCTGCTTTCAATAAAACGTGTTGGTCCCCAAATAACGAGAGATCGGAATAGCGGCGAGTGGTGTATTGCATACTGCAATGCGAGACGGTCAGAGCAAACGGCGACATACATTGTCAGATACAACAATGTCGCTGTATCGCTTTGGTGTAAGGTATTACCACCACTATTCAAGGACGTCACGGAATTTCTACAGAAAGCAGCATCGTAGTTGTAATCCGTGGCTATTTCTGTCGTAAGGGTTCTAATATAATTCTATGAAACATTTGCTACGGGTAGTCTGTACAATTTGCTTTAATTAGAAATAGAATATTTTAATACAGAGATCAAATTTGCTAATCGAATTTGGTTACTTGTGACTGGTTTATTTCAAGATTGATATGGTATGAAATGACACGATGTACTGGTACGATTGGAGTTCATTGGAATCAGAAGTATTCGTGATCAGGATAAAGAGTTATATGGAAATAAATAGTTTTCAGGGTTAGTTTTCCCTACGCGGCACGCTACCTGGAAGAGAAAGTATTTCTATGCATGATCCGGACATTTTGAATTGCAATGTGTTCTGCTGCATTTCTCATTCTTACAGTATCCCATTACACCAACCAATGAAATTTTACCACGAAATTTAGTAACGGTCACGGATTACTAGCCATATTGTGTGACACATGAGGTAGCCGAGATGTTGGGGTTGAGGTGCTAGGTTGAGTAGAGGGATATCGAGAGAAGTGGCAAGTGTTAATGTGGTATTTGTTTGCGACAGTAGTGAAGAATTATTTATAAACTGTAGATACACTTCACCAATACATTGTCAGTCATGATTGCGTTGTTTGGTGAGTACTGTTTATAATTTTACAGAATGAAGGATGCCGCTTTAACTGCCAACAACACAGTTGTGTTCTGCTTTGGGATATTATTGTAACTTGTGTTGGGTGTTCTGTTTATTTTAATGTTACATATTGTGTTCCAGGTGTCCTGACAGTTTTTATGTCCGCCTGTTATGCCTTGTATCCATCAAGTTCTGAAGTGGTCGATTTAAATCCGGCTAATTTTGATCGTCTAGTCATGCAAAGTGATGCCGTTTGGATAGTAGAATTTTATGCACCTTGGTGTGGTCACTGTCAGCAGTTCGTGCCGGAATATTCGAAAGCCGCGACAGCACTGAAGGTAAAATGTGTTTATCAAGAAGTTAAACATGTGTTAAGTGGTTTACATGTCGAAGCCTGCCCACCCCCATGACACATGTGGATTTTACACACATACACGCACACATGCAATTTCAACGGTGTTCTCCTGTTTCTTTTTTGTGGCATTGTTTCATGAAAATGCAGTTTCATGATCTGTTGTAGGACCAAACCAATATATTGTATACTACAATTAATGGAGTTGTTTGTTACAGCTGTTGATCCACATCATGTAAGAGGGTAAAGTTTTCTCTGTGATTGATTAATCACTGTACCATGAAGGCATTTTGGGAGGTGAAAGTATAGCTTCACGTTCCTTTATCCATGGCACTATACTGTGTATACTTGAATTTCATGTTATACTGTAAACATAGCAGTGATGAATCACCTTAAGAATGATAATTAACTAAACTTCCAGTTTTTGTACACTGCGCCTGTTTTAAATCTGAATTCATAAAGTTTTATTTTTCTTGTAGGGTGTTATCAAAGTTGGAGCTGTAAATGTTGATGAACATAAATCACTTGGTGGACAGTATGGTGTGAAAGGTTTCCCAACCATTAAGGTCTTTGGTGCAAATAAGAATAAGCCTGATGAATATAATGGACCAAGAACAGCACAGGGGCTGGTGGATGCCGGTTTTGATGCTTTGAGAGGCAAAGTATCAGGTCAGATGTCTGGTAAGAAGAGTGGAGGTTCGAGTTCAGATGGCAACAAAAAGGTGAGCTGCTTTGGGAAGTTAGTACTCCATCTGTTAGATTCTTATTACCACACTAGTTGCAGTCCAAAGAGTGGCTACATACTTCAGAAATTTAAAGTGGCTGCATTTTTAAGACATGCTATGTAATCTCTGTTTTGTTTTCCACAAAATGCCATTTATTTCATAATTTTATCTTTTTCTCTTCAAATAATGTAGTCTTTTTTGTAAATCTTGTGCTAAAATTTAAACAGCCACCTCAGTAAGCTAAAAGTTAGTGTTAAGTGGGAAAGGTGTATTATGTTATGCTGTCAGCTCAGCACACCTGAAACATAATATGTTAAAGTGAGAGAATGTAGGAATTCGGTTGTGACATAGCTGACTCTGATTAAGTCTGCATAATTACAGAAGTTTTCACCTGGATACATTGTAAACAACAATTGCACAATATAATTAAGTACCCTCATGTTGAATCTGTTTGTTTTCTCGTGTTCCAGGGTGATCCGAAGGATGTGATAGAATTGACAGATTCAAACTTTGATTCATTGGTGTTAAATTCAGAAGACATGTGGTTGGTGGAATTTTATGCACCATGGTGTGGCCATTGTAAGAACTTAGCCCCTCATTGGGCCCAAGCAGCTAGTGATCTTAAAGGGAAGGTAAGGAGAAGTAATAATACTGTAGTCCTTGAGAAGGCAGTAATCATTCAGCTGTACGTACATCTGCATCAGGTTGTATTTTATGTGGCAAAGTCAGGCTTTGTTGCATAGTAATACAACTTTATGCACTTAAATGTGCTGCTTGTTTTGGCAGTTGCTGCCATTGTCAGTTGTCGCGTACACAGCTACCATATTGCAGTGCCTGTGCCATATATGACAGGTGCATATAGTGAAGTTCAGTGCATATTCCAGTACATCTGTATCAGAACTGTGGCTTCGAATCATTTGGCTGTTTGAAAAATCTGTTGTTTATGAAACCTGGAGTTGGGTTACCATGTGTGCAGGGCTTGATGCCATACCCAGGTCCTAAGCCAGATGAATCTGTGTCCTCACATCACATTTCTTTAACATCCATTCTGATTTTGTACTGCCTTGGTCTAACAAGTGGCTCTTCCTTTCCAAACTGAAATATTATGTGTATTTTTTATCTCGTCCATGTGTGCTGCATGCCAGCACATCTCGTCCTCATCTTTTGGTCAGTTCAGTAACATGTGAAGAATACAGATTTTGAAGTTCTTATTGTGCAGGTTGCTCTGTCGTCCTTTTGGGTGGAAATAAAACTGAACGTCATAAAGATGAAATTCAGATACACAGAGACAGGATACCACCCCACAGCATGACTAGTCATTTAAATGCATCCATACTTAAGGGTTTAATGTGCATATTATGAACAAATAAAATGGGACAATTTGACAGAAGCCATCCCGTTGTGCAATAGCAATTGTATAATGTATTATATACCGTCAGTACACAACAACATCAATATAGTAATATAATGTATGCAATAGGTTACACTGTGGCAACATGTTTCGACCGTAAATGGTCATCATCAGGCCAATAAAGAACATTTTGTTTAAGGTACAGAAAGGTAGTACTCAATGGGGTGCCATTTTGTTTACAGTGGAATATAAAATAATATATAAAGAAATCCTTATTTACAATTAAAACAATTAAAATTAAGCAGTAAACAATTAGATGAAGATCTTCTAAATGCTTTGTTATTGTGGGCATCAATCTGGTTGCTAAAACAATAGTATTCTACCAATACCGATACATAGATAAAATACTATTGTTTTAGCAACCAGATTGATGCCCACAACAACATAACATTTTGATCTTTATCTACTTGTTTACAGTTTAATTTTAATTGTTTTAATTGTAAATAAGAATATCTTTGTACATTATTTTATATTCCACTGTAAACAAAATGGCACCCCATTGAGTACTACCTTTCTGTACGTTAAACAAAATGTTCTTTATCGGCTTTATGATGACCATTTACGGTCGAAACATGTAGCCACAGTGTAACCTATTGCATACATTATATTAGTATATTGATGTTCTTGTGTACTGACGGTATATAGTATATTATACAAAATGGGACAAGTTTTTAATGAAAGCACAGAACTGCAAGGAGCTTATGATGTGTTACTTGTTACAGGTTAAACTTGGTGCTTTGGATGCTACTGTCCATACTGTCAAATCCGGCCAGTATGGTGTTCAAGGTTACCCAACCATCAAATACTTTCCTCCTGGAAAGAAGGATGCCAGCTCTGCTTCTGAGTACAGTGGTGGACGTACAGGCAGTGAGATAGTTAGCTGGGCATTAGAGATGCTATCAGAGAATGTCCCTGCTCCGGAAGTCAAACAGGTATTCCTCTTTTACAGTGTTCAAAAGAGAGGGGTGGGGTTTGGGGATGCTCTTTCTTGGAAATACTCAAGAGGCATCACAGTAACTATTGTATCCCTAGATTCTTCCACTCAAATAGCTTCACAGACAGCTGCAGATGTCAGAGTTTAGTTTTAAATGATCATTACAAACACTGTTTATAATTTCCTGGGGGATGGATTGGCAGGGAATATTCAGTTCCATGACCACCTAGGAGCCTCACCGTGACAGCTCTTGATTTCTTCTTTTGGGGATTTGTAAAGGATTATGTTTGCAAGGTAAAATTTGAAATCTGGTCCATTTGAAAGAAGGAATTCAGGAAGCAACTGAGCAGGTAGCTTGGGTTATGTTAGACAGCGTAAATGGTAGGAAGTGGAATATCCTGTGGACATGTGCAGAGCCACCAACAGTGGACACGTGGCAATGTACTAATGTACATTATAAATGATTTGACCTACTCTATGATTTTGTGATTTTAATTTCTTGATTCATTTTATCATTTTCCAAATATAAGCTCTTGAAACCCCACCATTCTTTTTTTGATACCTGTTTTATTAGCAGGGATTGATTTGCTATACAGTTTTCATAATATTTTGATGCACAAGTGGATGGAAACAAAAGACCCTGAGTGTCCATATCCTATCTAGTGTCACAAAGCTAGGATTCCATGGTTATTCTTTTCGTCTTTGATCAAATTTATTTTAAAATGAAGACACTTATTTCGTAGCTGCAGATTTATATTCCTCATAATTCATTGATATTTTATTAGGGCAGACGAGCTGTGACAAGACCTACTCCATTTTTGATACTTTGTATGCCTCTTTTATCTCTGTCAGTCTTCCTGCATTTCCTTATCAACATTGTCCGTGTCTTGTTATCTCCATGGTTTTGATCTTTACTCCTTAAGCTTTCAAGCTGTGTTTATAATTTCACCACTTCGTTTAGTGCTTGTAGCATTAGATCATGCCTAATGCCTTACTTTATAATCTTCTTTTCTGTTTCTTAATAGGGTGTATAAATGCCATCATCTTGCTCATAAAGAAATATCAAAGAAAATAAAATTAAGACTAAAGTACAGAATAATAGACAAAACGTTAACATATGCATCAGAAAGTTGGACACTAAAAAAGACAGATAGAAAGTAATTGAACATTTTTGAAAAGAAAGTGTATAGAAGAATTTTAGGCCCAGTATATGACAATGAAAACGAAAATTGAAGGGTATTAACCAATAAAGAAATTTATGCAAGTGTTACCATAACAGGGACAATAAGGTTAAATAGATTACGTTGGTTTGGGCATGTACAGAGAATGGAAGAAAATAGAATTCCCAAAAGGGTGCTATATATGAATTTGGGAACAAGAAGAAAGAGAGGTAGACCAAGAAATAGATGGCAAGATGAGGTGAGAGAGGATGGAAGAATAATTGGTGGAGAAGGGTGGCAGGAAAAAGTACATAACAGAGAGGAATGGAAGAAGCTCCTGAGAACAGCAAGGAATCGTCACATTCTGCGCATGCCAATGGAATGAATGAATCTTGCTCATAACTGTCGCTTGTCTGTTTGCCCAAGGTCCATGTTTCTGTTCCAGTACTAGTATTGACAAGCCTGTGTCCTGGGCTGTACCATTTTCACAGTAGTTTCTGTGCAGTTCTCATCTATTTATGCTTCATTGCTTTGAATTCCAGCACACTTTTTGCCATGACATTGATCTTGTTGCTAGTGGACCTCAGCTTGATATGAGAATTTTGTTTTCCTAAACTCCATGCCTGGAATTATATTAGTAGAGTGTGAGTAGAGCCTCATGCATTCTGAGCCCTTAGTCCTCTTTGGACTGGGTAGGTCACAGAGCTCATCTGGATGTCATATAAAGGACAGTGGATGCTGTCCTTACTTGTAATCAAACGCCTGTCATCCAGCTACCATCCGGGTATGAACAGTTGAAAGTAATAGCACTTAAATGCATAGAAACCAGAATGTGGTAGATTATGACCTCTAACCAGCAGAAAGTAATAATTCTATTCATTCATTCCATTGGTGTGTGCAGAATGCGACAATTCCTTGCCGTTCTCAGGAGCTTCTTCCTTTCCTCTCTGTTATGTACTTTTTCCTGCCACCCTTCTCCACCAATTATTCTTCCATCCTCACGCACCCCATCTTGCCATCTATTTCTTGGTCAGCCTCTCAATCTTCTTGTTCCCAAATTCATATATAATACTGTTTTGGGAATTCTATTTCCTTCCATTCTCTGTACATGTCCAAACCAATATAATCTATTTAACCTTGTCGTCTATTATAGTAGGTTTTTTAACACTTGCATAAATAGAAAGTAATAATGGCTTCTTATGTATGTGTAGCATATTTGTGTAAAATGTTGTTGCAGTGTATGGATCAGTGAACTTTTCTTTACAGATTATTGATGAAAATTCATTAAGAGTAGCTTGTGAGGAACATCCGCTCTGTGTAGTGTCTGTCCTGCCACATATTCTAGATTGCCAGGCTGACTGCCGTAATAGCTATCTTGACATTCTTAAGAAAATGGGAGACAGATATAAAAAGAAGATGTGGGGGTGAGTGTATTTCCTTTCTTTGTATTTTTTACAGTTTATTATATTCATTCTACAGCTACAAATGATCTAGTAAATGATAGGCTTATGGTTTAATTTAATTTGCAGGAGAGACAACCATATAAATGTGACGAACATGTGATGACCCCAAAAGAGGCATTTAACATTTTTAAGTATTAAAAACTTGAAATTCATAATTAATTTTGTTATTAATATTGCACATGCTATGTAGACAGTGCAGTGTTTTCCTTCCCATAATTCCATTGTCTGCATTTCTTTATTTATTTTTAATTTATTCATGTGAAATGTTTGACAAGTATGTTGATGTGTTATATATGTGTGCATATAATACAGGGTTATTTGAAATGATTGTTGGGGTTTTAACAACTTGTCATACACAATACACTTAAGATAGCAGTATATGTATTTTTTTCATTAAATAGAACAACACTCCAAGTTTTTGTTACATACCTTACAGATGCTCTATATGTGCACCCTTTGTGATTCTACAAACTTTAACACTGAAGGTACGAATTCGATTATCGTGTTGATGTTTGTAGAATCACAAAGGCTGCACATATAGAGCACCTGTAAGGTATGTAAC
>Ga0123352_10018775_pt1 | contig 11025 bp, 11 predicted proteins | sample TergutLab28metaG_FD_89700 | JGI IMG/M metagenome (GOLD analysis project Ga0123352, IMG submission 89700) | Labiotermes labralis P1 segment gut microbial communities from Petit-Saut dam, French Guiana - Lab288 P1 | ecosystem: Host-associated > Arthropoda: Insects > Digestive system > Gut ... | reverse complement strand
CGCTGACCACGTGACACCCCTCTATCCGCAAAAGTTGGCACTAACTTCGCCGACCGGCGGCGGCCGCTCTGTCGGTATAGTTCGCGTGCGGACTAAGGCCACGGAGTTTAGTTTTTATGCAAATGTCCGCATATGCTAACAATCTTACCAAATCATACGGATATTCTGCGTCCAACACTTGCACATTTTTAATGTAGCTCGAGCGGTGCGTGACCAGTGAGTTCTAAAGTTTTAGTGCGTACTGGTCATACTTACTGCTCGACTAACTCAGGTCCATTACCGATTTATCAACTTTTCCGGTGAGAAGAAATCCCTCCCTCTGAATTTAACATTATAAATTTTCCGTGCAAATATATTACATTCACAAAATTCATTACTAACCAGTTGCACTATACTACTAATTGTTGGTTTGTTCTCCGACACATGAGATCCCTGAAGATGGCCTATTAAGTCAGGCCGAAACATGTCGGAGAACTAGCCAACAACAAACAGTATAATGCCTCTCTGTGAAGTAAAATAACAACAGTGGGGCATTGAATGTTCTGTTACGGATGGTGGGGAAAACGGCGCTCAATTCTTCCCCTTCCTGCTCTCTGCAGTATTCTCCTCCAGTCCCAATGGGGCTGTAAACTCTATCCCAAAGCTTCTGTAGGTAGAAAACTTTATCACTGCCAAAATTATTATTAACGTAATGGGTAGACAAATAGGAGGAAAGATAGACCAGCATCCTGGAGTGGGGAGACAATCCGTGCAGATTATTGCCTCAGTACAGGTGAGTAATACTTTGGAGCGTCGTCCATGGCATTTAAATATGAGCCCTAACCGACTTACTGAATTACTTAACTGGCTGACTGTCTGGCTGACTATCTGGGTGGAATACAATCTTTCTTGAGAAGGCAATAATTCCTTAGTTAGCCAAGAAATTCCCGCATTTTATGGAACCCGAAATTTCATTTTCATGTTCACAGTTAGCACGCCAATCAGTCTCCCTGTCCAGAGCCAGAGAAATCCTGTCCACCCCCTCCTCTCCTGTTTATGTAAAATTTGTTTTCTATTATCCTCACATCTACGCATGGTTTTTCCAAGTGCTTCCTTCCTTCAGAATTCTTCACCGAAATCTCCAAACTTCATGCATTCCTCTTCTTCTCCATTCGTTCGACATATCCTACCATCTCATTCTCCTTGATAAAATTAATCCGAATAATATTTTGTAATGAGTTCATCTAAAGAAGCTCTTCATTACGCATTTTCTTAATCAGCTTTTCACTTTCTCCTACTTGTGCACAGATATCTTTTGCAACACTTCGTTCTCGAATAACCATTTCCTATGTTCCTATTGAAATGACCTGAAAATTTTAAGGGATGTTTTTTAAATTCACGCAAGTCATATTTATGTGTTTTTAGTGCGAATTTCTGGATTATAACAGCGTGTAATCTTGTAAGTGGTTACAAATATATCGCAGGAACTTGCTGCTCCCACCTCCGCATACAGACACCATGTTCCTCCGCAAGATTCCTATACCATAGAGCAGACACACGTTAATATCAAAGTCTCAGAAGTCCTAAATTTGTACGGCTGTTAACAAATATTGCCTTGCCTGTATTATCCATTACTGTTACTGCCGATGTAATGAACTGAAAGGGTAGAACAGTTCAAATATTTGGGAAAAACCTTAACGGATCAAAATTTTTTTCAGGAAGAAATTAGGAGCAGATTGAAGCCAGGGAATGCTTGCTATTATTTGGTGAAGAATCTTAACTCCTTCAGTTTGATATCCAAAAATATAAAGATTAGAATATATAGAACTATAGTTTTGACTGTTGTTTTGAATGGGTGTGAAACTTGGTCGCTCACATTGAGGGAGGAACTTAGGCTGAAGGTGTTTGAGAATAGGGTGCTGAGGAGAATATTTGGGCCTAAGAGGGACGAGGTAACAGGAGAGTGGAGAAAGCTACATAACGAGGAGCTAAATGATCTGTGCTTCTCACCAAATATTATTCGGGTTTTCAAATCCATAAGGAGATGAGCGGGGTATGTAGCACGTGTGGGGGAGAGGAGAGGTGTCTACAGGAGTTTCGTGGGGAAACCTGAGGGAAAGAGACCTCATGGCAGACCCATGCGTAGATGGGGGGATGATATTAAGATGGAACTTCAGGAAGTGGGATGGGGACGTGAAATGGATTGATCTGGCTCAGGATAGGGACAGTTATCGGGTACTTGTAAATGCGATAATGAACTTTAGGATTCCACAAAATGCTGGGAACTTATTGACTAGCTGAGAACCTGTTAGCTTCTCAAGAAGGAATCTGCTCCATGAAGTAAGTAAAAGTAAGTAAGTAAGTGAGTGAGTAAGTGAGTGAGTGAGTGAGTGAGTGATATCAACATCATCATTATCATGTGATTTTTTGTAGGTATAATTGTCTTTACAAAACAAATCTCTTTTCAGAAGCGTTTCAGTACTATTGCGTTCAGCATAATGTGTGTTATTTCCCCATTATTTTGTTAGAATTCATTTGCATTGTCGACCGAAGCACATTCTGCTGTAATTAGATCACCGATAGTCGCGGTGTCTTTTTTTTTAGACTTTTTTTCACTGCTGTTACTTATATTCACTTTTATTTCACTTTTGCCGTTGCATATTTATTCAAATTGGTTAGGAAAACAGTTTTCTTATTTGTCCTCGAACATGCTGTGCACACTTTTTGTAATATATCTTTAAAAAACAAATGTGCACTGTAGGCAGTGTCCACCAAATAATCTAGAAGTCAGCGCTGAAACGACAGGAAAGCTTTACATTTTAGAACATGATTTTAAGATTCAGTACAATATTAAAATTTTGATGGAAACATTCCTTTCTCTTTGTACACATCGCTCTATCATATTTACGTTTCCTAGTAATTCCATATTAGACAAGAGGGTATTTCAACATACTGCTTGCATTACCCTCCGACACTCTGACCTTATTTAATCCTTGGTTCTTTCTAGAGTTTTCAGAATATCGGCCTTATTACGCAGACGTGCGGTAAGATTCTCTTATTGGGAATCAAGACTTGACAGGCTCACCACAGTCTTAAGACACAGTATGTTTACGGCAGCGTCGGTAGATAGATATGTACAGGCGTTTCGGGACAATATCGGTAACCAACTACCAAGAAAGGCTGCAAAACATCCCTGTAGAGCAAAGACTTTACTACACGGCAGCAGAAGCTTGGAATGTCGGAAAATGCCTACTGTTTAAAGCCATGTGAAATCTTTACTGCCTTCACAAGGACAAAAATTGTGCCGCGAGCAGGATTCGAAAAAGGGATCCCGATGTGTGCAGGAAAAATAAAGGTAAAATTCACCCTAGAACAGCCCATGAAAGCTCAGAGGCGGAGTGCGGAGTAGAGGTGTACATCCACTGTTTAACCTGGGCGCTAGATGCGGAGAAATGATCAACGCCAAGCCCCGTCCCCTTTACCCTCCGGGAAAAAGACCCGGTACCCATTGTACAGGAGGCTGGGTGGACACCAGGGCCGGTCTGGGATCCCGGAGCGCGGGCAGCCGGAAATTGCGCGCGTTGGACTTCGCGGCTACCGGTGTTGGCATTGTTGTTGAGATAAGTTCAGGTAAAATTGTCGGCTGCACTTAGTGATTAGTGAATTAAACACGAAGCCATGAAGAATTCGGTAGCGAGCATTTTTAATTTTAGCATTAGAAAATAATGAGTGGTCAGCTTCAAGTCCCAGTCGCTTTGCTCCCGGGAAAGAGCTCCGGTAATTGTTCCCTTTTTACCAGGGGGTAAGTCTCAGAGCCTCTCTGGACTCTTTGGATAAGAGGAAAATTTCTTTTCCACAGTGGTGAATGTATCCAGATCTCCTGCTCGTCCAAGACCTAACCTAGTAGTTGTACCGCGTGATATATCTCGTACGGCCAATCACGTTAAGAATAAAATGGAATATAAATGTCTGTGAATACTAAGAATAATAACATAACCCTGTATATTGAAGTGCCCATGTGTGGTCTTGTAATTCAAATGGAAACATTTATGATGTACGATAGCATACGGTCAGTCATTTCTCTCTGCTCTTCAACGGCTTCTTGTTATGATTGCTATCCAATGGATGAAATGAAAGAACAATTGAAAACCTTAGTGGAAGAAAGGCGTATCTTAGGTTCAGAATGTGCAAATGATTCCATACTATAAATCGTCTGACACGGATTGAACTGAGAGTGGTTCAATGGTGTGAGTGTTCATACTTGTCATACGAAAATCCACTCTGGTTCTCTTTCTGCTCTTCCTGGTAGTTAGTCCGATAGCATCGAACTCTGTTGGCAGAATACTAAAGTTTAATAGCGATGATACCTAATCCCCAAAATGGACACGGACCTAATCCAGTTCCACCCCTCTCCGATCTTCACAGTCTATTCGTCTGATTTATGTAACTAATTAACCAGCTCATTTGAACCAGAATTCTAAGGTTTAAAAGCTCGCAACAAATACAGCTATTAAAAACGGTCCTGAGACTGTGACATCTCCCTCCTATTTTTGAAAGTGTTTTTGCCATTAATCTCGCTAATTAGCTACGTCTCTAGTAAGAGAAGCAGAAGGTTCCACACTGCCTGTACAAAAGCATGAAATTGGACGCGGTCGTGATTCAATTCTGACCAATCCACCATTCCAAACCACTTTTTCTAAGAACTGCCTTTTTAATTAACAATATTTTGGTAGCAAATCCAGAAAATTCTTTAAATTTCTTGCCAAAATCCTCCTGAGACACTACCATACTCCTCCCGACCTCTCAGTTCATTTATGCACGATTTAAAGTATTGTTTTTCCAATTCCTTTCTTATCTTCCAGCTGATCATTTCCAAGCGCTTTAAAAATTTATATTTATCTCACATTCATCCACCTGCGATTTCTCAGGACAGGTTTCTTCTGGCATAGTCTGTATATTTTCCTGACAATTTTCTCCCTAAAATTAATTAGAGAGTGCTCTACTAGTAAACCAGTATTGCCCCTACAATAAGGAAATACCACGTCACAATTACTGTTACCCAATATTAAGATAAATTCAGATTATTAAGTAATATGTGTAACCAGATTCATCAGAGGCAGGATAGATTGGCAAAGCACACTCCTTTGAACAAGTCAACGGACCTTAGAGTTCTGTAATTTAGCAGCTACGTGGTTAACCATGTCGGTTTCTTTCTGTGTACGCGCTGCATAATTTAAATTTTAAAATATTTATTTCTTATTTTTCATGTTTTTTTTTCTAACGACATTTTCTGTAGCTATGAAAGTGTTAAGTTTTTGTGTTCAAGGTTCATCTCACGGTTTCTTGATTTGGACTTCGTTGTTGTATTGCTCGTTCTGTCACTCACAGAATAAATTTGATTTCTGCTGTTTCCGTCCTGGTTTCTATTTTCCGTTGCGTAGTTTTGCGTGTGAAACTTACGCGAATGGGAAGATGAAGGGAAAGAATTTTCGAATTATTTAATGTTGCATGTCTTACATGTACTTCAAACAACACAAAAGAGTAAGGGTTCAGAACATGAGATTTGAGATTGTCACTGCTATGAGCATTAAGTTTAGGGATCTCTTGGATGTGACTTTATGTAGTACCATTAACATTTCGAATGAACGTGGTACCCTTCACGTCAGAGTCGCTTGATTTCGACCCTGAATATCAAGGCAGCAGTTTTATCTGAATGGTTGTTTGATAACATACCTCAATACCTCAGTACCTCAATACACGACTTCTAATACCGGAAGATTGTAATACTGATTAAGCTGCATGTTTCAAATTAGTCAAGACATTTATACTAATACTGAAGATCTCTTCAGTAAAGAAGATCTTCTGTACAGTAAAGAAAACAAACATCTGGTAATATAACTTACCATCCTTACTGATGACGTAACACACCAGAATTTTAGAGAACTTCAAGCAGAATATTGCTTTCATCGTTTTCCTCCGTACAATTCAAATGGAACGAAATGAAGAAGCTGCAGACATTCTGTTTTAGTATCTGTTGTAACTCCTCGTTCCTTGTTCCACAGAAGACTGAATTATTTTATTGCTTTTTATTCCTTTGAGATTCCTTATTAAGATTATGCCTCCATCACTTTCACAAAGAGCCCCGAAAGGAGATTTTGGTAAGAAATTTCTAATTGTTTCCAGTACACGTGATAGCTCTTTCAATACTCATGTTTTAGCTCTAAGTTCCACGCCGTTATTGTCTTTATCACACTAGTGACGTCACGTCTCGCATAAAAGAGTGAGGCCACGAGTTATGGTAATGGAGAGACAGAGAGACAGAAAGAGAGAGAGATCATCGCGACTGTCCAAACTAATGTAAAATTTATGGCTATTATGTCGCCGAGGAATCATGCGTATTTTATTCTTGTCTTATGCCATCTTGAGGTCTTCGCCCTTCTGAGATATTCCGTGGGGCAGGTTGGGAATTGGTTACCGGCGTTTCTGCACAGCTTATAGTTTCCATGTTCAAGTTTGGAAGAAGAAGAAGAAGAAGTCCCAGAAGAGTGAAAACCTCAGCATAACCGCGACAGAAACCTCAAATCATTTACGCCAAATATTCGCAGCCTGTTAGCTAGGCTCTAGTGTTTCGGGGGATTATCTTTCCTCTATATTTAAAGCTCAAGATACAAACATGTTCCCCCTAGGTGGCGGTAACCACTTATTAGGCTACAACGCAGATTCCTAGAGCAGTCTAATGTCGAAAACTGCTAGGTAACAGAAGGAAAATGTGACATAAAAAGTCACGGTCTATTTCAGGATATCGCTACATCTGCCTGGAATACTAAGTTTAATTTTGAATAATGTGTCTTCAGGTACATGCATCTCACAGATAAACATTTGAAGCGCAGTGCCTACAATACACAAAAGCTGCGACTTGTGTTTTATTGGCTATGAAAAAAGTTGAGGAGATCGTCGTTGCTGTATATGAAATATCTGATAGAGATACGTTGTTAGCCGAGAAGTGTGCGGATGCCGTTTGAGAAGACTGAGACTTCTGTAGTTTTGTACACTCACGGTTGTGGGGCGCCACTAATGCTAATGACTTAGGCAGATATAACTTTTATCAAGCAAGGTTGCGTCAGATATTATTATAAAAATACAAATAAGCATAAGTAGTAGAGGATGGACATTATTATAGCACGTGCGAACCGAGGAAGTCAGACCAGTTAAATGACTTCTAGACAGAGGAGGGACGAGATTATTCAGTGGATAAGCTGTAGGGTGGAAGACGGAGGAATCTGCTTTCGATTTTCGGCAGAGAACGTTTCCTCCATAGAAAACTTGTCATCTAGTGCTGGCGTTCATTTCTGTATAGAAACAGAGTGTGAAACAACTCACGACCGTTGAGTGCCGCGATTTGGAACATTTCGAACTCTACCTCCAGTCCTACATATTTTATACCATATGAGGGGGTGCTGATAAGTCCTTGGCCCGACCTACTTCCTGATGTATGACGAATCGATAGTGTCGTTGGAATGAGGGGTTCATGTGCCGAATTGCAAGTCTTTTCTTGTTACAGAGGCTGAAAGGAAGCATGTCAGGCGACGCGCGCGATTTTAACAACAAGGAGACGTGAGCTGTCATCAAGTTTTTTTTTCCTGCAAGGCAATGCGCCGAAGGAAATTCACGCCATTCTCACAGTAACATTAGGAGAACATGCACTATCGCATGCTACCGTCAAAAACTGGGTGGTCCAGTTTAAACGTGGTGATTTTTCCACCTGTGATGTGCCTCGTCCTGGACGGCCCGAACAGTGACCACCCCGAGGATTATTCATCAAATTCACGAGTTAATCTTGAAAGACCGCCGGATTTCGGCTGAATCAATAGCTGAAGAGTTGGGGATCTTGCATGAGCGGGTTGGGTCCATCATTAATGAAGATTTGGACATGCGGAAGCTCTCCGCGAAGTGGGTCCCGAAACGCCTGAACGCGGATCAAAAACGTCAACGGTGCCAGTCGTCTGAGCAACATTTGGAATTTTTTCGGCGCGATCCAAATGATTTCCTGTCGCGATTGGTAACCATGGACGAAACCTGGTTATATCACTATGACCCGGAGACAAAGCAACAATCAATGGAGTGGTGGCATAGCGGCTCACCACGCCCACCCCAAAAAATTCCGAGTACAAAATTTCGCTGGAAAAGTTCTCGCCTCGATTTTTGGGATCAAGAGGGCATCCTCCTCATTGATTATCTTCCAAAGGGCCAAACTATCAACGCGGAGTATTACTCATCTCTGTTTGTGCAATTGAAGGATATTTTGAAGGATAAACACCGCGGGAAATTCACCAAGGGGGTCTTGTTGTTTCACGATATTGCCCCGGCTCACCGGGTAGTTGCAACCCAGAAGAAACTCGGCTTCCACCCTATTCTCCGGATCTGGCCACGTCGGACTACCACCTGTTCCCTGGACTGAAAAAAACAATTGAAATGTCGCCATTTTTTGTCCGAAGCGGAGGTCATTGCTGCCGCGGAAACCTGATTGGACGGACAGCATTCTGATTTTTTTTGAGTGGCTTGCAAAAGTTAGAGCAACGGGCTAAGAAGTGTATTGAGCTTCGTGTGGAGTGTGCTGAATTAATCCTGAGTTTGGTCGCTGTGGCTTGTTTCCTTCTTGGTCAGGCTAAGGACTTATCAGCATCCCCTCGTAGAGCTGTTAGCTGAGGTGCAACGGTTTTACCTTTGCAAGGGTACAGAGTTGAAGGGCGTGGACTACATTCATTATTTTCGGACGATAGACCAGTGTCGCCATATTTTGAAAAGGGATGGATCTTCTGCGTGAATTAATGTCAGAAATCTCTTCAGTTGCTTGCGCTGGGCTCTTTGGATTTAGTTAATTCGTGGATACCCCTGTTACACAGAACCTCCCACGCGTCCTTTGTCATCAATTTCTCTTTCTTTGACACTAACTGAAATGCACTGATAAAGAACGACCAGACTGCTTGCGCAGTTAAAATTCAGATCTGCATTTTGGTCGGTCGAAAATACGTTTGTCTTTCCAGAAGACAGCGCTCACGTTTTCGCATGTTCCTCGTACCACTATTTTCGTATTTTATGTAAGTCATGACTCAGACTTCTTCCTCGATAGATGTTTTCATGGATAAATGTAACCACCTCGAGCAAATTATACAATTTCCGGTCACAAACACTGAAACTTACACAAAGAACGTATGCAAAGGCGCCAGTAGGTCTTTGTGCTTGTAGCTGATCCAGGGTGTTCGTTATTCTTGATAACGTGGCAAATCAGAAAGTGGGTCGAGACAGTTTATATGTGTATTCGGTAAATGTAGAATACATCCGTGATAACATTTTGGGCACTTACGATGGTGACTACGAAGATGTGTTTTGGGATGTGATGCCATGTAATCTGATGGATACGTAAGGACGTTTCAGAGGAACTTGTTGTTTCTATCAGCAGGGTAGAAAGAAACCAGTTTTCCTTAAAATTTCTGTTTATTTCTATCAGTCTACAAGGCGCCCCTTCTCGTATTGTAGTTAATAACTTGCAGAATGTTTTCGGAAAAAAAGGTATATTAGTTTAATATTCACTGAGATATAAAATAGTGTAATGAAATTGGGCGTGGTTTTCAATGTGTATTGTTATATAGTTTGTAGGTATTACAAAACATTTACACATTCTTTGAAGCAGGAAGATTGTTACTGGTAATAAACGGTAACTGATCTTTTATGTATATTTAGCGGACAGTGGTTACTGTCTAGTCACTCATCATTAACTCTATAAATCATGTAGTTTATGGAAGGAATACCAAAAATGCATTTCCTACATCGCCCAGAATATACTCCATTTTAAAAATATAATTGGACTGGTTATTTCCAACTTTTTTTTTTTTTTTAAAATCATATGGAGCACATAAATTTACACGTGTGGAACAAACACTATTAATTGTTAGAACACGTGGCACATATAATTAGCAGTGTGCGCCGAAGGGTTAAGCTGAAGGTATTCATGTCACTTTGTGAGTGCTGTAGACACTTTTGATTTGTTTATAATTTCAGGAAGGTTTTACTGCAGCGAAACACCTTGTACAGTTTCCATTTACGGTTTATTTAATGAAAGTGGTTAAGGGAAATAACTTTCATACCGGTGAATATTATTTTGAATTTTAGTATCCATAGCAGGCAGTATGTAAGCCAAAGACACGAGGCACAGATCTGAGAACAGTTGCGATCGAAGACGGTGGGTCTCATGTTTATTAACTGAACAAAGAACAAATTTATATGTGGATTTCAAGGTAATTATGTCTCTGTATTTAATTAAGCATTACGTCATGAATGTGTATGGGGTAGTTAAATGGCAATTACCTACATGCTTGGTCTGTCAAATATATGAAGTTTATTTTAGAATAAATTATAAAAAAATAAGACATAAGAGCCAAGGAGTGAAGGAGCACATATGTATTGTCACTACGAGTTTATTTTGAGGTTCTAATTTCTCTTTTCGGCAGCGGTAATAGTCCAAGTGTTTGTTGAGAAGGCTGACCTTCTGATTTGCATAAAAGGATACACCGAAGTAACCGAGTTACCAAATGTATTCATCACGCTTAAGTGCTGGCGCCTTCTCTGCCCTGCTGCATCTACATTTTCAATTCATGAACCTACCTTTTGTTTTTCTCATATAAATAGCATGAAAAAAGCAACAACAAAAAATTGAGCAGTGGCAAAATTCGTGGAACTGTTCTTTTTCATGAGATGGCATGTCCTAAGTGTAACGTGTTTAACAATCTCGAAGAGAGGTAAGCATTACTAAAAATGTATATCTATATAACACTTCTGTTTATTTGTACCTACAACTTTTACAGGAAGCGGTCTCCACTTCGATATATACGTTATGAGTTGCGCTTTAGATGTGCTCAAAAACAAATACAGGGTGTTTCACGACTTTAGGGCATAACTGCAGGAAGTGATTTCCTAGGTCTTTGTGATCAAAAAAGTTCATATAAACATGTGTCCGATTTTGGACGGTTACGGAGTTATGACCGTTTT
>Ga0123352_10018774_pt1 | contig 11025 bp, 10 predicted proteins | sample TergutLab28metaG_FD_89700 | JGI IMG/M metagenome (GOLD analysis project Ga0123352, IMG submission 89700) | Labiotermes labralis P1 segment gut microbial communities from Petit-Saut dam, French Guiana - Lab288 P1 | ecosystem: Host-associated > Arthropoda: Insects > Digestive system > Gut ... | reverse complement strand
TAACTGCAGATTACACAAGATTACGAACACTGCAGAAATGTTCGGTGTTCTTATAACCTGTAACTGCAGATTACACAAGATTACGAACACTGCAGAAATGTTCAGTGTTCTTATAACCTGTAACTGCAGATTACACAAGATTACGAACACTGCAGAAATGTTCGGTGTTCCTATAACCTGTAACTGCAGATTACAAACACTGCAGAAACGTTCGGTGTTCTTATAACCTGTAACTGCAGATTACACAAGATTACGAAAAATGCAGAAATGTTCGGTGCTCTTATAACCTGTAACTACAGATTACAGAAGATTATGAACAATGCAGAAATGTCGGTGTTCCTATAACCTGTAACTGCAGATTACACAAGATTACAAACACTGCAGAAATGTTCGGTGTTCTTATGAACTTTAACTACAGATTACAGAAGATTATGAACAATGCAAAAATGTTCAGTGTTCCTATAACCTGTAACTGCAGATTACACAAGATTACGAACACTGCAGAAATGTTCGGTGTTCTTATAACCTGTAACTACAGATTACAGAAGATTATGAACAATGCATAAATGTTCGGTGTTCCTACAACCTGCAACTGCAGATTACACAAGATTACGAACACTGCAGAAATGTTCGGTGTTCTTATATAACCTGTAACTACAAATTACAGAAGATTATGAACAATGCATAAATGTTCGGTGTTCCTACAACCTGCAACTGCAGATTACACAAGATTATGAACACTGCAGAAATGTTTGGTGTTCTTATAATCCAGTCATGTTTCAGTAATAAATGAAAAATTCTATATATCTGAAGCCAAACACACATTTCAGAGGACTGAAAATGATTAGAACTAAGTTGCATGAATCATACTAAGAGCAAAATATACATATTTTTAACAGGTAAAATAAAAGTATCTCATAGTCCAGAGAATTTAATGATTAATATAGCAAACAATTCCCACTTGTTTTAGACACAAGATTATATGAAGTTCATTTCTAATTCTGGGCATTTGCAGAGTACACAACACCCTTTACTGCACATTGATTTGTAGTAACAGAATTTCTTGTATAGGCCATAGTATGACCATCGAATTTCAATTGTAACTGGATCTGAAACATATATGTATTGCAGACAAAGTCTTACTGACCTCAGTCTGAGCCTTCTGAACATAATTGGATGGGAAGATGCCCTGCCTGTCCCCAATAGTACCAGTCCACCAATCTCCCTCCTTCTTAATAATAAGAACCACCTCGCCTTGCTGAAAGCTCAGGTCACCAGCTTCCATAGACTGATACGGATACAGCGCCACATAGTACTCTGCACACACACAAACATGCATTACATCAGTTTAATTGTATAGCTACCATGAGGCAGAAAATGTAACAATATCAACTGTCAATCTACCATTTCTAGGAAACTGTTACAGACCATTAACTACTAAATTTACCAGATTATTACATATATTACTTTACAATTGTTTTGATGATAAACATACAGGATTACCTTATATTCACAAATGCAGATATACACAAAGAAATAAATACCATTCAGCAACTGCTGGAAAAAATGATAAATGTGACATATCTAAAAAAAAATGGGGGACCAGCAAAATGTCAAAACAACATGAAAATATTCCAAAAACAGTTAATCATTAGGAAAGTATTTACTTCCTCATAAGTTCATACACAAGAGTAGCTTATCAAAACAATACTTCAACCCTGATTACTGAACCATTATATTCTTTTTAATAACCTTACCCTGTTCAATAGCAGAGGCCAGAACATCAGAATCCACTCCAGTGACAGTAACATAGGATCTGGGGAACCAGCCTTGCAGTCCAGCTAGCTCTCCATACCACCATAATTCTTGCTCTTCTTTCACTGTAATTATGCTGCCTTTGTTGAATGAAAGTTGGCTGCTCTTCTTCGCTCGCCATGTATACAATGCCTGCGCTTGCACGTTCTCGACCTGCACACCCTGTAGCAAGTGTACAATTACTTCTCAGTAGAGAAATAAAACACAGAGTGCGAAAACTGAGGTTCTCACAATGGTGTTGCTAAGGATGCAAGTCTTTTCAAATGTCACACCATGCCGACTAGCAAAGAGAAATGGCAGTACCTTGTTCAACCATAGGAAAGGATAAAACCCCAGTTCATATTTCTGCATTTACAAATACACATTTTTTTTTCATATAAAAATGCATAAGGTGAACTGCAAACCAGATAATCTGTGTATGGATAATCAGAAGCATACTGTAGCACACAATGTACTGTTAGTCATTCAATTAAATGCTTGCAGTGGTCTGGACATGCGACTGAGAGGGGAACATGACACATTTATATAATTTATTGAGGGAAACACCTATCAAAGTAGGTACATGGAAGATCCAAGGTAGAAATGTCAAGATAATACTAAAATGGATCAAAATAAATAGCACTGGATAACAAAAAATGGACTCCAATGGCTATGTCAGAGAAATAGCATGCTTTTTCCTTGTAAAACACTATTTTTTAGAGTTCCATTAATAGGTTTATTACATTCTTATAATAAAAGCCAACGAGATGCACTATTTCTCATCTTTATTTGGTAAAGAGCTTCTTTACCAAATAAAACTGAGAAATAGTGCATCTCGTTGGTTTTTATTATAAGAATATATCATGATGCACGGTCCTCTGAATGTCAAAAAAGGTTCATTACATACTGCATTATATACTGTATAAAGCCTATGTATCACTTATGGAAGTTCTCTCGAGATCCAATTATGTTCAGTTTATTATCCGTACCAATGAATGCACAACATATGTATTAATAATATTTTACATATCATAAGAACCCCTACATGTTTCAATGCATCTGCATCATCTTATTTAACTAATTTTACTGAGTGGTAATTTTAATAATTTTGTTACTTTAGCAAAGTACAAGGTTAAGACTCCCTGAAGATGATGATGATGCACTGGAACTGTAGGAGTGCTTACGATATATAAAATATTATTAATATATATGTTGTGCATTTGTTGGTCTGGATAATAAACTGTACATGATGCACGGTACATACATTAAAACAGCAACTGTGTTCATTTAGACAGTAATTACAATTGTTGGCAAATTATTGAAATTATTGGAATTTTTTAACAAGTACTCACCTGCCCCAACACAGGACTTGGAAGGTCACTGATTTCAGGGCCCTGTTCACCTGCAATCTCAGCTACTGAACCGTTATCACTCACATTTTCTGGCACTTCTGCTATACCTCTGGTGGTGGAGAAAAAAAGGAACATTTACTTTACCATCTCTACTGAGATATTATCCCAGCATCTTCAACCAGCAAACCTCAGCCATAACAGAATATTAAGAAATATTTGTGAAAAGTTTCACGGGGGGGGGGGGGGTGGAAATGACTCATTTTCTTCCCCATTGGCAGACCATATAAAAGACCCCAGATACACTCCACAATCCAGGGCTTGAGAGCTGCCACTAGCCGACACATGTGTTGTTGCGGTTGTGGAGGTTATCAGGTTTTCTTTCTTATGAAGAACAGACATGTATTCCGGTCACGTAATTCTCTGCGTTTTTTATGTACCATGCACGGTGCAATGCACTTCCTGTACCAGCCTTCTAACAGGCATTCTTCGTGCCGTCATCAACATTTCTAGTATCGTGCGTCTGGTTTACACTCCTATGCTTGTGCCACATGATGATACAGCTGTGGTCCACACCCTATATCGGCATCTCCTACCTGTGATCATCTTTATGTTAAAAAAGTATTGAGCTATTTTTTTTATAGCCTGACAATACTAATTATGTTACATCTGTGACCAACTTTAGGTTAGAATAGTTTTGAGTTATTTTTTCTTTTACGGTCTGACAATACTAATTATCTTGCTACTCAATTCCATTCCACATTTCCTTATGCATGTTTCACACGAACTCGCAACAGTCGTCTGCTGTGGCGTCATTTCCGTTACGTCATACTACCTCCCGCTGGTGTCATGGAAAAACCGCTGTCGCGGATGGCTGTTGCGCTTGCAGCCATCTTGAGCCCTAGATTGTGCAGTCCATCCGTAGACTCCAGTTGAAATGTGTTAGCACATAGTGACGCATGGGACAGGAAGTGAATGGGAACTGGTGAATGGAGTGGGTAGCCAGTACTCTTCACACTACCTCGGATCATGGTGTATCCAGCATTACTACCGCTGATGCGCACACCTCGGCTGCCGCTAGTTGACTGAACTGACGCCCCTGCTGATTTAAATGGACTCATCCGTTTCGCCAAAAGACAAAATCTGGTTTCTGCGTGTGTGCCATCACATTTCAACTGGCCTCTACTACTTATGAATTTGCATGCATCTCCTCTGCTAACAAAATGTGGCAATGCTAAATATGCATTAACCTGGCCTCCTTCCAATGCTACAATGACAGCAGGACTGTCAATAGATTTCACAAATTATTCTACAAACTAACATACAGTCACATTTAACTGAACTACTTGTGGGTTACTTAAGTTGATATTTTGCTTGTGGTGTGTCTATCTTCCGTGACAACATCAGGTGGAAACGCTACAAACACATTAAATCTGGCCTCCTTTACCCAGTACCCTGACAGTAGGATTGTCAACAGGTTTCACAAACTATTTTAGAAACTAATCTACAAGTCACACAATACTCTACTGGCTGAGACTTACTCAAGTTGACGTTTCGTTTGCAGTGTATCTACCATGATAACATCAGGTGGGAATGCTAAAGATGCATCAACCTGGCCTCCTTCAGGCAACACATTGACAGCAGAAGGACTGTCAATGGGTTCCACATATGATTCTGGAAACCAGCCAGTGTGACCTCTCAGTTCCCCAGCCAACCAACCTGGTTCTGAGTTCTGGTTTACTGGTACCTGTAAGGATGTTAGGCTGTATATTGTGCCTTCTATTTCATTGTAATACATAAAAATTACCAAGTTCAACATCTTTGGATACAAATATTGTGTATAAAGTTTAATCTATTTTTGCAACAAACAAGTTAAATAAATTTAAGAGACACATCCTACACAATATTTCTATCAGTGACATGCGGTGTTTAATGATATAACAAAGATCTTTTTCACACTTAAACAGATGCATGATCAATAACTGAACACCATGGCCAACAAAGAACATTAAATTGCAAGGAAGACTATTTGAAAATATGCATTTTTCTAAATGTAGTACGTTTTCCCACCCTTCTTTGTTTTGGGAGTGCTGCTAATAGGTATCATGCAGCCAACACTAGAAAAAATGCACGTACATTTAACGAAGGTTAGGTTTTGGTTCTACTTCATTTCCTTCACCTTTCCTCCACCCCTCCCCCACCAAAAAAGGCATGAAAAGACATATGCCCATATCCAGTGATATGTAAACAGGGGAAGATGCTACAGTATCCCGTAAACGAAATGCTTTTACTGCTGGACAGCTTAAACAGCATGAATACAGAAGTCCAGCACCACACATAATCCTCTTCACAGAACACCGACAGTAAATAAAACTTACCATAATGACATCACCTGGCTGGAATGACAGTTCATCAGAATTTCGTGCCACAAATTCATAAAGAGCCCGATACTTCAACAAGTTAGTGCTTCCAGCTGTAAAGCAAAAAGCATGTTCTGTGATGCTTCAATAAAACTCATACAATTTGTTCCATTATTAATATCATACATCACTTTCTAAACATATTGTCAGTATGTGAGGTATAATTTACTATAAGATATGCAACAATACACATCTACAATAAACTAGAAATTTACTAAAGTATCTAATAAATAATAAATAGTTTAGAAGATCTACATGTGAAACCGAACATGAGCAAAACAGCCTTAAGAAATAACTATTTTAACCTTCCAGGGGCAACTTTTTATGCTCTTTCTCTGCACCAACATTTCAGTTTGCAACTTCCACCACACTGTATACTGCAGCACCAAAAATGCACCATTCGTATGAAAGACAGCTTCATCATTTAAAAGAGTTAATTTCTTCCAGTAACAGTATTTTAAAATGGACATACATCACTGCTAACAAAATATTTCTGTACTGATTTCTTGATCATGGTCTTTCAGTAGCAGATTTCAAGAAGCATATGTCAAATACTGAGAACCTTCAAAAGCTGAAAAACCACATTCGTTCCTTGCAATTCATGCATCTGTTCTGAGTTTAACGTGTGACAGAGTGCATCAGTGCATAGTTCTAATTTCCACTGCATAAGACACCTGACTTCAAGTATGGCTTGGAAGTGGGTAATCCTGACATGTTGTTCTTTTTCTATGTAATGCTAGCATACTAACTGAAAGTAAAATGTTTCCTGACTACTACTTATTTACATTTGTTTTTTCATACCTTATACCTTATCGTGATATACTGCACTCTATGGTTAACTTCTTTCATTCTCACCCACTGCAATTTGCAGCCCCTTCTTTATGCACAATCAGCAACAGATATTCATATGCCTATTTACCAGGAGCACATCAATTTAATTCACCTACAAACTAGACAACCCTTTTCTTCTATTGGAGGCACAGACAAATCCCGCATCCAAAACAACATACCACAGTAAACTCAAAGTTAGCCCTGTGCAAAGGAATACGGGGAAGCGGAGATTCAGTTCCACTCAACCTTAACCTCAGCACTAGACTTGCGTGAGTTGGCAGCTTCACATTCCAGCTGTTTTACCCCCAGGGAAACAGCCCCCAGTACCCACTGAAGACAAGACCAGGTGGAGCCCAGAACCAATCTTTACACTATGGAAAAGAAATAAATTTTCTATCCCTTCCAGTTTTTATCCAAGCAATTAACACCAGCCAAGAAGTTTCCTGTAACAGTACTACTAACCTTGAGCAATTGTAGCTGCAGTGGAATCAGACCAGTTATCTGCAGGCGTTGTGTCCCACACTTGAGGTGTAGTATCCCAAGCTGTGTCACCCCATGATGATGCAAAATTATAATCTGCTGACTCTTTCATTCTTCCACTCATTCCCTTCATTTCAAGCACCTTAGAAATGAATAGTGTTTTACATGTTATTTGTCATTAAAACAAATACCGGTGAAACGTTTGTCTTATTTTCCAACTCCAATATTAAACAGTCAAATTGAAACCGAAAAGAAATAGTTCATGGAGACAAATTAAACTGTGTCAGGATATGGTTCAGTGTTAAGCTCCAGTGAACAAGGTAATGAACCTTCAGTTGTCATAAAAGGCACAGAATTTCCTGACCATGTGAATTACTACCAGCTTCCCAAATATTACTCTGCTCCATGGAGTAAGACAGTTAACATGAAACAACTGTCTTTGGAGAAAAGAAAAAATAAAAAATTAACGACACAGCATTCACAACAATTCCAGACACAACTGTGTCCATTACTGTAAGGACAAACATGACAGAAAAATCAGCACAAGGAATGACTTCTGTACATTGTATAAGACTATATCAAAATTACTAATTATCAACGCAACTTAATAAAAAAAGTGTCCCGGTTTTTTATTCCACTCTTCTAAGAATTTCTGTCATTGAACAGAAACTAAAAATTCTATAGACGTGTACACAGTGAAATACAACTGAAGCCCCAGAATAAGCATTTCAGCCCACAACACAATCAAGAGTGCACTGGTGCTTGAAACTTAAAAGTGTTACACCACTGCTGGACATGGCACATTGTTCCAAGTATATTTGACATATGTATATTACATATGGGGAATTAATTTCACTACTGACTTAGGATGACAGGTTGTCATCATGTTTTTGTAATCACCAGTAACAAGGAATGACTGGTACAACTATTAAGGTATTATGCAAGTATCAAGAGCTTCTGGACTTCTTAACAGCTATCATCACTAATCTAGAAATAATAATGCAAAATACCTACCAGTATGATGACAACCATTCACCTGAAAATGGAAAACAGCCAGCCCCTGATATGCTGTGCTCATCAAATATGACTTGGACAGTGGGGAATATCCAACATAACAAATAAATGACTGCCATAGATCTTCTGATAATTAATGATGATATGTTTATTGATTCATATGTCACAAATACACTAAATACTAAACAAAACAGAATTATCTACCACTTACACCCAAATGCAAAACACTTGTTGTAACACACAAGAAGACACCACCTTTTTTCCGTGTAATATCTAGGCATACGTAATTAATATTGTTGTTGTTGTTGTTTCACTTTAATTTATTCAGTCATTAAGTATCAGAAGACAAAATTAATGATAAACACGTTGACAGTACATATGTCTAACATCAGACTGTGCGCAAAGTGCCGAAAAATGCTAAACAGTAATTTCACACAGTAAGATTTTTCTTAGTCTCAAATCTGAAGTTTTATTATTTTATCAAATTAGGAATCCAGGTAAAATCATGTTATTTCCTTTGAGAGAAGCAGATCGAATGAAACTGCCACTGTACCAAGAAACGAAGTGTACAATAACAACACTTACCTTATTTCTTCGTTCTTCATATACCGAATACAACTGCTCACATTCTTGTATAAGAGAAGCTAACTGCTGTCTCAAATCTCCCAGCTGGCTATTATTATTTGCTATATCTTCAAGTTTTACTTCAATCTAGAGAAGATATGCATAAGGCTATGTCAGGTAAGAGCAGATACAAATTTTTATAAAGCATTTCATTAGCTGGTGAGCCTGCACAAATATCATACCCTCAAGTTTTTGATTTATATTAATTTTTACATATTTTTTAAAATCTGTATTCCTTTCAGAGTTTAACATGAAAAACTCTGCGCCAACATAACAGATGTTCGTTGAATTTAATACAGATGATACTGGATTTATAAACCAGATTAATTTTAGGGCCTACTGGGTATTTTAGACTATTGCTTTACATGACCCCATTCTCCATTCACAAACACACCCCCCCTCCCCCCAAAAAAGGGGTAATCTCAATGGAAAACGAAATTTCGTATGTTAAACCATAAAAAAATGGCTTTCACTATGTCATTTTTAAGAATATCCTATTCAGTGTTCAGCAGAATAAAAACTGCTTCAAAAATATATACATAGAAGCAAGCAGTACCAAATACATTACACATAATCAACATCTACAGTAATGAGAAGGTTCAGTGTGAATAAAACAATAGGCACTACCTCATATTTGCTATGACTTCTCCTTACCTCTTTCTGTAGATCCTGCAATCTGTCCCGCAGTTGCTTAAGAGTAATTTGCTTATTGGTAAATGCTAATTTGACCTGTTCTTGATTTGCTGTGTCAGCAGCCATATTCATCTTATTTCGAGCTTCAAGTCGTGCCTTTTCTTGGCTCAGCGCAACCAAACGTTGATTCTGTTCTTTCAGTCGAGCTTTCAAGGCGCTCATCTCTGATAACTGAGTATCACGTGTTGTTCGCATCCCATCAATTGTTGCCTTTACACCTGACACACCTGTCCGTGTCTCACTGATCTTCTGCGACAGCTCTTTTACTTTTTCATTCTAAAAAAATACACATAAATCAAACGTGCAGCCAATGAAAGAAACTACTGAGCTAAAACTGAAAATGGAATGGAAAACTCTTGTTAAGGGTAGAACATATACGGACTAAATGAGAATAGACACGAAAAGAAAAAAGACAACACTGAGATAAGCAGAATACTCGAAACTGACAGAAGACAAACTTTCATCTCACTCTTGCAACAGAACACAAATACTATGCACTCAGAACATCAACTTAAGATTTCTTTGCTTCACTGTTGGTATGTTCTGCTCACAGGATGAATCCCTCACTCACCAACTGTGACAGTTCTATACTGAGATTCTGGTTCTTGGCCTTCAGTCGAAGTACTTTTTCTTGTTCCCTTTGTCGTTGTTGCTGTAATTCCTGACATCGCTGTTTCTCCCATTCCAACTGTCTCTGTCGTTCCATTTCTCTGAAATAATGTTTCCTTAATCATGTATGGGGCCAGTAAGTGCACAACAGCAAATGTTAACAACAGTCACAACCTAAAATTAGAAGACAGACTGCATAAACAATGAATGTGCAAAAAAAATTCAAATTCATCAAGGTTTGGAGGCTGTATGCATTATCCTGCACAAGAAGCCAAATATAGAAAAAGCTGAGAGACAAGGAAAAATTATAACTTAATATATATAGAAAAAAGAAAGGCTTGAGAGTCTGCCAACTTCATTACTGTCTGCAACTCTCATTGGCATCCATTTATAAAAGAGCATCAAAATCATCCCTTAACACTAGAAGCACCAAGGCGGTCAATTTGACCGCTGCTGACTTTTGACTCTCTATTATTCTGAATCCGTGTATTGTTCTAACGCGGCATGTTTAGACTTTTCATTATTGAGTGTCTACAATACGGGGGAGTCAAACTTTTCCGCATCTGGTACCTCTGGTACCATAGATTGAAGACGCTACCTTCAAGCGCCAGACGCGGTCATTTTGACCCCTGCCGTAGCTGGCGTCCCATGTACTGATTCAAGGCCGTAATTTTTGCAGTCGCCGTAGCGTGGGAAGGAGGGAACGGTCACGTAGTGATGACGTAATGGGACAGTGCCACATCCGTTTAGGAGAGTTGGCAGTTTAGGCCAGACCGCTGATCAGGATGCATCGTCAACGAGCCTGTAACCTCGGACCTGAAGAAATCTTGCGGCAACTGCAGGACATTTCTGAATACGAGTCTGATGCAAGTGATGATGACATCTTTGATCCAAATGGGGATGAGGATGAGGATTACGAGCGACCCAGAGCTGCAAGTGATTCATCAAGTGACTGCGATGTGGAAGATACATGTAGGCTGGAGGAAGAATTGGAAGATAATGTGCAGCAACAAGTCATGCCTGCCATGAATGTTGGACAAGCAGGGTGCAGTAGACGACGTAGAGGCACAGCAAAAGGAAATAGAGGAAGAGGACGAGGCAGAGGCACAGGAAGAGTTGAGTTCATGGGGCATCCTGTTGACACGGAGTATGCCACACGGAGTGTCTCAGAGGACAAAGTCTCTTCGGCCTGGCGATTATTCATTGATGAT
>Ga0123352_10018773_pt1 | contig 11025 bp, 5 predicted proteins | sample TergutLab28metaG_FD_89700 | JGI IMG/M metagenome (GOLD analysis project Ga0123352, IMG submission 89700) | Labiotermes labralis P1 segment gut microbial communities from Petit-Saut dam, French Guiana - Lab288 P1 | ecosystem: Host-associated > Arthropoda: Insects > Digestive system > Gut ... | reverse complement strand
CTGTCACAACACCATTATCACCATATATATAACGCAAATAAGTAACTTTAGCAGAACTTTAAGGCTCCCTGATGATGGTTGAAAAATAGCAACCGAAACATGTTGGAGACTAATGAATGTTTTAAAAGTGTTTTAACCAAATAAGGTTTTACAATATTTTAAAGACAAGGTGCAAGTGTTGGTATTTTAAATGAATGTATATTGATTCAACATGCACGGTGATAAATTTTAAAAAAGAATTCAGTGTTGTTATTTGCAGACGGAACAAAATATGGATTGGGGGCATCACTCGTCAAAAAAGTTACTGACTTTACCACTTCAGTCGACTTTGTGCCCGTTGTCTTCAGATTGTGAGGCCTGCCTCCTTTTGTGCGTCGTTAGGCCCCTTCGTCTCTTCAGGAGAGTTGTCGTTGTCCTAAAACCAAGTACTCTGGGAAAGATCTCATGATTTTCCTCCCTGCAGTCTAGTGCCCGGGAACTACCTGAAATTAGGCCACAACCGGTTCCTTTTATATTCTTTCTGGCTCATTATTTGCTAATCCTACTATTAGACGCTGTGCAGTCCGAGCTACTGACAGAGTCTTTGAATAAACCACAAATGAAGAAACAAGGACAGAAATAAATACTAAGTGAATATATAAATGAATGGAGCATAAATGCAAACAAATAAATTAATACATAAATAGGACCCTGAGTTCTGTCGGACGTACAGAACTTGAACGGAATCGCGGTAACAAGTTCGAACCATACCAAGCATTTTCAGTCAGAAGGATTAATACGTGAGGCCTGTTGGTTCTGTACTGTTAATTGAATGAAAAGCCCCTATATCATCATAAGTCGTTGCTTCGCCATATTGGCTGTGCAGACCTAGCTACTAATAATTTACTGATGTGTATGTATCCATTTCTGCTCTGTATAGCTTGCCTGATACAATTACCGTGTTAAAAAGGCTTTCACCAGAGTAATTAGCAACATCGCCACATCTGTCAATGACAGGGCTGTTACATAGAGAAGCCGCAAGTTGTTAGTTGTTCACCGATAAGCAAGTCATCTCCACGTAGGTCGGTAGGTAGATAGGTCGGTATACGAACAGTATAGAAGTTACTAAGCCCTGCAGGTACTCCTGTTGCCGTACCTTCACGGGTTGAAATTTATCAATGCATGATCACCGATAAACCGGCAGCGTTCGTAGTGTTCACTCGTCTTGGCTGTGATCCTTCCTGCTGGCGTAATTGATCCCCGCAGCACACGCTGTTTCGGGTTTTTCCATTTAATGGACTTTCTGTCAAAACAACTTAATTTAGGCCGGCTTAACCGCCGACCATATCTGGATGCAGTAGTGCATTGCGAAGTTGCGAGTTGAAACAGAAGGAAACAATGAGCCAACCAGAGGACGACCGGAAGAGAAGATGCGTACGTACTTATGCAAAGGTGTAACGATGAAAAGAAATGTCCTCTGCGGAGATCACGAAAATAAGCTCATTAGCGCAGGGTGTGAGGTTCTCACAGATGTGTTGCTGAAGATTCAGTTCGTCTGGTATGTTACGCCATGTCGGATGTTTAGCGTTGGTATTTACCAGCCGACACGGCGTAACATTCCACAACACCTGAATCTTCAAGCTCATGGATGGTAAGGACAGACGGCGCTTGAGGCTTTCCACTGTCTGTAGTCTAACGTTGTATCTATCCTCTGCAGCTATGGTTGGTCTTTGTTTAGTAGCCGGAAGCACATATCCACAGGCAAAGTTTGTCATGTGGTTATCATTACAAGAGTTCGTGCTAACGGCTGAAATCTGGTGCTTAGGGGCGGGGGGGATGTAACAGCTTGAGGGAGATGTGGAGGTGATCGATCGAAAGAACAAGTCTGAGATATCTGTGTAATTACCTTAATGGATCAGAGTCTTTCTTCAGAAACAAACAGTCGAGTATTCCTTCAGCGAGCCCAGAAACGTGACTGCCTTTCGTGGTACCCAACGATTCACCACCATATTCACTTTATTCCGTCACAGCCCTTAGCGAAAGGAATTCGGTCCACATCATCACTTCCTGGGGCGCTGGCAGCGAGGTTTAAGGTGATGCAGCACCTTGGTATTTTGTCGTGTAATAATTTAGTAAATCAAGCAATAGAAAATCTACAAAAGAAAACTAAATTTAGTACAGTCCATACGGTTTAGTCTAAGGATTACTTACGGATTTAAATTAAATGACAACTATGTTACTGTCTTGCCCAGCATGGATTATTAAACATGTAGTCACTCTACATATAGGTAATGTTCAGCGTCTTGTAAAAGAATCATTCCGGCTGTTTGGATGACATCCTTTTTCTTCCTTATTTAATGTCACCACATCTACATCTAGGTCTCCCGAGTGATGTTTGCCGTTTTGCTTTGTAACGTACTTTATGCGCATTTCTTATCCCTGCCCTTAAAGCATGGTGGCTACTTTATGTACCAGGTTAAATAGTGGAACATTTTACAACCTTCCCACACTGTGTGTGTGTTTTGTGTTTGGATCTCAGAACAAACAGCAGTATTTCGTATACATTAACTGACTGGTTTTGGTGGCTGAGATGAGTGTGTTTTAGCAACTGAATTTTTAAATATAATACAGGTTAAAATGGTCTTTCATCAAGCCACTTTTGTCACCATTCTAATGTCCTTACCTTCACTCTCATTTTCATGTAATTCATATCAGAAGGACGAGCGGGCGAGGCATTGAACGTTCTAAAAAAGTGATGCTCTCTCTCCCCTTCCTTCCAAAATTAAAGTGTCTGACATTTCTGCTTTGTATTTTCCCTTTCTTATTCTCTTCTACTACATCTTATGTCTCTCTCTCACTCACAGTCTTTTGTTTGTTTTTGGCGCGACGGCCCCCCAGTGGGCCAGGGCCTCCTCATTCACGAGGTTTCTAGATCACACACAACGACGCACCACAGTCGGTAGGACTCCTCTGGACGAGTGATCAGCTCGTCGTAGAGACCTCTACCTGACAACACACAACACTCACAACATACAGATATCCATGCCCCCGGTGGGATTCGAACCCATAATCTGGCAGGCGAGAGACCGCAGACCCACGCCTTAGACCGCGCGGCCACCGGAACCGGCTCTCTCAGTCTTTCAATTGGTTAAATATTTTTCTAACACATTATGAGCATAAATATTACTGCCATAAATCCGCGTCAGCAAATGACCCCCGTCAAGTTTTGACGGTGGCCAAGATTCGAAAGTGTTGTCGGCTGTGCAGCTGGCAGCCTGCGAGGCACAGTGTAATGTATACGAACTGTTGCATTGGCGGCGTTTCGTCACCCCCACATTATCTGCCGGTCGCAGGGCCGTTTAATGTGCCATTACGCAAGTGACTTGTACCACAAGGTAAGGCGTGACAACGACTGGGTACAGCATGAATGAGATTAGATCTACCATACGATGTGGATGATGAGGATAATCGAAAGTGTTAACCTGGATTACAGGAGGCCCTCGTAAGCATTTGCTGTAACCAACCAGTTTACCCATTCACGTCAGGCGGATAATGGAGATCACAACTAAACGACGCCTAATCTTCCCTATTAGAAATTCATGAGCCGGCACTGCCGTAAGGCGTCATGTATGAGAAATTGTGCGTCATCCGTCGCTGGTCCGAACTGGGCTATAAAAGAGATGCGACGTTACCCTCGTGTAGTACTATCGTTACGTCACAGCCAAGGAGGTAGTGCTGTGTGTTGAGAAGTATTTTTGGGCCTATGAGAAGTGTTAACGTAAGACGAACTTTGAGTTCCTCATCGTCGTTTTTTATTATTTGTAGTTTCTTGACGGCGATGTCAATTGCTCAGATAATGCATGGCTTTTAGGCGCGTTCGCAAAATTGCGAAAAGCTACTATGAATTTCGTCATGTCTGTCCGTCTGTCTGTCGGCATGGATCAACACTGCTCCCATTGGACGGATTTTCGTGAAATTTGATATTTGAGTATATTTTGTAAATTTGTCGAGAAAATTAAAGTTTCATTAAAATATAACAAGAATAACGGGCACTGTACATGCCGATCAATATATATTTTTTATCATATCTCGCTGAATTGTTCTTGTAATGAGAAATGTTTCGAACAAATTTGTAGATAAAATGAAAACATTTTATATTCAATAACATTTTCCCGAACGTCGCGGCGTTTATGAGATAATGTGGAAAAATTTTCTAGAGCCGGTTAGGCTACAGATGACAAAATGGCGCATGCTCATTGCGAGCTGGATACCTAAGGCTACAAACACGCACTCAGAATATGTAATACTTATTGTTTTTCCACTGCGACTGTGGTCGCACGAATGCGCCTTAATGTTACGTTGTGTTATTAACTAGATGCAGTCAGTATGAAGACTGGGATTTAACCAGACCTCCACGGTGAGAACTCATTGACTAACAGCCGGCTGCGTGGCGCGGTATGGTGATATGCGGTGACTTGTTGTCTAATGGGTACCAAATTTACGAAAGACCTGTAGCGTTACTCTGCTTTGGAGATGGTCTACAAACGATCCCAGCACGTTAACCCAAAAGATAAAATGCGTTTTATTTTTTATTTACTACGTAATTTTGATTTACTACGTAATTCATGTAACCGGACTATACTCGTAATTACAGTAACAACGAATCGTTTGTTGGAATAGTAGTGGGACAAATGAGGCTGCAGGTTTTTTGAATCCCGCACGAAACGTCTGTTTTCTTTGTCGCTGATAATTGCAAATTGAAATTGAAGTTCAGGTCTTGCGTATATCAGCGTGTTAATGTAACCGCTGGAAGGAAGTGAGTGGGATAGCAAAGTGACGTGGCAAACAGATATGCCCAACGTAGTGCACGGTGCGGGAAACGACAGTGTCTGAAAGAATTGACCGCTTTTGCAGAATTGTCTGGAACCGCACGCCACTAGTTTGTGTCGTTGGTGCGCATTATGCAAACAGCATAAGAACATACTATGTTAAATTGTGATTGTGTTTTTGTAGAGATCATCCCGTTGTGCCATATCGTATAAAAAACTGATAAGCCTATAGCCGTCACCCACAACCAGATTTATCAGTCCCGTCAACACGTGCCATACATGTTTAGGTCGTACTGACCGTCCTTATAAAACTCAAAATAAATTGCACATACGCATTTTATTTGATCTTTAAATATCACGTATTTAATGCATTTTGAGTTTTAAATATCGTGAATTTAATGCCTTGTATGCATTTTATTTTGAGTTTTGAATATCATGTATTTAATATCGGAGGATGGTCAGTACGATCGAAGCGTGTAGCATGTGTTAACGGTGCTGATGAAATTTGTTGTGGTTGATGGCTGTACGTTTATCACATTTTAATGAAGTTTAATTGACGATTTTTCTTTTATATATTCTGCTTCTTAGTAAATGTGCTTGTTACATTTACTCAGGTATTCGAATTAAATTCATGATTGTCTTCATATATTTTTTATATTCAAATAGATGTCTTCATATATTTTTTATATTCAAATAGATATGTAGCCACCTGTCTCAGTGTTTAGACCAGTTTGTTCGATACGGGTTCTAAAAATTAACACGTGCTCGCAAATTGTTAGCAGATGTTTTACGGGTATAGCAACTAAAGTTTTAATGACAAAATCCATTTGCGACCTTCACTTTGTAAGGTGATTGAATTTGTAGGGCATCTAAACAGAATGCAGTTGCAGCTAGAAGCTCGCCTCCAAACAAGTGCTACTTTGTTTAACTTCGGTAATCTGTACGCCACCCATCCTGATGATGAGTAGGGAAGAGAGTCTATACATGCCGCTGAGCCGTTGCGAAGCGGTTCGGCCGAACAGCTTTCTTTACTGTTCGCACTCATTTTTGTTACTGTCTGTCGTTTCGTTTCACTCTGCAGCCTATAATTTTAAATACTGCAGTGAGAAGGCTGTGAAAACATGTTATTTTGGAATTACGTTGTCAGCTCTTCGAAGTATCGTTGTTACTGTTTCAAACGTAGCAGACACACTGTAAATACTTGCGAAGGGGATTTGTCACGGAAACAGTTTTGTATAAAATACACATTGAAGATTTCAAATGTTAGAGAGAGAGAGAGGGGGGGGGGGGGAGACGCTTACCCATCAATTGTATTCATGAGGAAATTACATGCAGATTAAATTCGAGGAAAGCTTGCTACCCTTCATTTCAAAATTTTTCTTCTTATTGCATGCTGTCGGAAAACATAGAGATTAAAATATGCAGCTGTAATTTTGCCTGTTTTTTTTGTACTTAAACTCTAAATCTGAATATTGACACTTGCAGGTTAGGGGATTTTCAAACATTGCTCATATTTTATAATTGCTCGCTAAAGTGATAGGCAAAAGAGAATTCGAAGAGACCACTGAAGACGAAAATCGGATTATGAATATACGATGGAGAGGGACGTGCTAGTAGTTTAAATAGCGGAAAACGGGCAGACAGCAGTGTAATGACACTAATTAGCGTAGGCTTAGAGTACGTGACATTCGCCACAGATCTGTTAAAGGGAAATTCAAGTTGTCACCGATCGTTTTCGAACCCCTCAGTGACGCTGGGGTTGAAATTCCACCTACTGCCCAGGATAGTGGGATTTAAAATTTATATAAGCTTCATACATACTCACATCTATACGGTGGACTGAGACCGGCGGAATGTTAAGAATTAAAGGCCCGTACAGTGCACCGAGCCCGGCATTTAAGGGTTGATCAAGTTGAGGATCTAAGGTTGGCTAGCAGGACAAGAAACTGGCCGTGACCTTTGTTATACCAAACCCATGCCGTGGCTTCTGTGCGGGAAGAAAGATTACCAGCATTTCGTATAATACGGCAAATTTCGGGAGCTCCCATCTTGACACTTTTATTTATTTATTTAGTTATTTATGTATTGTTTAGTGTGAACGGGCCTGCTTAGGGTATTACTTCTTACAAGGATTACAAGTGTCTTCAAACTAAGCTAAATAGGCCTAAGCAGGTTGTTAGGCCTTGAAATACCGAACTGGAAATAGGCCACAGTCCTACAGGATAAACGTTACCACAAGGACTTTTCTAGAAAGAGATTAATTTGATTGTGTGAGCTTTCCTATCGTTCCACTGGAAGTCGGTCGAGTCGAGATATTCAGAGGGCTGTGCAATAGATCAGGCTGTTTATCTTCAATATCTTTTCCTAGCGGCTTGGATTCGGGTTAATAGTAATCTGCTTGAGACTTGTGCTGGAATAAGTGGCAGGAAGGTAGAGTTTTATCCGAGCACACAGGTCTTCCCCCTCCATCCGCAGCTCGTGCAGTGTACCCGTTTGACTTCAGGATGCCACGGAATTCTGTCTCACTCCCCCTGCTGAAATTAAACAACACAGTGTTCAGAGGAGGAACGTTTTTAAATACTAAATGAAGGTTGAAAAGGGGTGGAGCGGTCAGTATGCGCGCCGTAAAGGTGTACAGAGGGAGTGGATGCATAGCTCCACGGATTCTTCACATCTCCACTAGGTGGAGTTGGGTGGTGGGCCTTACACCCCGAATTTTTACCCTAGGGAAAGAACCCTCGCCACCATTAGAATAATTAAATTTTATACATACCAAAGTGTATGTAAATTAGTGGTTGGTCCGATGGTATTTAATTTCTTGCTTTAGTTATAAATGTCTGAGATTTCCCCTGGGTGACTGTCACATGATTTCTGCTGCTTTTACTAGACCTTATTACGTGGCTGCGGAACAAAGAGAATGCTGTTAGTACGCCTGATTCTCTTAGTCCTTCAGCGCAAAGTGATTAATATACTTACTTCCAGGTTTAACGTGAAAAACGCTTGATTCAACACCCCTCCCTCCCCGCCCACAATTTATGTGGTGCATATGTGTCTCACAATAAATGACCAAATAACCCGCCATTTTTTCTGTACCACATTCACTGCTTGGTCTGTGTGACGGAAGCACAGCGTGTTCTGTGAGGTACGAACTGCATATTCATTTGTTTAGCGTAGACTGATTTCACTCTTCAGACGGTTAACGTTTATTCGATACACGCGTATTACGTTGAACACTGTTTGAGGAAAATTTGATAGGCATGATGTTCCAGACTTCGCATTCTGTGGTCTGGTGGTAAGCTCCATAATCCCATATTGTAAATTCCGCGGGTTCTGTACCAGTTAGTTTTAAAGTAAATTAAATAATGAACAGTCTTTCATTATAACTTTTTTTTTTTTGGTATCATCCCGTTGTGTTTATTGATCGAAGTCTGTATTTATTTTCAGAGCGAACACAACTCTTAGAGCACTGTGCATTCTTTTGTCGCATGCTACATGTTTCGGCCGTTTTTGGTCATCTTCAAACAGATTTCACAACATACATGAAAAATTATTCTGAGTTGTAGACTTGATATTGCTGTGAAATGTACCTGATGATGAACAAAAACGGCCGAAATATGTAGCAGATGACAAATGAATACATAGTGTTCTCAGAATTTAATGCTTATGGTTCCGTTCATCGCTGATCTATATGAATAATTGTCCAACGAGGTGCAGCACAAAGCAGTCTATTTATTATTCTGCAAGTTCACTGTACATGTTGTACACAAAAAATATGACCAGTACGGGAGGCTGTAGCTGCAGTTTTGTGTGCTCCTGTTGATGGGTGTGATTGACACCCGAAAGAATAGTGAACTTGCTTAATAATAAATAGAGTGCTTTGTGTTGCATCTCGTTGGACAATTATTAATATAGTGTTCTCCTAGTTGTGTTCGCTCTGAAAATTAATACAGACATCTCAGTGTAATGACAGCTAGACTGTTGAAGGCAGGAGCAAGCTACCGAAACGTCGTTAATATCTAATGTGTCTTATACTATGCAAAATTCGCAACATTGTGTTGGTATTAGAGCTGTGATGTGTTCGATGTTTAAAGTAGATTTTTGTTTTTACGGCAAAATCGCGTACTGGGATAATGGAGACTGCCAAAACGTATCGTGCTCGTAAGAACGAAGTAAATCTGCGCTGGCAGTGAGCAGCCGCGTTTGCCAACTGTTAACTGAAGGCAGTATCTGTGTTTTGTGATCAACTTAGGCGCTTTAGAAATGCAGCTTTATCCAGTCTGTGTTCGCTACATTGGCGCAGAAAACGTAACGCCTGGAGCGATTTCGTCGAGCACGTTAACAAAAGCACAGTGCGGTATGTAAACAGTGACGTTATATGTGGCAATGATACGGTCTGTGGTTGGACTGCTGATGAAATAAATAAAAGAAATAAGTAAATATATAAAATAAATAAATACGCCACGTCTGTCGGGTCTGGTCGACCAGTAGCGCAGACGTTTGCGTCACGGCTGCTTTGTCTGGAAACCTAAATGTGTAGTAGACTGAGTTTGAAATGTAATGGCACACGAGCAGAAACCAGATTTCGTCTTTCGGCGAAACGGAAGAGTTCATTTAAATCGGCGGGGGCGTCAGTTCAGTCTACTACTGGCAGCCGAGGTGTGCGCATCAGCGGTAGTAATGCTGGATACACCATGTTCCGAGGTAGTGTGAAGCGTACTGGCTATCCACTCCATTCGCCAGTTTCCCATTCACTTCCCCTCTCGTACGTCACCGCGTGCCATCACATTTCAACTGGACTCTACAAATTCATTGCGTGTTTTTAAATCGCTGTCCTCGGCACCGAGGATTTCACACGGTGTCCCGGTGTTCGTAGGCTGCGTATGTGCAAAGCTGCCTAGCTCGGTGAGGCGGGAAGAGAAACGCTGCATACCTCTGAGGGTGCTGAAAACATGGAGTTAGAACTCGGCTTTTGATTCTACAAGTGAGGTTTAAAACTGTTGTTATTGTGGTGTTTTTGAGATTAAATGCAGAAGAGTGTATGGTAAATAGATTTTTTTCCTCCGCGTTTGTACGGAAGTTGTCTTGTTCGTCTCCCATAATATGGTGGCGGAGCATGACAGATCAAATTCAACAGACGACAGTAAATTACATGAACATTGTTACTAATGACAAACTCTCATCACAAGTATTTACTAAATTGTAACGTCTCGGTTACACTAGCGTGTTTCCACTTGATATGTGCAGCCATTTTCGGGCTGCATGTAGAAACAGTATGAAGAGTAATCGTCTAAAACCATATGCATTACATTCGTTGATGTATCGCGATACCATTTTTTTTGGCGCGTTCGCAGACTTGCGAGAAGTTACTATTATCTTCGTCGTGTCTGCCCGGCCGTCCGCATGGAACAGCTCGGCTCTCACTGGACAGATTTTCATGAAATTTAATACCAGTATTTTTAGAAAATTTGCCGAGAAAATTCAAGTTTCATTGAAATATAACAAGAATAACGGGTACTGAACATGAAGACAAATACACGTTTATTATCATATCTCGCTCAGTTCTTTTTAGAATGAAGACATTTCAGACAAAGTTTGTAGATAAAATCAAAACACATATTTTATGTTCAATAAGTATTTCCCCCCGAAAATCATGCCGTTTGTAGAGCCAGCCATGCCACAGATAACAATATGGCGCATAAGTAGTACGTGCTGGGTACATACGTTTACGTACACACACTCAGAATATGTAATACTTATTGATTTTCCACTACAACAGTGGTTACACGAACGCGCCCCAGTGTAACGTTATACATACATTGTCTGTCTTGTTATTTTATGTGATTTTCTTTTTAATGGTTGAAGAATAGAAGACCAACTTCATGCCACTTGCTGTTGTATTTCACTTCTTATGTGCTCAACATGTTTCGGACATTAATATATCCATCATCAGTAGCTTGCGACTGTGCTGTTGAATTACCACATCTGTCGTTTTTTTTCTCGATTCGTTGTGTGTTGGAGACTTGGTGGGGCTGGGCTTGCTAGTAGTGTCCGTGTTGCAGACTGCTTCAGCTTGCAACACGGACACTACTAGCAGGCTCCTGATGATGGATATATTAATGTCCGAAACATGTTGAACACATAAGAAGTGAAATAAAATAGCAAGTGACATCAAGTTGGTCTTTTATTCTTCAACTATTACAATGATGCACGGTCCAAT
>Ga0123352_10018772_pt1 | contig 11026 bp, 4 predicted proteins | sample TergutLab28metaG_FD_89700 | JGI IMG/M metagenome (GOLD analysis project Ga0123352, IMG submission 89700) | Labiotermes labralis P1 segment gut microbial communities from Petit-Saut dam, French Guiana - Lab288 P1 | ecosystem: Host-associated > Arthropoda: Insects > Digestive system > Gut ... | reverse complement strand
TGCTCGAATGCTCAGTCGGCGGTCTCCTCGAAAAATTCTAGCGACCTTCTCCACATTCTCTTGAGTTTTCGCAGTGGAAGGACGGCCCGATTTTGGATCGTCCCCGACGTATTCCCTACCCTCTTTAAACTTCTTAAACCACTCGTAAACTTGCGTGCGAGATAGACACTGATCACCATACACTTGGTCAACAAATTGTAAGTTTCTGTGGCAGATTTTCCATTTTTGTGAGGAATTTGATGTTAACAACTTGTTCTATATTAGCACTCAGCATTATTCCGACGGAACTCGGACACACGATCCGCTTCTAACAATGGTCACGGCCAGACTAACCGATGCACATGAATGAACCTTTGTTTGACGGTAGAGGGAAGTCCACGGGTCAATGCCGTACCCTCCTCTTCGTCATCGACATGGCCGGAAATGAGTAATAAAAACAATCCGGTTTCTTTATTGCCACACCTCGTATGTTTGTGTGTATGTATATATGGGTGTATGTATGTATGTATGTATGTGTGTGTATGTATGTATGTATGTATGTACGTACATATGTATGAATGTATGTATGTATATATATGTACGTATGTATGTATTTACGTACGTACGAGGGGGTGCTGATAAGTCCTTAGCCTGACCTGGAAGGAAACATGCTACAGCGACCAAACTCGGGATTTATTCAACATACTCCCAACGAAGCTCAATACACTTCTTATCCCCATTGCTCTAACTTTTGAAAGCCACTCAAAAAAAAGTCCAGAAGGTTGTCCGTCCAACCAGGTCTCCGCGGCAGCAATGACCTCTGCGTCGTACGAAAAATGGCGACCTTTCAATTGTGCTTTCAGTCCAGGGAACAGGTAGTAGTCCGACGGGGCCAGACCCGGAGAATAGGGTGGGTGATCAAGACATTGGAAGCCCAGGTAGGCCAGTTTCTTCCGGGTTGCAAGTGCCCGATGAGCCGGGGCATTGTCGTGCAAGAACAAGACCCCCTTATTGACCTTCCCATGGCGTTTTTCCTTCAAAATGTCCTTCAGTTGTGTTAGCAGAGATGAGTAATACTCCGCGTTGATAGTTTGCCCTTTGGAAGATAATCAATGAGGAGGATGCCGTCTTGATCCCAAAAAATCGTTGAGAGAACTTTTCCTGCAGATTTTTGCACTCGGAATTTTTTGGGGCGGGCTGAGCCGCTATGCCGCCACTCCATTGATTGTTACTTTGTCTCCGGATCATAGTGATATAACCGGGTTTCGTCCATGGTCACCAATCGCTACGGGAAATGATTTGGATTGCGCCGAAAAAATTCCAAAAGTTGCTCAGACGACTGGCACCGTTAACGTTTTTGATCGGAGTTCAGGCATTTCGGGACCCACTTCGCGGAGAGCTTCCGCTTGTACAAATCTTCACGAATGATGGACCCAACCCGCTCACGTGAGATGCCCAGTTGCTCAGCTATTGATTTAGCCGAAATCCTGTGGTCTTCCAAGATTAGATCGTGAATTCGATCAATAATCTCCGGGGTGATCACTGTTTTGGGTCATCCAGGACGAGGCGCATCGCAGGTGGAGAAATCACCACGTTTAAACTGGGCTACCCAGTTTTTGGCGGTGGCATACGATGGTGCATGTTAATGTTTCTATCAGAATGGCGTGAATTTCCTTCGGCGCCTTGCCTTGCAGGAAAAAAAAAAACTTGACAGCTCGCTTCTCCATGTTGTTGAAATCGCGCGCGTCGCCTTACATGCTTCCTTTCAACCTCTGTAACAAGAAGAGACTTGCAATTCGTCACATGAACAGACCCATCTTTCCAACTACACTATGGATTACGTCCTACGACATCGGGAAGTAGGTCAGGATAAGGACTTATCAGCACCCCCTCGTATGCTACAAGGGTAATGATATGAAGTGGCCTTGAGAAACATTGGAAATGAAGCCCTCTAAGACGTAGGTTGACAGAGAAGAATTATATTAAAATAGGTCTTAGGTAAATGAGTTATGAAGTTGTAAATTTGGTTTGAACCAGCGCATGATATTTTACGTTTGTTGTTTTTTGTTAATCACGGAGATGATTAATTGGTTGCTGTAAAACATGCAATGACTGCAAATTTAGAAACGCTGAATGGTCCAAGAATGCCGTTTAAAGATACCTACCGGGAAAAAATGAGACAGTTCTTTGACAAACAGGCTATGAAAATTTGATTAAATTAGGTTCATTAGATAAATACATTGGGGGCTTTTAGGTGATGGTGTTGAACTTTCTGGTTTCATAAAATCGGTTGCTCAAGGAATATTTCACAATATGGATTTGGGAGCCCGAGGGTGTGGTGTGTCGGCAGGAGGGTGAGGAGGAACGGATTTGATCAGTGCTTCCCAGAAACTGTTCCAGGAGACGGTCTGATTAACGAACCGAGTGAAAGAGGGAGTAGAATAAATCATACCGTGTATGTAAGTAATTGCTGTGGCACAGACCGAAAAATGAGTACAGGAGAACAAGATTACAAAGCGCTGAAACTGCCATAAAAACGTCCGCCTCCATTAATCCCCTTTTAATTAATTCCAGGGAACCCGAACATGACCGGCCCCCTACTCTAACTCTTCTTCTCCCCCAACACACCCACTCAGGCCCAACTCACCACACTGCGGTACTGTATACAGTATAAATATTTGGAGAAGGCAACGAATTCGTGAGAGAGAGGTTATGTTCTAAGATGGATAAAGTATGTAGAAAATTTGGGATAATCCTTAACGAGGAGCTGTTCGACGCATACAGATTACACAATATTGTTATGTGTGTCTGTCTCTGTAGCGCTGAAGACCAGTGCGGCCCAGAAATTACTGTTTTATGGGTTCAGGAATCTTTTTTTTTTAGGCACTGGGCAGACCATTTCACCATCACGAAATCTCTGCCTATCGATAACAACACAGGCACACGAAAAGCAGATGTACACACGTGCCCGATTGGGATACGTTCCAACTATTCCAGTGTCTTATTGGTAGAAGACAGTAAATGCCTAGACCATGAAGTCGCTGTGATCGGCCACAATGTATTGGGGTAGTGAAAAATAGGAGGCTACGGTAGGCTGATGCTTTGTTTTGAGAGCAAACGTATGAAGCGGGTCCTTGAAGTGCATCTGTGTACGAATATATGAGAGAAATTGTGTTTATGTATTTAGGGCTGAACGATGCTGGCTGTTGCTAGGATTATATAGTGTTTTTTGATTAACGGATAAATGAGTGTGGAGCACCATCCTGAAAGCGGAAAAGAAAGTACTCGGAGAGGAATCTCTCCCAGTGCCACTTTGTCCAGTACAAGTGCCACATAGACTGGCCTGCGAATGAACCCGGTTTCCGCGGTTGAAAGCCGGCGACTAACCGCCTGAGCCACAGCGTGGCCTTGTAACTGTAACAGTTCGATATTCTGCCGTATTCTGTCCGTATGTTGCGAGATACATGTTCGTATGTGCCGGGTTCTAATGGCTTATGTACAGAACTGGTCCTTAGGAATCGGCCCATAAATAACTGTACATCAGCCAGTATTGAAGCTTCTTTCCTCGATAATAATAACACATTTCTAGGCAGTAACACTGCCTTTTTTCCCAGTTGCCGCGCGGTCTGAGGCGTGGGTCTGCGGCTGCTCACTTACTGGGATTGCGGGTTCGAATCCCGCCGGGGGCATGGATGTCTATTGTGAGTGGTGTGTGTTTTCAGGTGAGGTCTCTGCATCCGGATGATCACTCGTCCAGAGGAGTTCTACGAAATGTGGTCTAAGTGTGATCGTGGAGCCTCAATAACGCGGAGGTCTTAGCCAACCCGAATCTGTGGCACCGTGAAGGAAAATCACCGCTTGTTCTATCACGAATCTTATCGAATTCGTTGTGTGATTTCACATTGTCAGTCGGTAGCTGTAATACAAGCTTGTGCTGATGGATCAGTGGAAGTGTTATCTGTGCAAATCGCAACTAGGTGTAGGAATTGTCATTGTCCCGTTGAAATTTTAAGGGATTTTTGTTTTATGTTTAACAGTTGTCGAAAGTTCGCCTTTGTGTTCTGTTAAGTCCATCTGCGTCTCAAGGGAATGTAATTTCCTTTGTTATTTTTTTATTTTTGTGTGAACGTGCATCTCTGATATAATAGTATAAAGAATCGACTAGATGCAACGATAACAATTTATTAGTAATTTCAATCACCTCAATATGTTTCGGGCGATAATTTCGCCCATCCTCAGGAGCACTAGACTGTGTTTACAGCTTGTGGTATAATGCATCGAAGAAGTTGCGTGCTGGTGTTAAGGTCACCAGCACGCAGCATCGTCGGTGCATTATACCACAAGCTGTAAACACAGTCTAGTGCTCCTGAGGATGGGCGAAATTATCGCCCGAAACATATTGAGGTGATTGAAATTACTAATAAATTGTTATCGTTGCATCTAGTTGCTTGTTTATACTATTATTCCGTTGTTATTGTTTATTCTTTCGGTCTGTATTCGATATTGAGATTATCGCGACAGTGACTATGAAGATTGTTATCTTCTACGATGTGACGCCGTTTAGTCTGGTAGAACAGACAGCTGTACTAATACCTTGCCTTCCACACAATTATCCCTTACACAGTATTGATGTTTATCTCCCCTTCTTATTTGACGCTGTTCAGTTGAAACGGTGTCTGTAAATAATCAAAGCATCTTCTTCGTATCGACATCTGGATACGAAACTAAAGAAACGAAGTGATTAAGCGCGTTCGATGGTCTGTGTGTACCGTGACTTGGAAGAAGCCGTTACAAAATACCGGGGCCCGGGGCCCGACTGTGTTGCATTCTCGGTAGTATCAATGTTTGTCGATAATACAAATTAATCCTCATACCAAGCCCAAGTATCTCTGACACTGATAGTCATTCTGTCTGATTTAGTGTAAAGGTTTTTAGCCGGTCCGCCCTTGCTTGGGCGGGAGGGGGGCAATTTTTTTTTTGTCACCGGGATCCTACTCACTCCAGCAGCCGTGTTTATGTGTGCCTGTAGTATATTGTGTAATGCTAGTAATGCTGTGTGACACACAAGCATACACTTGTGTGTGCCTGTAGCATATTGTGTAATGTTAGTAATGCTCTGTGACACACAAGCATACACTTGTGTTTGCTTGTAGCATATTGTGTAATGCTAGTAATGCTCTGTGACACACAAGCATACACTTGTGTTTGCCTGTAGCATATTGTGTAATGTTAGTAATGCTGTGTGACACAAAAGCATACACTTGTGTTTGCCTGCAGCATATTGTGTAATGTTAGTAATGCTCTGGAACACACAAGCATACACTTGTGTTTGCCTGTAGCATATTGTGTAATGTTAGTAATGCTCTGTGACACACAAGCATACACTTGTGTTTGCTTGTAGCACATTGTGTAATGTTAGTAATAATCTGTGACACACAAGCATACACTTGTGTTTGCCTGCAGCATATTGTGTAATGTTAGTAATGCTCTGTGACCCACAAGTATGCGTTTGTGTGTGAAAGATAATAGATTGAACACAATACACTTTATCTGAGCCATCCTGTTAATTAGTCTAACGTGCAACGTAGTCCAGTCGCCTAAAAAACTCTTTCAAACCCACGGCTTTAATGTGGTTGACTCCTTAACTGATCAATCAACCCTATCTGCGGTGTTAGTAGTTTTTCAGATCGTCAAGAAATTTTTAACCATTTATGAACTACGAAGATTCATCACAGAATTCGCAAACCCACTCTTTTGTACTCTGTCCTGGGGCATTTTAATCTGCTTCACATTGCCAGGCCCCAATTCTTCAATGCCTGTTTCACTTACGCCCTATTCTCTGTTGAGTTTTGCCGAACAAAATTCAATAAAGTAAAGCGAAGTTGTTTCTTTGCACGCTGTGAAGGCACGTGGTTGAGTGGAGGTATAACTCTTTTCATTCTCAACGTGGGCACAGTATGGGGTGAGCGGTCATTTTCATTGTACCGTCCCTTTACACCCCAGTACACGTCGCTCGATACCCATTGACTGGTGGCTGGGTTGGGCCTCAAAGCCGATCTGGACGGGTAGGCCATATCTCGTGCTGCTGCTCCAAACCGAACCACGATTCCTGACACGTTGATTTCTTCACCACGGGCACTGGCCGTGATCGTACGTTAATGTGTTTGTAGTCTAGGTAAGGCTAGACATTGCCAAGAACCTTAAACTGTCCTTCGAAACGTCGGGTAGCCAATGACGCTTCTGCGTATCCCAGATAAACAGAATCTTCAAACACACGGCTGTGGGGGTCTGTGAACTCGCCGTTCTGTTTCGGCCTCACAGGAAGTAAAACCATTCGGCTTGTGGTGCTTAGGGAAAGGGTCACTGTTTATTGTGAAAGTCGTAGGAAATGCGTACATACTCTGCGGTGCAAAGTGCTGTTATTCACTGCTCAAGGAACCGGTACATATACCTACCACCTTGCTTTACAGCATTAAACAAGGATTAGCTAACTTAGTAGAGCAGGTCATTCCTGAGCAGCTGACAGGTCCTCAACTAGTCAAGAAATTCCCAGCATTTTATGGAACTCGAAAGTTCACTACCGAATTCACCGTTATCTGTCCCTATCCTGAGCCAGAGCAATCCACTCCATGCCTCCCCACCCAACTTTGTTGAAGATCCATTTTAATATTGTTCTCCTGTCTACGCTTAGGTCTTCCAAATTCTCTCTCTCTCTCTCTCTCTCTCAGGTCTCTCCACCAAAAACCTGTACGCACCTCTCCTGTCTCTATACATGCCACATGCCTTGCCGATCTCATTCTTCTTGGTTTGATCACCTGAATAATGTTTGATGAGGTGTACAGAGCATAAAGCTGCTCGCTATGTAGTCTTCTGCATTCGTTAAACAAGTGCTACTGATCTGAAACTACATGTATGTTAATACGAACCTGTCCTGCCATTTCATTTGGTTTGGGGTCTTTTGAAGACGGTAAGGCTGTGCAGTGCTGCATGTCGTAATGAAGACGGTAAGGCTGTGCAGTGCTGCATGTCGCCATATACGTTCTGATAAAAGACACAACTGTTTTCAATTTAAAAGTTTTATTTGGTTGTAATCAGTTCTTTCCTGAAGCCAGGCATGAAAATATGGGAAAAGTTTTAATGGGCCTACGAGTTTGTTTCCTGACATTTTTGTCTTTCTCTGCGTACGTCCATTCCATTTCATCAAGCTCTGTTTCGTATTAGAAACATATTCTTTTCCTGCGTTGCGTACCTGAACAGAATGTAAACAAAAGGGTGAGTTGTGACGTCACATAGCGTGGCTCGAATGTCGCTGTGGAACGCTTTGTATATGGGAGATCCCTGGTTTTAGTGATCGGCCCCGAGAACATTTATTTGGGCTGAGCGTTCTGTAGTTTTTCTCAGCCTCTCCAAACAAATGTCTGTATAGTCCCTCAAATTATGCGACCAAGGCTTCCTTCCGGATCCTTGCCAATTCATTCATCGTACCATTTGAACTGTAGGCTGAGATTAACCGTTTCATTGACTTGCTCGTAAATAAATATACATTCATGTTATTTGTCTGTAGCAGATCTTTTACCTAATGCGGTGTATAATGTTTGGGACCAGCTGCGTGGATTCCAATGATATTACCTTGATGCACATCTGCATAGTGGTCTATTCCACTAGTTTATTTAAATGTTTTGCGCATTTTTGCTAAAACGATAGAGAGGTAGTCCCTGTCCGCGGAAATAATACGTGTAAGGGGAGAAGACGTATAGCTCCACTCATTCTTAACTTTAGCGCTAGAGGGGGTGAGTGGACAACTACACACCTTCGCCACTCTGCTGCTGGGATGGAACCCAGGTAACTACTGAACTGGAGGCTCGATGGGCTTCAGAGCCAAAGAGAAAAAGCTCTTGCTCACGTCGGTGTTTCGAACCCCTGATCATCCATCTGTAGCCCTAGTCACTCTGGTGACTAAGCTATCCCGGCTTCCTTCTTTGCTTAGACAAACTTTTCGGTATTATGACTGATGTACCCTAGTTACGTTTAGGGCATCTGAAAGGAAAAAAAAACACCACTTTTTCCGGGCTTTGAACTCGAGTCTCCAGATTGTATTAAGTGATTCGTCTTCCTGAGCGGTCATGTCGCCAGCCTTTCAGGTTATGTTATCAAAGTGCATGGCACAAGCAAGTGAACCCTTCCCCAGCTGACAATGAATAAATAAAGTGAACGCATTGCCCAAACATTGTAAAGTGTACAACGTTATTTATTAACTGAATTCTAAAACACCAGAGTGTAAATGGAACTACCGCGATGTGCAACATACCGGGTGCCTGACTGTAAGAGGCAGTCCCAGTAGCCGCGCGGTCTAAGGCGTAGGTCTGCGGCCGCTCGCCTGCTTAGATTACGGGTTCGAATCCCGCCGGGGCATGGATGTCTGTCTCTTGTGAGTGTTGTGTGTTGTAAGGTAGAGGTCTCTGCGACGAGCTGATCACTCGCCCAGAGGAGTCCTACCGACTGTGGTGTGTCGTTGAGCGTGATCTAGAAACCAAAAGAATGAGGAGGTGAATGGCCTGGGTTGGGACGTATACTGTGGTCTTCATTGTTATGTCACCGTGCAGTCTGGTAGGTTGGTACCGATGTCTGCTGCATGATTTTATTTACGTAACAACGCACGAACTGTCACCACCATTAAACCCTGAATATAAAAAAGTGATCCCGTTACAGGCCCGGTGTGGCCCAGAGGGTGGGTAGAGTTATAGCTCTACTCTTCCATGACCGCGGCACTATAAGGGGGTGAGTGGTCAGCAGCACGCCCCGGCCGCACTTTACTCCCGGGAAAGACCCGGTATCCATTTTACAGGAGGCTGGGTGGGCCCCAGGGTCGGTCTGGACGGGCGGAAAATCTCTCCCCCACCGGGATTCGATCTCGGACCGTCCAGCCCGTAGTTAGTCACTATATCGACTGAGCTACCCGGCCTACAAACCTTGAATATGGCATTTCACAAAGGCAATACGAAACTCTCAATGCTCCACAAGACTAGTGCCAGACGGTCATGTGTGCAGGCCCGTGATGGTTAGGGGGAGAGACGCGGCGTCAAAATGAGCAACAAAATGAATGTTTTAAATTAAAGAACAAATCGGCGTTATTTGAGACTTCCGCCGCTGTGCAAATTAGGTCTTCGCTCTTCTGGGATGTTAGGCAGCGTTGATTGGTAGATACTGACGTTTCGGGGCAACCTGTCCCATTTTCGAGAGTCAGTTCTTCTTGGACTTCTTGACTCTTGGAGATGGGAACCGTAGGTTGTCCGAAACGTCGGTAGCTACCAGTCGACGCTGCGTAACATCCCAGAGGATAGCAGATCTAAGAATTATGATTCTTGACCTCGGACATTTTTTTAAATTATTGAGATACAATGAAAGGTTTTTTAAATAAATAATAGCGATTTTTTTAATTTCATCTTTTTCGTCAGAGTCGGCCACTGTGATTATTCGCCCCGGGAGCCAAAATGATGTAGCTGTGTCACGCAATGTCTATACTGAATTTGGTGGTAATCTGTTGGATTAATTAATTAATTAATTAATTACGGATGAACGAAACAGACGGATTATTTCCGAGTTCTTTTCGAATATCGATTTGGAGCCTGCGCCGTAAGGACTTCCAGTGGAGTCTTCAGGCTCAAGACTGGACTGTTTGTCGAAATGACTGGGTACACACTGCAGAAACTTTGGGAACACCAAAGATGGGGATGTTCTTAACAAGCTGAGCAACTGTCAGCTTCCTTTGTGAAAGTTGCTAGGGTAGCTTAGTCGGTATAGCGACTGGCTACGGGCTGGACCGTCCGGGGTTCGAACCCAACGGGGAAGAGATTTTGCGCAACCGTCCGGACCGGCCATGAGGCCCACCCATCCATTTGTATAAATGGATACCGTTCCTCTTTCCTCGGGGTAAAGGCTTGAGGTTAACCACCTGGTCCCTTCCAGTGCCGAGGTTAAAGAGAGAGTAGAGTTATACTCTACTTCCCCTCCGTGCCTTCGTGGCTTGTTACAGGGAGATCTTTACCTTTTTCTCTTCTGAAAATGCTGCGAAGTCTGTTAGAAAATTTCAAGCTCTTTGCTTTATTTTTTTAAAAAGAATTTTACAAGTAAGCAAACTTCACATCGGCTTCTCACTGAATGCCAGTGAATAACAGCGATGTAAGGAACTGTAACAGAAAAATCGTAAGCGAAGTGTCTGTATCTCACGTTACAGCTCAGAATGTGAGAAATGAGGCGACCATTCGATGGAAAGGAACGCTGGTCTGGTAGTGTTTTTCCTTTAAAATTTTCTTTACTGTTGTTGGCATTTGCTTTCCCAGTATCATGGAGCTGGCACGTAGGGGTCCTAACTGTTATGTCATGTGTGAGGTGCTTTCGGGGAGTGAATAAATCCAGTGGCGCAGGTGTGTACCTCCTGCCGAGCAAGTTACTGAATACCACTGAAATTAGCTGTTTGTGGTGCATACGTACTCTCGTAAGCGTCTTTATTTATTTATTAATCTGACCTACGCCTACCTGCTCATTGTGGATATAGAGGGTTATGGTTGCACCTGATCACAGTTATTGAAACACACACACGCACACACTTGGTATGGCTCCTCTAAACGAGGGATCGGCCTGTCGCAGTGACCTCTACCTAACAACACACATCACACACAAGAGGTAAACATCCATGCCTACGGCGGTATTCGAACCAGCAATCCCAGCAAGCGAGCGACCGCAGACCCAGGCCTTAGACCGCGCTTTTCTGAATACGGAGTTTTTGGGTTATAATCAATTTCGCTGCATCTCATCGTTTTTAACGTTGTATGTATAAAAATCTCCTCACCCAATATTGTGAGGTGATAAAATCGAGAAGAATGAGATGGGCTGGGCATGTGGCGCGTATGGGTAAGGAGAGGGTGTGTATAGGGTCTTGGTGGGGAAACCGGAGGGAAAGAGACCACTGGGGAGACCTAGGCGTAGATGGGTGGATAATATTAGGATGGATCTCCAGTAGGTGGGATGTGGGTATATGGACTGGATT
>Ga0123352_10018770_pt1 | contig 11027 bp, 7 predicted proteins | sample TergutLab28metaG_FD_89700 | JGI IMG/M metagenome (GOLD analysis project Ga0123352, IMG submission 89700) | Labiotermes labralis P1 segment gut microbial communities from Petit-Saut dam, French Guiana - Lab288 P1 | ecosystem: Host-associated > Arthropoda: Insects > Digestive system > Gut ... | reverse complement strand
TCCGTGAAATGCGGGGAATTTCTTGACTAGCTGCAAACCAGTTAGCTTCTCAAGAAGGACTCTGCACCATGGAGTAAGTAAGTAAGTAAGTAAGTAAGTATATGCCAGTGGGCACAAATCCTGGGCACTGGGTCACCAGGGTGACAAAATTTTGTGCAATGGCCCTTGATATTTGTGGGTTCTGAGTATGGAACTTGCTGCATGTCACCCTTGTGACACCTAGGATCTGGAGGTGGCTCAGATTGGAAAATTTGTGCTTCCATGGTTTATGAATTTTATTTATCATTTTCTTGAAAGTTATTTCAAATGAATAATTCCTTCTTCCTAGCTTTTTAACTTACTGTTGTTACATCCTTTTTGTTAGCATAACTATGAAGGATGAATATATATCCACCCTCTTCTCACTTTTTACAGATCCCCTTTCTTTTCATTTTTTCCTCTCTTCTTCATACCTGCCAAGATTTGGCAGAAACCAACCTTAGGCATTTAAGTTTTGGTATCTGTAGCACAAAATACAACTATTTTTATAGTGTTGCCACAAAAATAGAGTCCCATATATCAACACCTTTTATGTTTCAATTTTATTACTCTTCTGTCACAAGGCATTTTCTGTATATCCCCCTTCCATCTAGTGAGTCTCTTTTTACTTATAACCATACGGTAAACTTTGCTGGCAATAAGTGTATTGGACTAGTTGACATAGGATGGTGGGGCTGTTGGAGAATATAACAATATTAGAGAGGGAGATACCTCAAGCACCGTTATTTTGTCCATACATGGGACTTATTTCCTTGCTGTCAGTATAACATTTTCAAAGATGTAGAAATAGAAACAGCATTGTTCAACACTAAGTTTGTGTCAGTGAAGAGAAAAATATAAGAAGCAGAGAGACATAAAGTAAAACTGTAAAAGTTACATTTTACTGTTCTCCTATGTCTCCTTATACACACCATAAACTATATAGGGGTGGAGGTTTGCTCCACTCATTCTTAACTTTGGCATTAGATGCAACAAGTGGTCAGTCTCACACTTAAGGCTGTGCCCCCTTATTATCCATTAAATGAATAGGACATAGCTGATAGAGTTGGTTCGGATATTTTGGAAAACGATAAATGACTGTCACCTGCCAGTATTTGAGGATTCAAGCCCCAGATTGTCCAACCCATGGCCCAGTCAATATAACAAGTACTGTAAAGAATTGTATCATGTGACGCTTTGTAATATGTGCGTCTGACTTACTATTAGGGTGATTCATTCAAGTCACAATGAATGGAATGGGACACACGTGTCACTTGTCAAATGAAATATTCCGTCTGATGGAAACCTCAGAGCAAGAAACTACAATGGAATAGCTGGCATAGATGAAGGATAATACTAGTTGAATCACTGAGAAATTTGGTGTGAAACAAAGGCTAGATCTAACTGGATTATGATAGGTGTACAGATATGTGGTTTGTGAACATGGAAATTAATTTTCATATTCTTTGGAAATGGCATTTATTGCCTAGCTAAATAACTCTTAACTGCTTAAGGAGGAACCTGTGCTTGTTATGAATTAATTTTACAGATACTATTTATGAGAGGGTGCGGATAAGTCCTTAGCCCGACGTATTTCCCATTGTTGTGCCGAATTGCAAGTCTTTTCTTGTTACAGAGGCTGAAAGGAAGCATGTCAAGTGACATGCATGATTTCAACAACGATGAGCCGCAGGCTGTCATCAGGTCCCCCCCCCCCAGCAAGGCAAGGTGCCGAAGGAAGTTCACTCCATTCTGCCAGAAACATTAGGGGACCATGATGCACCATCATATGCCACCATCAAAAATTGGGTGGCCTAGTTTAAACATGGTGATTTTTCCACCTATCATGCACCTCGTCCTGGACAACCCAAAACAGTGACCACCCCAGAGATTATTGATCAGATTCATGAGCTAATCTTGGAAGACTGCTGGATTTCAACTAAATCAATAGCTGAGCAACTGGGCATCTCACGTGAGCAGGTTGGGTTCATCATTCATGAAGATTTGGACATGCAGAAGCTGTCCACGAAGTGGGTCCCGAAATGCCTGAACGCAGATCAAAAACATCAATGGTGCCAGTCATCTGAGCAACTTTTGGAATTTTTTCAGCGTGATCCAAATAATTTCCTGTCGCAGCTGGTGACCATGGACAAAACCTGGTTATTTCACTATGACCAGGAGACAAAGCAACAGTCAATGGAGTGGCGGCATAGTGGCTCACCCCGCCCCTAAAAATTCTTTGTGCAAAAATCCGCTGGAAAAGTTCTCACCAGGATTTTTTGGGATCAAGACAGCATCCTCCTCATTGATTATCTTCCAAAGGGCCAAATTATCAATGCGAAGTATTACTCATCTCTGCTGGTGTGTTGAAGGACATTTTGAAGGAAAAATGCCGTGGGAAAGTCACCAAGGGGTTCTTGTTCTTGCATGACAATGCCCCGGCTCACTGGGCACTTGCAACCCAGAAGAAACTGGCCTACCTGGGCTTCCATTTTCTTGATTACCCACCCTATTCTCTGGATCTGGCCCCATCAGACTACTGCCTGTTCCCTGGACTGAAAAAACATTTTAAAGGTCGCCATTTTTTCATCCAATGCGGAGGTCATTGCTGCCGCGGAGACCTGGTTGGACAGACAACCTTCTGAATTTTTTTTGAGTGGCTTGCAGAAGATAGTACAATGGGCTAAGAAGTGTATTGAGCTTTGTGGGGAGTATGTTGATTAAATCCCAAGTTTGGTCACTGTAGCTTCTTTCCTTCCTGGTTGGGCTAAGGACTTATCAGCACCCCCCTCATATGTAGGGCCAGTTTGTGTGATGATTATTGATTGCCACTTTCTATCCTCTTGTGTGTCATGCTAATGCAGCCACGCATTCAGCCAGAAACCAAATGTATGGCAAAGTAGTGGGTGGAAGTGACAATAAGTAGTAGTAAAACTAAGGACCCTACGTTAAAAATGTACATTGCAGTTTGTGACTCTTAATACCTATTTCTGTATTTATCCATCATTGAATTGTCCAGGAAACTTTATGGCTCTGTCATAAAATATTACTGATTTCCATTTTTTTTTTTAGGGGGTCCAGGATTTTTTGGGAACTGTTATCTGCAGAGGAAACTCTTTGGAACAGACCAGCAGTGAAGAACTACAATGACTTGTCAAGGCTGCTCTATTAAATTTACTGTATTCAAAAGAAGAGTAAGTCATTTTGTTAATTATACAAATATAACAAGTTCAATTTTTTTATTTTATTGACTGTAAATGTAATGGTATATTGTTTTATAACCACAGCAGTTAATGTAGTCCATGTTTGAAAATATTCAAAAGTACAGTGATGCCATATGAGACAATAACATAGCTTGGAAGGAGGAGTTACAGGCAGAATTTGTGCAGCATACTGTTTAAATTTTTGACAAGATTAGTCAGGGATTTTATTAGTTATTTAGTTCGACTTTATGTCTTTCCTTTTCTCAAGTGTAAATTCTTAAAGTAATTACTGATAAAATGCCTGTCCTGTGGCCACTATTTTAATCTGAAATAGTAGGTCATGCAGAAAACCTGAACTGGGTAGTTTTGTATATTTTCCATGTCACTGTAAGGATGCTGCAGTCCGGATTTCTAGTCGGCCTGAGAGCAGCAAGAATTATGTATATGAATTTTCTCAATATCCTATCAGAACTGCTTGTTAGGACTATGCTGAACAGACTTCAGAAATTTAACATCAGCACCCTCCTCCTGTGTTAAAGTCTACACATGTGTCATGTTGGCTTTCACACATTTCTGATGCTGGAATAATTTATCTTGCCTCTTGAATGTCTCCAACTTGGAAGGTCCTGTAAAGCCTTTTAGTCTCTTTGAATTCTTATCAGAACTACTAGGAAGGAAGGCACAAATTATATTATGTAACATACTCTACCTCTATTTCATTCGAATATAATCATGCTAGTTTCTTGGCACCAGAGTTTGCTGAATTCTCTTTTCCATACTTTTGGAGGTGTGCATGTTGTGCATGATCTTCTGTCAATGCTGATGCCAGTCAGACTTTGGTTTTACTGGGGGATGCTTCATCCAGAATAAAAATTTCAAATTCATCGCCCAGTGAAGACTGTACATTTTGTCCTTGTAATCATAGTGTTAAAAAATGCATATTATATGCATTTGTTTTGTAGGTTGTTGTTTGTGTCATACACACATATTTCATTTTCACTGATTCCAGCAGACTGAATGTTGTGGCATCACAATAATGAATTGTTTTTCATTGTACAGAGCAAGACTGCCACTTTGACTCTTACACTTGTATGTACACAGAGAGTCCGTACAGCTGAATACCCACTGATTCAGTTTGTGTATATTGCTGCTGATTTGAATGCACCTTACAAAGAATCAAACTGTTATAATTGACATTGGTAACTGCATTTAGAATGTAATGTAAGCTTCAATGAACAGGAATTTTACAGAGGATACCCAGTTGTGATTTTGAACTTAAAACAAATTGTTAGATTTCCGTCAAACACAATTACCGTATTTTATTTAGAAAAATGACAACAAGTTTCAGTCTAAAAGACCATCATCAGGCCATCATTACATAAATGCTAAATTAAGGTGCATTGTACTGCAAATTAATCTTGTGATTTGAGATCCCATATAAATTACACAGTTTACATAAAACTATATAAAAATTTTTGGATTGGTAATACCCTGGCCTGTAATTATGTCTGAGTTGTGTATAAAAGTGCAGGATGATGAAAACATTAAAATGAGATTTTTATGTTTTTAAAACTTGTTATTGTTTGAAACCTTATTATTGAGTCACAAGTTTTGGCCACACGATGTAAAACTTGTTGAAAATCTTATAATGTATACATCAAATTTATTTGAAGAACAAAAAGTTCTTTATGACAATGTACACGTATGCACAAAACCATCTACTAAACTCGAGTCCTGCACCCTTTTTGTTACACACCCACTTGTGGGCCAGTCATGGCAAAGGCATGTAAGAGTTTGTGTAACACATTTTCATGTTACATAAAACTGATCTTAATAGTTAGACTAATTGTTGGTAGCAGTGAGCAAGGTGTTGAATAATAGCGTGTTCACTGAACTGAGATTTTCACAGGAACATGCAAAAGGCATTAATTTACAGTACATAACTCCACGTCTCTGGGTGCCACAACAGATTGTCTAGTCACTGTGGTGACCTGGTGCCTGGTATTTATCCAACCCTTTCAGACTTTGAGTTCAGTCACAGACATTTATGCTTTTCTGGGCTTCAGAAAGATGTAAAGATATTTATCCACTTGGTAGGCAATGAGTGTAGGTTCCATCATATTCTACATGGCTGCTGTTTTTTGGGTGTGCATTATAACACTGTAAGGTATGTTGTCAAAAAATGGCATTTTCTCTCCGTTCTCATTATTGCAAATTTTTTTAAAATTAGGAGCGTAAAGAATTAGCATTCTAGTAATGCTTCATTTTTGGTAATGTCTTCTCACCTAGTCCACCTACAGTTGAAGCAAATAAGGGTGCATTATAAAATATTCTTGGAAGACATTACCATATACATAACTCTGCATTTACGTAAAACTAAACATAGTCCATTGAATTGCATGCCCATGCCTGATAATCTGTTAGCAAATAAGAGCTGTGTATTTTCTGAATAGTTTAGTGTGCTATACACAGGAAACCTTTCATTTGAAACAGATTTTAACTTTTCGTAAGTTGCAAACAAGATTCAAAAAGGATAAGAATTGAAACAAATAAAGAAGTTTTTTTATCATAAAGATATTTTATAATATGTGATACTTTTATAACAGGTGCAATCCAGGTGTTACTTTTGAAGGCACACCCCTGATAATGAACAAATGAATTTGAAACAAGCTGGGCAACTAAGTGTGTGAAAGTTTATAATATTTATGTTAAGCTGTATGACAGGATTCATAATAAAGGCTTTTGGCATGGAATACAGTTGTAGTGAAATCAGAGTTTATTTTACTAGGATTTCTCATGAATACTCTAAATATATAATATCTTTTTGTTTTTTAAGCGGCAGTGTTCAGTTTGTCAACATTATTACTGCTCTCATTGTTTGCCACTTGGAAACAGTGGTGGCTCTGCTTTTGTGTTGGCCCGTTTCACAGACAAGAAGCTGAAATGTAACAAATGTAAGGTACTCTCAGCACGGCCACTTTGTCGTTCACAACTTCAGCAGCTTAGGGTTAAGGATTTGCAGCTGTACCTTACATCCCAGAAAGTATCTACAAAAGGTTGTGTTGGTGAGTAATTGTAGTCTTAGTAAAGTGGTGCAAGATTGCAGGTCTCTGAAACATTGATGTTGGTAGGAAACTGATCCATTGAACTGGCAAATAAAAGAGGAGTTGAAGTGGGTAGGTTGACCGAATTGTATTGTTTGGCTTACATTCAGAGTGTGCGTAGTTTCAATGCCACCCATCATGACTGAAGTTTGTTCAGCTTTAAAGGATGGTAACAACATTGTATTGTAATAGGTGTGATTGATATTTTGGTCATGTCCACTGTCTGAGGCTAAAAGAACCGGCAACATTTTGCAGAACAGATCTGTCACAGGATACATGTCCTATCACTGGACATGTATCCTGTGACAGAGACCAGCTGTTTCTAAAGGACCCACCAGAGTAGCTTCTCATTCTCCCTGTTCTAGCTAAAGACAGAGAAAAATCCTTTCTCCAGAATTTTACATATATGTTTAACCTAAAATGTTCTTGGTTTTGTTGTCTTTATTTTTGTAAGTGAATACAGAAAGATATCTTAAAACATGCCATGCCATATTTTATAATTATAATACTATATATTGCTCAATACTCCACAACCACAGGCATCAATATAACATTGTAGAACCATGGACTCTAATGTGACATTCTCATGGATCCTGAAGGTTGATGATTGAATACTCATATAGATTTAGAGGATGTTCGAAGGTTTTCGATTATTTAAACATTTAAATATTTAATTTCATATCTTTGGAAGTTAAAATATAAGTTTATTAAATGATTATGAACATTATGCAGTATGTTACATTAGATAAATTGACCCCTTACATTTAGGTGTTAATTACAACGTATTGTGTGTGATACAATGCATGAATGTGTTCTTACACAGTGAAGAGATACAGGTATTTAAAAAATGTAAAGTGTGTGCAGAGAAGTGATTGTTGTGATGCCTGTAAAGATGGAAGTGTGAATGCAATAGTCTACGATGGTGAGTAGGCCACTAGTATGTAAGGACTCAGACCTAGCAGTGAAACGTGCAGAACAGTGTCACCTGCAGAGATGTTTACATTCACTGAAAGGTTTATGTAAGATCTGTAAAGAGAAGGATAGTAACATGTCTTCTACGTAATATACTGAGTGCCACTCTTTGTATAATGTAGGCTAAGTATCATCTGGCACATTTATTCCTGCTGTAAGGCCCTAAAGCCATAATTTGCCAGTTATATAGAACTACTGTTATATTTCTGATTGTGATTAGTAAAATAGTAGCTGCTGTGTAGTATTTTCTGAGAGTGGATCCTCTTGCTAGTGCAGACCAAGTGATCTGTCTCTTTTTCTCTACATCCCTCAGTGGCTGACTGACACATCAACAGAGCCAGAAGGGAGAATTTTCATTTCTCTTTCACACCAAAAATCCATGTCACCACAATATAATTTGTGTAAGATGTCTTATGTATTTTGTAAATCTGTCATGATTAAAATATTGGTACCATGCTTTATAACTTTTAAATGGAAGAATAATGAAAGACAGTAAATACATCAGTCTGTTTTAGATACAGAATGCTTTGGATGTGATTGCTGGCAGGGTGACGATAGCGTCTTGAACTCTTGATGAAGGTGCAGAGTAAGAGGCAAGCAGAGATTCCTAGAAGTCAAACTCATTCAGTCTTACACTCTCCTAGTTGAACAACGTGTGTCTGTAAACTCCCGACAGGGAGTTGTAAGCTCCAACTCACTGAGTGGGATGACCAAGAAGATATTTACTCTACCCTCTTTGAAGTGTGTTTGTGATATTTTAAATTCATTATTCGCCTGATACCATAAATTTTGATTAAGAAGGGATAACCATATGGCCATACATTCCACCTTCAGTGCAGTGTTTCCATGCCTAAGATGTGAACATACCAAAAAATTTTATTCCTGTATCTCAGTGTTTTGATGTACGGTAAGACTGTCAAATGGAAGTCACCATATCCCAACTTTCTCACTGTTTCAGCTTGCTACAGTACTGTCCTCTCTAATGACAAGTTCTGTCCTCTGTTTCTAGTTGAGAGGGCAGTGTAGATATTCACAGTCAACAAAAGTCTTCTCTGTTTCTCTCCATTTAACCTTCAGTATCTACAGGTTTTTGCTGTCCAATGAAATGTATGTGTTCCATTTAGCAGTACCAGTAGCTCCAGCAGACCCAACTAATATTTCCGTTATCTTTTACACTCTTATTGGCCATTTCATGGCAAAAAACATTTTGGGGAGGTGTCAGTCATCACTGATGTAAGAGGCAGAGTAGTTTCCGGTGTATGTGCTCAGATTGATTTAATTCTAATACTGATACTGAAAGGCATCTATGCCTACATCATTAGCCTTGTCTGCCTTGGACTTGGCCTTATTTAGTCAGAGTCTATGAGCCAATATATGCCAGGACTTTTTTCCCACAGATAAAGAGATAATAATAGATATGCTTCTGTATCCTGTCAGCTGTGCTGCCTGTTGTACACTGTTTTAAAAGGCTGCATTTGTGAATTTTTAATCTTGAGGCAATCAACAGGATGAATGTGCCACAAATATACTGTACATACATTTTCTAATGTCTTAAATTTTATCCATTTCTGCCAGACTTGAATGTGTTTGCTTCAATACTTCAAGTATAATCTCTGAATTTCTTCCTGCTGTGAGTTAAGATTACATTATTTTGGAATGTGACATGCCAGAAATTTGTAATCATAAAGTTCACTGCTGTGAGAACGGAGAGTGTGACAGACACATATTATAGGGGTGTGGTGATCATGTATTCCTCTGTTTCATTACCTGAGCAGGACTGAATAAAAAACATGAATTTTTGGTATGTTTGTACGAGCAGTTTTATTAACTGTTGCAGAAAAGGAAGATCTAGTGAATTTGCTGATGCGACATGCTGGAAACTCTTCAAACAGCACCCAACGAAGTGACTTCTCTAGTTTTCCTGGCAGTCAGGCTGATACGCAAAGTAGGGACCTATCATCTGAGCGGTGTTTACAGGAACAAAGTGTTTTCAGAGCTGCATGCTTATCAGCCCAGCGTTTTCCATCTACTGCACAGACACTTCATAAAAATGATGATTTGGTAAGTATTTTATATAATAATACAAGATATTCTGGAAGAAGCGACTATTACTTTTCTCTAACTGCTCCTTTCTGTATAGATAGGTTAGTGTAGCATACATTTATATATGTGTGTGTGTGTGGCTGTGGCTGCACGCACACGCGTGTGTGCAAGAGGGAGGGAGCAGAGTTGGTAGTAAAGGTTACATGTTGTAGGAATTGTTAATTCATCACAAAATTCCTGTGCCAAGTCAAAACCAAGCCATTTTTTGCAGGAAATGAAGAACTTATCAGTGTACCGAGAGATACACGAACACTTCTTTTGGTGCTTATTGCCCTTCGTAACTTTTAGTTGAACCATTACCATATAAAACCATCTTGCAGACCCACTTGCTGGTGTGACATTGAATGCCCCAGTTTAGAAGTTTCTAAATTTTCCTATTCTAACAGAACCACAAACAATACTGTTTATTTCTGCAGCTTGTGCATTGTCATGAACATTTAGAATAAGGAATAGTTTAAAATGTTTGCCTTGAGTCTCTTCATTACTTTTTTTTTTTTATTTCTGAATGCATGTGTGTGAGTTTTGTGTAATATAATTTTATGACTCTGCAGTTCAATTTTTGAGTGGACAGATGTAACACTTGCTGAGGCTATAAACAACTCAGTCAGTCACTAGTTTCCAAGTGCCAGACTGTAGAAGGAGTCTGTTTTATTCCACCTGAGGTAAAGTCAAGGAAAGCCTAGAAGAAGAGACAAAGCCATAACAAAATCACTGATTTCAGATTTTCATTCTGATGCATGTCATCTAAAGACATTATTTCTCCTTCTTGCTTTGTATTCAGATGCTGAGTTTCTCTTTTTGCATGGACACTTATGTCCTGGCTTAGGTCATTGTTTTCCTTTATCATTCCCTGTTGGTGAATGGTTAGAACTGTAATATAGGAGAATTTCAGGCATTTTCATGATGTGTCTCATGGAGGAGTTCAGTACTCCATACTTCATACTCCATGTAGCATCCTGTTTTCAAACACCCTCAACCTACATTCCGTACTCAATGTGAGTGAGCAAGTTTCACACCAATAGAAAGCGACAGGCAAAATTATAGTTCTGTATATCTTAATCTTTGTGTTTTTGGATAGCAAACTGGGAGACAAAAGATCCTGCACCAAATGATAGCAAGAATTCCCTTAATTCAGTCTGCTCTTAATTTCTTCCTGAATAGAATTTTGATTTGTAATGGTTATTCCCAAATATGTGAACTCTTCCACCCTTTCAAAGGAACTATTACCCATCTTTACATTGTGACTGCATCCTGCATTCTGATCTTGATACATGACCGTGTATTTAGTATTATCAGCATTTACTTCTAGACTTATATCCTAAGTAGCAATCACTAAAGCTTCTGTGTTTTTGTTTTTTACTATTCACACTTCCTGTATGGGTGTGAAAATTGGTCGCTCACATTGAAGGAGGAACATAGGCTGAGGGTGTTTGAGAATAGGGTGTAGAAGAGAATATTTGGGCCTAAGAGGGACGAGGTAACAGGGAAGTGGAGAAAACTACATAATGAGGAGCTTAATGATCTATACTCCTCACCCATATTGTTCGGGTGATAAAATCAAGAAAAATGAGATGGGTACCATGTATGAGGGAGAGGAGAGGCATATACAGGGTTTTGGTGGGAGACC
>Ga0123352_10018769_pt1 | contig 11027 bp, 3 predicted proteins | sample TergutLab28metaG_FD_89700 | JGI IMG/M metagenome (GOLD analysis project Ga0123352, IMG submission 89700) | Labiotermes labralis P1 segment gut microbial communities from Petit-Saut dam, French Guiana - Lab288 P1 | ecosystem: Host-associated > Arthropoda: Insects > Digestive system > Gut ... | reverse complement strand
CCCCCCCCCCCCCAAACCTGGAAACAGACCCAGTATCCATTACACAGGATGCCCCGTAGGCCTCGGGGCCGGCATGGAAGGCTATGGAAAACCTCGCCCCCACCGGGATAGTCTACTCTGGCCTGCCTTATAGCCAGATAATTTCATAAAATATTTTTCTTCACCAGGTTATATTACTGCCCGTGCTTGCATTAAACCTGCAGGTACCAATGAACGTTTTTGGCATCTCAGTTTCTTCCTGCACGAACGAACGACATACGAATATTTAAAAAAGATGAGAATTAATTGCTTTCCGATTTTCAGAGTTTGTGCAGCAGACTATTGTGTTGAGCATCCAACGAAAAGTGAATTTCAGCATGGAAAAGGTTTTAATGATGCTGTGTTGTCATTACAAACCACGTTTATATTTTGCCAAAATTCAAAGAATATCCAACTGCCCCCTACCACCTCCCCATCTACGAAGTTTACGCTAATTTTATATTAATTGTACTCTCTGAAAGAGGCTTTTTTTTCAATATTTGGCTGTAAAAATAGGTCACGAGATCAATAGTAGGGTCAGTCGAGAATACTATGGATGAAATATGAAGATGATACATCAAAACATTAAATCCACTATCTTGCACCTGGCACTGACCAAGCAGCCCAGAGAAGTATTTTGATACTGACTCCTACTTCTAACAGAATTAAATGAGAGTATATGGTGCAACAGACATAATTGAAGAACTTAGTGTGACGTAAATGTCAGAAAACATCCACATTCATCGTACACGATATCCAGATCCATTTTCGAGAGTTTTAATCGAAATAGCCCCATTGCGAAACTAATAACCGTTTATTTCATCAAGCATTTTCTCGCCTCTTACAAAAATCCTTCTTTGCCCTGTTCACAACATTCCACAACTACTCTCTGCTCCGTGCCAGCTCAACAACGGGCACATTATCATACATTATTTATTTCATATACATTTAGTGTAACCTTGCTAGGTCTACCAGCTGGCCCCTTCCCTTGAGTTTATCAGAGCAAAACTCGTGACGTACAACTCATCTCTCTCATACGTGCTACATGTCCCACCCATTCAATATACGATTTACTACGACAACGCAGTACTGCACGTATGTTCAAAGTCCTCATTGTGTAATTTCCGCCACCTTTCTCTTATTTCCTCGTTCTTAGATCCAAACACTCCCCTGTACACCCAATCCTCGAACGCATTCAGCCCACTTTATATAAGAGACAAAATTTTACATAATCTTAATTTTAACTACAACCAACAGGATGCAACTATTTTGATTTATTTATTTCTAAAACGCTCTACATGTTTCAGGCTGTTCCTCTGCCCACCGTCAATAGCACATAACTGTAACACAGCTTCAGGTACTGTCAACTGCAGCTCCATCTCAGCCACGATACCGGCCAGCAGCAATACAGTTTGACAATATCTGAAGCTGTGTCTACAGTTATGTGCTACTGATGATGGGCGGATGAACCGCCTGAAACACGTAGAGCGTTTTAGAAATAAATAAATCAAAATAGTTACATCCTGTTGGTTGTAATTAAAATTAAAATTATACCAGCGATGCACGGACACATGAATGTCAAAATTTTACATCCATGCAAAAAAAAAATCAGGTAAAATTATGGTGTTCCATATTTCAATCTTTACCTTTATAGCGATAAAACGGAAAGCTAATTTTTAACTGTATCGTAACAAGCAATATCCAGGATGAATGGTCTTCTAAATATCGTTAAAGTAAAACTGCATAACATTTAGAAACAATACCGTAAAGCATAAGGCTACGTTCAACAGTCTAATCCACTTTCAGATAATCCGTGGAAGTGAAGCTTTCCACGGAACTAACAATGATATCTATAATGAAGTGTTGCCCTGTAATAAACAAACAATAAATTCACATACAACTCTTCACTGTTCAACTGGCGACGAGTCATAATTGTATAGAATATAGCCTAATTCAATACAAATTATTGTTACGCACGTTACGTCATTGTGTAATAAATGATCAAACTTGCCCTGAAATATACTAAAATACAATGCATTAAAAACAGCAAAGCATATCTCGTTTCAGCGCAGTATAAACTAAATCAAGACATTCTTTTGCTTTTCACGTGGGGGGAACGGACACGCTGCGGAAGAACGCTGTTAAATACGCGTGTCCGGAAAAGCGTGTACAGAGTCCGCTTTATTTACCTATCTCGGGCACGTTAAGACTTCCTTAAGTATGCATTAAAAATAAAGTTTCTACTTTATTCTTTTGTGCTGAGGTTGTGGTGCGAACCATTTTTAACATCGGTAATTATTCATCGAGTTATGGTCGAGACAGACGGTGCACAGCACGCAGGGCAGACATCAAGCAAGACGGTCGTTAAACTTGTCGGACCTGAATAAAAATGGAAGTAACCAGTCATACTATCGTAAAATGATCTGGTATCATATTTCATACAGACCCTTTCAACTCTTCCTGACTAGTTACAGAGTCACAGAGAAGGCAATGCGACGTTAATGGGCACTCCGTACGGATAAAGGCGAACCTAACAATGATTTCATTTGCCACATCCACGAATATGTCTGAATGCACTTTAATATCCTTTTGATTAACATTTATTGTTGTAATATTGAAAGTAAACGAAAAGTCTGCACAATATCATGCATGCCTCCTTTACAGCGGTGCGTTTTTGTTTCTCAAATAAGAACATTAGAGCCACTAATGGCCGGTGTAATTATGCTGCCCCAGACGCCGGGCAGAACAAAGAGATAGGGCACAGTGGGTCGCGACGTGGCATTCGATGTTAGTATTAGCTCGACGACACTCGTATTTAAATTTTTTAAACGCTAAATCGTGTCAAAATACTTATCTGTGCAATGATCCCCGATTTCAGACTGAAAATTGCTTTAACTGAAGAATCAAAAAAGTGTCCGGTTAGCAGGCTACAGCCTGCTACCCGGACACTACTCCAGCCTAACTACACCTAACCTCCAAATACAGCAAACCAAGAACGGCACGACCAATGTGGTAAAAAAAAGATCATAGTCGCGAGCTCCTGATGATGGGCATAGTAATGCCCGAAACATGTTGAGCCTATAAGAAGTACAATAAAATAATAAGTGGCATCTAGTTGGTTTTTTTTTATTTTTCAGTTATCACAATGATGCACGGTCCAACAAACATCAGATGAACGCTGCTTTGTTTAAAGGTTCCCGAGCTGCGCCCTTTGTCCCTCTAACAAGAGTAGTATAACGTTAAAGATGTAGAAGGGAACATTGGTGGAATGATACTGACAGGGAAAACAGAAGTGTCTTGAAATTGCTGAACACGAAGGCAACGCGATCCTTCGAAACCTCGAGAGCCACATCGCCGTGTATCTGAATCCTTATCTCCTCATATTCCCCTCGACATTTCCATTCATGGTGTTAGCTGTTAACCAAATGATTAATTTTTGGCTGCCTTAAAGAAGATGTATTTACCAGATTCGATGTCGTATAATTAGTGAACGGAACGGTGAGTTCGACACGACGCAAAAGAAACTGCGACTGATGATAAGGCACTACGCCTTAAACTAACTCGAGGGACTGAATACAACCACGAAAAATCTTGAGACAGGGAGCCCGATTTCTGGCCGAGATTTGAATGCACGTGCTCTCGAATAAGAAGCTTGAATGCTAATTAACAAATAGATCAGAATGTACGTTAACACCCAAATATGAGGCACCCACAAAACGCCTACATTTTAATCGTCGTGTTCCTTCCTCTCCCTCTTATCTTTAATGGGGTTTTCCTATTGTCGTAAATACTCCGTTCAATACTCCGTAACTGTCATCCACACCAGCCCACTTTACTAAAATTTCTGCCTTCTATTGTTATATGAATTCCTTCTAAACTTCTTGTTTCCCCTGAAATATTAATCATGATTGCTTTTAGATTCTGTGATGTGATACAGTTGAAATTATGAGATTTTGTTGAAATAGAGGTTTACTAATGTTCTTATGGGTATTACAAGGAAGGTTCAATAGAAGCTAGCACACGGGTGATAATAGGAGATCTGTATTCTCCAGACACGGGACGTCACCCTAACCACTGCGATATGAATTCCATTAAGTTGCTGAGCGCTGGATGCATTTAAGGTAGAAATGCGTAAACCGCTGGTAAAATAACTTGATACTTTCACCGTCTCTTGAGGATCTTCTGCAATAGCCTGAAAGTTCACAAATAATAGTGGAAGAGAACCGAAACCAACAAGGGCCATCCCAAATTACCCCATGAATTTATTAGATTTAATGTGCAATCTGTGCGCTGTGGTTGGGTAAGAGCATTTCAAATGAATATATTTTTATTCGCTTAATCTTCTTCCAGTTTCTGTATCAACATAAGAACACCGCTAAAAGTGAGCTATCATAAGAGCATAAATCTAGCAGTTCATCACGAATGAATGTATCTTTATTAGCTTAATCTCCTTGCTGTTACTATATCAACATGGGTTCCGTATAACAACACTGCTAACATCGCCTACATCCGTCTAGCAAGCAGGCCTGCAGCAGGGATAGAATAGTGCCACGGATTAAACAGAATTCCCAAGAGAGCATGCAGTAATGGTCTCCACCAGCTGGTTGGGGAGATTTCATTTATATGAAATATGCACAGCTGGTCTCTAAATTCATTAAGAACAATGGATTCAAACAACCCTCTCTTCTAGAATCCGATGAGTGCAAATGATTCCAGGGTATTTAAGATATGGCGTGGAGTTTGTGTAGTTTTTATGTAATTTTGATGACTTGGAAGGGAATACAGCTGTATTTGGCACAGCATGATAATCGTGTGTCCTCTCAGTTACTCTTAAACAAATTTAGAAGCTGTGTTCATTGTAACAAAAACCGAATGTCTCTCTGACGTTACAGTTTTAATGAGCACAGCATGCTTTGCTTCTGAGTAACATTAGCTCTGTCCACATTAGCAGTGTAGCACGCTATCTGACCGTAGAACTGAGAGCGAGTCTCAAAGACAGTGCAGCTTCGGGCGGACTTTGGATAAATGCTCGGTCGGATCTGAAGGAAGAAGCGTCCGACTCTTCCGCCTGACTTCGCGCTCAGAGACAAACGCGGCGTACAAATTAATTTCATGTTACAGACTCTCAGTCGATAGGCTAATAGGCCCAAATCACTCAGCTAGTCAAGAAACTACCGTCGTAAAACAACATCTGTCGTTTCATTGCCGTCCTCCACACAGTCAGGCAGTGGATCCTACTCGCATCTGCATGCTTTCAGGCAACACTCTCACACCTCTACGATTGTACTCCCATGTACGTTCATGCATTCCAAGTGGCCTTTCCCCCAGGTTTCTGAACTAAAATTTCGAAAGCAGTTATTGATTATCAGATACATTCTACATGTCCCGACTATCCAATCCTCTTAGTTTCAACAACAAGCATAATTCAAGATCAAAGTCAAAGCCGCAACCTGTGTGGACCTGAGAACCACACGCCTGCCCTAGTGTTTGATGCTTTGGAGAAGAAATAAATATTTTTCCCTGCCGAAAATCGAGCCACGGTCTCTACAATTCCTGGTACATAGCTTAATCACTTACACTCAGTAGGCTGTCTCGGCTTCATATCTGTTGATAGGATTTAGGAAAATAGTTTCTGTTTATGTGGAGAATCATATGGAACAAGTAAATTCGTCCTGTGAACAAAATGTGGGGTATTTTTACGTTAATCACGTGATAAATACTAAAACCACTCTGCTTTTAAGGGGTTCATGTATAACATTCTACGACATAACCACCTGAACCAATGGTGTATATATATAGAGCCAGCATCGCATTTCTGCTCTCTGATGAATGTCGTATAGTCGAAAACAACCCGAGGTGGCGGCCTTCCAAACATCTCACCAACAGGGGTTTATGGAAATTACGGCCGGTCAAACCACAGCAAATAAATTTCGGTCTCTAATTCCTTGAGAGAAACACGGGATCGGATAATATCAAGAACACGCGTATTTAAGGGCATTAGGGCAAGGGCAAATTGCAACATATAAATTTCAGTACGTACTTAATTCTGAGAGATAAACTGGAGCTTTCGGAGCTAAAGATGCAGCTGTTTGGAAGAAGTAGAACCGCCGCCTTTCGCCCCGTTCACGAAAACACCTCTAGCGTTACACGACGCACTTCATTGCCATGCAAGCTTCTCTCTTTTTCTTCCTTTCAATTAAAATGCATACAAAATGCCATATAATCTTCAAAACAGGACTCTAGCTCCAGCTGTAAAGCGGCTGGCTAGGTGCTGGACAAGCCACAGTCTATTCCTAGTAGGACTAACATTTTGTCTCTGCGTTCAGCCCCTACCTCTTGATTTGCAGTGGATACGCTAGCAATGTTTACCCTGGGAGTAAAAAGGCCCGAACATAAAGCTGGCTACTTGCGTCCGTAAAGTAGCCAAGTGTCATAATGCGTAGAACTCTGTTCCAGACCTCCCAGACAGCTTCTAAGTCCAAGCAACATTTTAGCGGCATATGTTAGCAACACATTATAATTACGTACCTGACACGCTTAGCATATAAGAGTATTTACATGTGAATTGATCTGGCTCCGGATGAAGCCCTGTGGTGGGCTTGTGCGAATATAGAAACTATTAACTGAATTTCACAAAACGCGAGAAATTTGTTGACCAACAGAGTAACTACTAACTACTAAACCACAAGGATTAACATTCAAAATTATACATTCTGCCCACAGAGGGTATCTATGAGCTTTGTGTGGTTGTCACAACAAGCAGCGTTTATTTCCCTATACAGCATTAACTTATTTTTATAACCGAGATGGAGTGTGTTTACTGAGCTGTATGAGCTGAACGTTGCAATACAATTCCAAGGTTTTCGTATCTGTAAAACGAACTATTTGCCTATATTATTCTTATTCCCGCGTGTTACATTATTAGTGGTGACGATAAATTAGTGTTCGCAAATTAACATCGTCTCCAATATAGAAATCAGCTGCCTCTGGTAATTTTAACACGTCTGGTTACGTTATATTACGGCATTTTACGTCGCATAGCTTTGCTCTCAGTTTTATGAGATCGGAGGCAGCAGTATCTCTAAGGGGAAATAAAATTTAAAGACTTATCAACCAGACGCAAGTGTAACTCCGCGGCTATGTGCAGTAATGTGAAGTTTTCCTTCAGTCTCTTCTACTGCTTAAGTATTTTAGCTTACTTCATTCTATCCCGAGATCAAAAGCACAGTAAAACACGTCTTGAAGAGTGTTTCTATACTTATACTGCTTTCTCGTGCCGATTAAATTGTTGAATAGTACTGACGTCAGAGAATCAGAAGGTTCAACTCCGATATTACGCAAACCACGATCCATGGCACACCCAGCTGCAGTCCAAATACCGCCCCAAGCGACGAGAAATTTCGTCGTCCTTCTCTTCCTCTTCGGATTAAAAAAAAAATACCATTTCACATAACTTCACAAAATTTCCGGACACTGATCAAAGGTGTCACTGGAATAGTAATTCTTAGAACATTCTCATTTCCACTGTTACATAGCACGTCCAACATAAAAAGGCAAAGCAGTCCCATTACAGGCCTGGAGTGGCCCAGAGGGTCCCAGATTACATGCCAACGGCACAGTATGGCGGTAAGGTTGTCAGCTTTACGCACCGGCCGACTTTACCCCCAAGAAATGCTCCTGGTACCCATTTCTGTTAGAGGCTGAGTCGACCCCAGGGCCAGAGTGCGATCGAAAGGATTATGTCAATGAAAAAATTCCAATGACACCATCTGGAATCGAACCAGCGACCTTCCGATTTGCAACACAGAACCTTAACACGTCCATCACACTGCCTATTAATGGTGAGGGGATGAACAAAAATGGCGAGAGAAATTAATCTACTTTTACAGAATTTTGTTTAAAAAGCTGCCCCTAAAATCGTGCGGGTTCAGTCACGCCGGCCCGCACCCACTAACCTCCCATTCTCTAAACCAACATTTGTAAAATTATTTTTTCCTTCCCATACCGCCAGTCCTACCAGTCTTTTAATTGTATTTTTAAATAGCTGAAATGTTTTCTTCTCTCTCGATCCTAACGATACACCCAGCCCTACAATATCCACCCAGATTTTGAAAAAAAAACTACAATGTCACAGTTTTGTCTTTCTGACGTTCTTAAGACAGAGAGAGAGAGAGAGATTGCATTCATAATTCTTCCAGTACGTTAATTTGAACGCCGTCGGCTGTCACTCAAAATGTGATCAATCCTTGCTACAATATAACCTCTTCTTCTTGTAGTTCACTATTAGAAGTGTGGAACTGGTTGAGTTAAAATTAAATACTCGAGTCCCAATGGAAATGAAAGCGATAACTCGAAATACATTGAACTACTTCGTGCTAATCGATTAGATGAGACTGTGGAGAACTGTCTGGAACACAAAGATAGATTTCGTATTCCGCTCTAACAATAGGAGGCTGACTTTAAACAAAACACTACATGAATAATATATGGAGTTGGTAATAGCGCTGTTATAAATCAGGCTCTGCTTTTCGGTTGTGCGGATTTCAGTATCACTATCTAAGTACGTTAAGAAGGCAACAACAGAACGGAGAAACGAACTTGCAGAACCCAGTAATACTTTCTGAGCTGACATGGGCTTCGCTTTCGCTCCTGCCTCTGACGCATTTCCTTTTTCCTTTTTTTTTTCTCCTTACTTTTTTTTTCTTTTTTATGCAATTTAACCTTTGTTTCAAGTCAAATTGGGGTCATAGAAGTCCACTTCACACCATATCCCCAGTTCTGACTTATAGACAAACAGTTCCTTCGCCATTTCCTTTAGCCATCTGTTTTGCTTTGGACTAAACCTAGTTTGCCGCCATAACTTATTCCTTTTATTAATTGAGTCCTCAAGACTCGAGGTGCTCAACCCGATTAAGAACAAGAGTACTTGTCGTAATTAGTTTTGCGTTAAACGGGAAATTTCTTAGTTTCTTTCTGCTCTCGCTGATTCTCCCTATATCCTCTCTTTCTCTTTACTTCTTTTCCGTTCTATCCTCTATTCCTCCTCTTTACTTCCTTACTTATACCCTCATTTTGCTCTTTCAGCTCGTTTCCTTTCTTCTTCCATTCACTCTTGTTTTCTCTTCTTCGTTATAATCCTCTATTATTTTCTCTTTCTCAGTAGGGTAGTGCAGTGGCAGATTTCTGTATTTGCAGATGGAGGTTTCCTATTCGATTCTCCCCCGAATACAGGCCACACTGACCGAAACCTGCCGCTTTTGAAGGTAGGATTTGCACGGCTGCGACTTCGAATTAATCTTAGTAATTGACCAACTTAATGCACAAATTCTTGTTGCATAGTAAGTTTATTATATGCCTCTACATGTTTCGAGCACTGTGTGCTCATCATCAGGAGGTCAAAATTGAATTATACAGCATCTGTTATCGTCACACTCTGTAAGTGGCCGTCCGGTGCACAGGTTGAGAGGGGACTTTTGGTCCTCTCCCAACCTGTGCACCGGACGGCCACTTACTGAGTGTCATGATAACAGATGCTGTATAATACAATTCTGAACTCCTGATGATGAGCACACAGTGCTCGAAACATGTAGAGGCATATAATAAATTTAGTATAAAACAAGAATTTGTGCATTCAGTTGGTCAATTACTAAGCTTATACTGAGATGCACGGTCAGCAAAACATCAAAATCCAACTTAGTCATAACCAACACATTCGGGAACCTAAGTACTCGTCATTTATGATGACCCCCCTAAACCCTCCGGGGTACGCGGCGCAGTTGTTTGGGGCACTGCGCCACAAACCGGAAGGTCGCTGGTTCAATGTCCGGTGCGGTCAACGTAATTTTTCACTGACTTTCGCTTCCGGCAGTACTTTGAGCCTGGCATCGACTCAGCCTCTATATCCTTGGGAGTAAAGGCAGCCATTGCCTAGGGTTCACAACCTTACGGCCTTCATGTACCGATTGTCTAGAAATTCTTGGAGCCTCAACCTCCTGAAGCCTTAATGGCCTATCCAGGTCAGTACAGGGATAGCTTTACCATGTACTCTCCTCATAACAAAATATTCTGAGGCTTATAAGGATAGGTCCTTGGTTGCTGTAATGTTTGTAGTTCATTAATTCGTGGCAAATTGCGAGTGTAGAGGCTAAACTGTCACTTGTTATTTGCTAATCATCGTCGGAGAAGGCATGTCAACGTCCCTGGCAAACCGTGGCCGCAGATGTGCTGGCGTGACTGGCCTTCTATTAATTACTGTGCGTACAGCCTTCTGCCAGACCTTCGTTGTTATGTAGTTTGAAAAGTCTCTTCATTTACTAATTACAGTAAATAACATGGTATCATGGGAGAGGGCTTCATTCTACTGTTGCTGCATTCTTTAATAATTCCTTGTGTCTTTTGTGGTCGAATTGTATTTTGTATGACTAAGTGTTGCCTGTATGTGACAGTTGCAGAACCTTCTGTGAAAAAAGTTATGGGCCCATTTCAAGTCCTATTCCATAAAACGACACACATTACATGCCTGTCCTACGGTTTATATCGCATAGCTGAAATGGTTCACTCAAACTTTCCAAACATCAATTCCTTAATTTCTTCAGTAAAAAAATACACACACGTATATATATATATATATATATATATTGTAAAGGCTCTGACTAGAAGACCAATATTTACTAAAGAACCTGATGGTCTGTCCGTTCCTTCAAAAGGTGCTGCTCCCTTCACAACTCCTTCACAGAAGGTTTCCTCACCGAAATATTGTGTTCGTTCCTTGCCATCTCCATCCCACTCACGTACTCACCTCATTCACGTTTTCCGCATTGCAATATCCTAACTGCCTTAGCAGACACTATATATATATATATGTACATATTTATATATATGTGTGTGTGAGTGAGTGTGCGTGTGGTGTGTGTGTGTGTGTGTGTGAGTGTGTGTGGTGTGTGTGTGTGTTTTGTGGGTGGTGTGTTTGTTGGTGTGTGCGTTCTGTGTCTGTGCTTGTGTGTTCTGTG
>Ga0123352_10018768_pt1 | contig 11028 bp, 6 predicted proteins | sample TergutLab28metaG_FD_89700 | JGI IMG/M metagenome (GOLD analysis project Ga0123352, IMG submission 89700) | Labiotermes labralis P1 segment gut microbial communities from Petit-Saut dam, French Guiana - Lab288 P1 | ecosystem: Host-associated > Arthropoda: Insects > Digestive system > Gut ... | reverse complement strand
GCGTATGTGTGTGTGTGTGTGTGTGGTGCACGGTGTGAACATAAAAATAATTGTATAATCTTTATCGTTGCACCGTGCATTTTGTACGTAGTTTATTTAAGTAACACACCAACAAACGCACACATATAGTCTTTAATAATCTAAAGTTTACATTAAAACACTTAAAACGCTCCTACATATTTCGATCATACGATCATCCTCAGGGAGCATACTTTGTTTCTTGCTAAATTTACAGTTTAAAACGCAGTTCAGTTGAACAGCGTACGACTCACACATAACACACGACATGCTGCCACAGCACCAAATTAGTATAACGCAGTAAATCACTGAGTGTTTTAAACTATAACTTTAGCAAGGAACAAAGTATGGTCCCTGAGGATGATCGTATGATCGAAACATGTAGGAACGTTTTAAGTGCTTTAATATAAATTTTAGATTATTAAAGACTATATATGTGCATCTGTTTGTGTGCTAATTAAATAATTGTATAATGTTTTATTTCACGCCTGATTTAGGGATGCGCCACTACAGGCACTTGTCTCAACTTTACTCATTCCAAACGGTTTGGAAAGTCAGCATTCGTCACATCGAAATAAATTCCGAATGACGTTATTTTTAGTGGAGAGGACTGTTAATTGCATACCTTTGGTACTCTTCCGGGGACCGCGGTAGCACAGTGGTTAAGGTTCTGTGCTACAAATCGGAAGGTCGCTGGTTCGATTCCAGATGGTGTCATTGGAATTTTTCATTGACGTAATCCTTCCGATCGCAATATTGCCCTGATGTCGACTCAGCATCTAACAGAAATGAGTACCAGGAGTATTTCCTGGGGGTAAAGGTGGCCGGTGCGTAAAGCTGAAAAACTTACCATCATCGTGTGCCGTTGTCATGAGATCTGGGAACCTTAACTTCCTGGAACGCTCTGGGTACCTCGGGCCTGTAATGGGACTGCTTTACCTTGACCTTTACTTTACCTTGTACTCTTTCACGTACCTATACAATTGATTCTGGTGTATTGCTGGATTAGCAGAGCAATTAAACTTGTATTTGAAGTATAAAAATCTACTCAAATAAATGAAAAAAATCTCGAAATTCCCAGCACCTCAGCTTCTTGTGTGTTACAGCACACGCTGAGCAAATGCAACATTCACACGCCCTTGAGACAATCCGTAAAGGTAGAGCAGTCCCGTTACAATCCGGAGTGGCCCAGAGGGTTCCAGGAAGATAAGGTTCCCAGATTTCATGACAACGGCACAGGATGGTGGTAAGTTTGTCAGCCTTACGCACCGGCCGCCTTTACCCCCATGCTACTGGTACTCATTGCTTTTAGAGGCTGAGCCGACCCCAGACACATAGTGCGATCGGAAGGATTTTATATCAATGAAAAATCCAATGACACCAGCTGGAAACCAGCGACCTCCCGATTTGTAGCACAGCACCTTAACCACTGTGCTACCGCAGTCCCCGGAGACAATCCGTAGTGAAGTATAATATGAAGACTCTTTCTCTAGATAAAAAAAAGACCACTTAAAATTCATTACGATTTTTCATGTCAGAATCAAAGCAACAGCCCAAATGTACTGTTTGTCTTTAAACACCGATACATGTCCATTTTACTACGTGATTACTTTGATTCTCCTAACATTATCTCAGAAAATATGTCCTAGTTTTACTTGCAAACAATTTATAGATATTTTCTAGCAAGGACTCTTAAAACATCAATGTTCCTTAATTCCTAACCACTCTTCCACGTCAAGCCCATTGTAACATAGCTGATATAATTGTCGTGAGAGTGAGACTAATATAGTTTATCTGCGAGTATGTCTGTATAAGAATACACGATACAGCATTTTTCTGCCTTCACAACTCCCCATTTAGTTTCGATAAATTTCGTTTTAGGGTATTGTTTCAGTCAATTCGAAATAAATCATTCTCTATGAATAAACGAAACCTTTCGAAAATCACAGACAATTTGTTGAAGATAAGTAACGGTACTAGCTGACATCCTGAATACAAAGTAAGGGACGGTTATAAAATAATCATGAGTTAAAAATTATTAAAGGTGAGTGTTCTGGAAAGTAGGCTTTAAAATAAATGTTTCATATTACTAAAACTTGATATCTGCAAGCATTATTCATGTATTTACATACAAATCTTGTTTGATCTTCGTAGGGCAGGATGCAGTTTCTGTCAGAACACCTGCTAATTACTGACCGTTATAGGACAGACATTCATCTGAATACAAGCGGAGATACGATCTCTGTCTTCCTGTTCTTTCATAATTCTTTCGCGAATAAAGGCAGAGACATAAATGACCCTACAGGTTTCTTGGAAAAAGAACAAAGCCAGTCAAACATTTGTTAATTAGTGTTGCTTAATACCCGCCAGGAAGATAAATTGCATACACAGTTATATGGAAATGTGTCTCACATATACCAAGTGACCAATTTTATTTCATATCCACTTGTTTATCAAGACAATGTCAAATGCATAAAAGAAATTTGCTTATTAACATAAATCAATTGCAGTTTTCTTCTAAATGTCATTAAAATTCACCAAGGATTTTATTAATTTCCAACTTATTTCAGTCTCTTGTTACTTCTTCTCGCTTTAGACTCAAAAAAAGAGGTACGTGTTTGGAGAAAACGCGATGAGCAGTTTCATAAATTTTATTCTAAGCGAAATATTTCATGGCCATTACATCAAGCATGATAACAACGGACGGACATGCAAAAGGCTAGGCTTTGCATGAAATGCACAGACTTAAACATTTTAAATATAACTAACAAACAAACAAACAGCCAACATAGCATGTAGGCCTGTATTTTCAAAACTATTTAAGTTCAGATGTTCTTCCAAGTGCAAGCTAGATTGAAATGTTACAGAGTTGATTAAGGTTACATCCCTTAATGTATATAAAATTGGTTTATTCTTTTAATCTCAATTTTTATGCTTTGTTCTGTCCTTGATTTAAAGCCAAACAAGAACTAGAAATTTGTAGCTTGGCGCAGTTTTTTATTAAGATTTTCTGTAAATATATTTGTTACAGTAAATATTAACATTGTAGCTGTTTATTTTTTGTAACCTTAAATTAATGACTATAAACTGGATTAGGTTTGTTGTTTTAAGGAAATTATTTACCGTTGTGTTTACCGTCAAATAAGATTAAGAATGAACATTCCGTCAGGACAACATACATCTCAAGATAACTGAACATCTTATTTCTACGCCATGGACCAAAGGCACCAACTGAGGGAGAAGTGTGCATCAGAGTGTAGTATGATGATTGGTGGTAAAAGCAGGTACACTGCGGTCTGTATTTAACTCGATTAGGATGGGGGTCGTGGAAATGTCTTGTGAGTATGGCGATAAATATTCAGCGCTCACGAAAGGTGGGGAATATTTTGGCTAGCTGAGTGATCATTACCTCCCGGAGAAAATGTGTCTCCTTGAAGTTCAACATGTCTACTATATGACTAAAGTCACCCAGGACGTTCTGTAGAATGCGTAAAAGCATCTTGTTATAGGGTGTACATGTATAGCTGATGTAAAACGCACTAGGCCCAATGTGTAGAGAAAACGTAAAGGTGTGGTGAAGAATTTGTATTGTCTAGAGAATTATAAGTCTCAACTCTTGTGCAAACTGCATGCAATGTAACAAAAATCGAATCCGAAAACTCGTTCTTTAAATCAGATAAGGTACAGGTAAGGAGAGTTAAGATTACAAAATTACCCCGTAAATGGTCACTGGAATTTATAAAATAATTTCTCAGTATTAGCAGTAACAAATTTGAGAAGCACCTGTCATATTAATAAAGAGTCTTGCACAACACATACACAAGTTTTCCGGACACATGTACATTATAGTGTAAAACTGTTTTTTTAATATATAATTTCAATAACACAAAAAGGGTATGAATCACCGTCAGATTGAGAAGCATCATGCCACTATAGTAATATTTTGTTCGCCCTTTAGATGTTTTATAGGGATGTGAGACGTTAAAAATTGCCCTTATTAAAATAGTTTATATAAATATGTTAAATATCGTATTTGCACTTTTTCACTTTTTATTACGCACTTCATATCCTTCCCGTACCGCTTAATAGTTAAGCGTTTATTCTTTATATACTACAATGTCACGAAAATTTCCCAGACTCCACAACAATACTGTTTTCACAAGGGAAGTGAACACTCTGCAATAGAGAACTGAAAGAGAAAGCCTGTTTTGGTACCATTGGTAGTGTAGACACAGTTTAATGAGAGCTGCAGTTAATTAGCGTTTGGATGGTAGAGTCCAAGCCATGAAAAATGTAGGAGGAATGGAAGTAAAACTCCACTTATTCTTAACATCAACACTAGATACATGTGAGTGGCCAACTTCACGCTCCCGCTGCTTCATCTCTGAGAAAGAACACCGGTTCCCATTGGATAGGAGGTTGGGTGGGCCGCAGCGCGGGTCTGGACGTTTTGAAGACAGAAAAGTGTTTGCTCCTTCCAGGATTCAAACTCGGGACTTTCCAGGCCGCAGTCTAGTCGCTATAATGACTACGCTATACCAGCGCCTACTTATTAAAACTACTGTAGTGCAATCAGAAGCACCAACAGCATTAATACCATTGCACGCCTCTGCACATGTCCAGAGGCAGTTCCAAACACCTCACTTCCTTCAAATTTCTGTTCTTACGATTTATCTGCGTGTTATTCTTCTCCATCTCGATGTTTAAAATGGATATTCCCTCAAGTTTACCGTCAGACATTCTGAAAGCACCCTTTGTGCCATTCGAGCTAGGCCTTTACCTATATTCTTACATTTCACCATCTCAACCTTCTTAAGTACCCGTAAAATTTAAGAAGCTCCTCATTACCGTCTATCCTAAACTTCGAATTTCCAAATATTTGCCGGATCTCTGTTTTCCACATTCATAATAAGCTTCGCGCCCCCCCCCTCCCCCATTTAAGAACGTCATAGCGCCCATAGAGGTCAGCTGGCACAATTAAACTGATGACCGGCTTACGGGATATAAGCATAAATTTTTGGGACATTCAGACGAATATGGACTTGTCAGTGAAATCCATGCACTTCTGGCTCATCTATCGTTTAATGGCTCTTGGCAATGTACACTAATTATTTAAATAGCTTAAATGGAGAATATACTGCAAGATGTGAAACCAGTCTTGGGTTATGACAGTGTGCCGGATAATAAAACTAACGGAACAGATGTAATAATTGTTCATACTCTTCAATTCGTCGCTAGGGAGGGGTAACTGGTCAGATTCAAGCTCCTCCCACCTTGTCCCCGAATAAATAGTCCGTGCTACAAAATACAGGGGAAGCTAAGCGTGCCCCATTGTTGGTCTGCACGCCATGATGACACAGTACCCTCCCCTTATCGACAAATGAACGCATATAGTCAGTCCTCCTACCATAACTCAAAGCCTAAACAGGATTGTGCTACACGTGCTAGGATCCTACAACTAAACTGTGTGTATCTGAAGATCCACTGACTCCTTGAAGAACGAGTCCATATCCACCCAACGTTCTATCTGACCGTCCGTCATGCGGTCCATTATGGCGCTGGGCTCCTTTTGTAGTTCATAACCAGACTTCATCTAAGGTCATGACTGTTATTCTATTATGCGCCTTGGTTGGCCATCTATCACAGGTCTATGCGTTGTCATAACTTCTGGCCTTTGTCTTTGATCTGCACAGATCTTCAAGTAAGCACATCCACATAAATATTCAATATAAATTGTTTGTGTTTCTTTCATACACGCTGTCTGTCAGTACAGGTCCTGTATAGCAGTTCATGCCATGTATCACGTAGAGTTTTGTTGCAATGGCACATAGTGTGTCCGAATAAATGCCGGCATGTTTTGTTGCAATGGCACATAGTGTGTCCGAATAAATGCCGGCATGTTTTGTGCTTCGCTTTTTCCTGCGCTGCATTATCATCCTCATCGTGAAGGACGCAATGCCTTTCAACAATACCAGTCGCCACGGTGTAACAACGCAGGTCTTTATCTTCTTGAGAGTCGTTACTGTGACGCATTGTAAATCTTTCAGATGAATCTCATATCGTACAAAAAGGAAACTTCACGTGTATTGAGTGGAGAAAAGGATACACAATACGATTTTATTGGTGGGACATAAAACATCACGAGAATGCGCCCCGCCATATGTTATCAGAAACTTGGCAAATGAGTAAGCATAAACATACACGGCAAAAAAAAACCCCCACCAAATTTCAGATGTCACCTTCAAATTAATCCCTATTTCACTCTAATTTCCAAGTTTCTGGCGTGAAACGCGTTGGCCTAACTTTTAACTTTTAACTTTTGAGCAACAAAGTATGAAACATAGCATAGAAAACAAATCAGTTATTTTTTACATCCGTTGGTTTTCTATACATTACAATTCAATTCAAGATTATGAAACATATTAAATTTTCCTTTATTTAGTTGTCATAACACTTAAACAAATGTGAAATGAATACTATGGTCTACGGATGCATTATATCTTGTTCGCAGTTACAATATTGTATCCTTATTGTAATAAGACCCAGCAGAATGCACGTTTTACTTTCAGTTTATTTTACGATTAACCTCCATATTTTTCGAGCAGGTTTACTGTTTATCATCAGGAGGTATTAGTCTGTATACACAGCAATTCGTATGTATCATGCTTTATGTTATGGAGTTCCATCCTGATCCTGCTAGCAGCCAGCCAGCATAAACGCACAATACATACCAGTCGCTGTATACGCACACTAATACCTCCTGATGATGAGCAGTAAACCTGCTCGAAACATGTAGAAGGTAATCGTCAAATAAATTTAAAGTAAACAGTGCATCCTGTTGATTCTTACTGCATTAATATCTCACGATACAGGGTTCACAAAACATTTAAAAAAAGAATGGTATCCTGTTGACGATGAAGACAAGAGCACTGCTATTTTCGAAACGTCGGTAACTATTTACTAGTCAATAAAGCATATTCCAACAGAGTTTAATTTTCAGTGACACCGAAAAGAGACTCTGTAACCTCTTAACATGAATGAGATGTTGAAGTGGAATGCGAACACCTCGCTAACGTGGTTTGTTCATTACGGGTTGGTAAATATTTTGTACCTTCTAGGCGTTTAGCTTAATTATTTTTGGGCTCCGGTCAGGAGACTTTAAAGACAGCTACCTCCATCAATGGCTGCTTTCGCTTTCCCGTTTATTCGCAGCAGGAAATTACAGTAGCCCCTGGTATCATCACACCTATAAGTGTGATGATACCAGGGGCTGTGTAATACAATTTTGACCTCCTGATGATGAGCACATGTGCTCGAAACATGTAGAGGCATGAAATAAAACTTATTGTAAAACAAAAATTTTGTGCATCAAGTTAGTTAATTACTGAGATAAATATACTGAGATGTACGGTCAGCAAAACGTCAAAAGTCTACCCAGGTTTAACTCGCGAGGGATGATGATGATGATGATGATAATGGAGGATGATGATGACGACGACGACGACGACGATGATGATGCTTATTCATAAAAATGTTACAGATGACAAACTTTCCCAAAATTGAATGATTTCCTTGCAATGGACTCACAAATGTTCGTTTAATCACTCTGTAAACCCACATTCCATTTCAAACTCATTTCATGTGAGAGCGTTCAACTTCCTTTTAGTAGTATTACGTTCAGACAGCTCTACTCCCATCTACACAAAATCTGAAAATTTTCATTGCTATACATAAGAGAACAAATTGCATGTCGGTTAGGTTAGGTTCCTTTGCTAGTCAAGCGTAAAGAAAGAAACCAAGCTTTATTCTGAGTAAAAGCAACCCTTATTGATGTGGAAGAGAGAAGAATATGCTATTAAGGATATTACCAGTAAAATGAACGCCAAAAAAAGTGTGTGTTTCTGTTGGAATGGTCAAATTTTAAGGATCAGTTCAGTGACAAAATTCTGAATATAATTTTGCATATTATTTATGATATTCTAACACGAAATTGCAAAATGCTGGAAGTTTAATAGGCGGGTCTGAACGTAAAGCTGTCCGGACGTACCGGTATTCAGAGTTTCCTCGTCATAATATACCACAGGCCCAACAGTAGCTCTACGTCCCTTCTGTTATACCCTGAAAGCCCGACGATGGCTGTATAAATCTTCTGCCATAACCCAGACAGCCCGACGGTAGCTGTACGACCCTTCCGTTATACCACTATATGAAAGAAGACTCACCTCTAATGGTAAATCTGCGTGCCAACCACAAGACTCTGAAATAAAAAAATTAATATTAATCATCCTGTTCCTAAAATTACACCCTGAAATAACACTGTACAAGGATGTCTTATATTTTGTGTGATGGAGTTTTTTTTGTGGCATAAATGGATACGGAATAAAATAGGAATGTTCTTAAGATTCCACATAAGGTTCCCTTCAGTTTTCATAAAGCGCTTTACATCGGACATTGGGCTGAATTTGTTCGTTCTGTGCCCCTGCCTGTCTCCATGTATCTCCACGTTTTCGAGACACTGGACAACAGAAGGCTTGCAGAACGGAAATTGATATTACGGAGAAATTATCAGCTGGAAACTACAAGCACATGAAACGGAAGGAGAAATTTCTTGTTTATTTAACGTAGGCAATGTAGAGTAAAGTTTTGAATTGAAAAGTCACAAAATAATGAGACACAGAAAGAAGAAAATTAAATTATTCTTATTTGATATTTGTGTTTATATATATATCATGTGCACGACAGGACGAAGTGTTGTAAATTAGATGAAGGTGTTCTGGGGGGTTTAAAGGCAAAATACAATCAGCAAATCAGACTTTCCCCTTTCTTAAATAGATTCTCTTTCTAAAAATAAAAGGCATTCAGATCATACAGGAAAAATTACGCTGTCAATAAGCAGACTGCTAAACAAACTAACAGTATTCTGATGACATAAGTGCTGACTCATTAACCTTTTGTCGACGGAATTATTTTTTTTATTTTAGCACACCCTGTATATAAAATGTGAATAATACAGGAATCAAATATGTTAGAATTATGAAACAAACGCATTTTGAAGAGAAAAAAAAGGAGAGTATAAACCATGTTTAAAGTATTCAGTATCTATATTTGTTGAATAAATATATAAAATGCAACTTTAGAGGTTAGCGGTGCGGTACAACCACTATAGTTGACATTAGGCGTCAAACGGTTAACTAAGTAACTAGCTGCCAAACATCGCCATGTACAAGAATAAGAAAATTGAACACCGACTACATAATAGCTCGCCATTTTATCCTGTTTTGTGCCAGTTCATTTCAAATAAATTTATCTTAACTTATTTTTCCAACATTCATAAATATTACACACATATATAAAAGAAAAAAGATTTAAAACGATTAACGACTTTCTAAACCGGACTGAAAGAAATTTATGTCGAAATAAGCGTAAGTTTTGTACACTTCGCCTCGCTTATATTAAGCAAGCCACTCTGTATTTTTTAATGTTCGCCATCACGAAGTGTTTAACACGTATATAAACACAAAATGATGTCAATCAAACACAATAAAACTTTATGTTTATTATTGTACTAGGGCGACATGTTTCGATTCTTATAGAATCATCTTCAGGCCCTTCTAAGAATTTTTAAAAATAATAAGTATGGATCTATTTTCTTAGAAGGACCTGAAGATGATTCTATAAGAATCGAAGCATGTCGCCCTAGTACAATAATAAACATGATAAAGTTTTTTTGTGTTTGACTGACACATAATTGTATATTTATACACTCTGTGTATATTTAAAAGTGTATCCAACAATATTAACATGATATAACTGTTACAAAACAAGATACAGGTTTAATGAAGAGGCGGTTTGTCTTATCCATTTCACAATGCAGTAACCCAACATTTTGTTTGACATACCGTATACAAATTTTATCGACACATCAGCATGATTGTGCATAATGTGTAGCTGAAAGTGGACGAACAGTGATAGAATATTCAGGTTCTGCCTATCAGCAGCAAACTGTCACATAGAACTGTACAATATAAAGGTTCGTCAGAGCGTTTACTGTTTAAAGTTATTTCTTCACTGTAGTCGCTAGTGAGATTTGTCATCCAGTAATTTTCATGCCGATTCTGCTATTCATGGCTAAGTGAAAGCGGCAAAGATATTTTGTCGGCAGACACGCATCACGTAGGAATGCCTGAAATTGCCTTGTTTCCAATCTAATCGCTCTATTCTGTGAGAGCATCAACAACAAATGTGCGCCTTTATAAAACTGGTTTGTGAAGTTTCTATGATTTATGTGTCGTTTATCCTACAAAGATTTCAGTGAACACTTGTTTTCTGCTTAGTTGAAATAACACGGGTTAGTCAGTGTTTTTACAAACTGTATTTCCGGACATATGGTAAGGGTGTACTGTGTTATAATGAAAGTAAATCACAGAAAAACACTGTACAGTTTGATTCAGTATAAAAGTCTGACTAATCACTTCCAGGGAGTAGAACCCTTCATCATTAGCTTATAGAGCTAAATATTACAGAAGCTTTCCCTGCTTTGTATGTCACTCGTACTTTCTTCACAAAATTTAGAGACAGAGTTAAAATCCAGAGCCATATAAATCCATGAAACACCTTCCTATCTTGGTTATGTAAAATCCACTTACACCCAGTTTAATATTACTTTCCCAATTATATACAGACCTTCCCGGTGAAAAAGGTAAGAATATTCACTCTTCCTTCCAACTACGCATCAACTACGTACTATTAAGTAACAAATCCTGTCAGAGCCGCTTGCAGCTGACTGTATTTCATTATGCACAAATTTAGGCCTGCCAAATAACCAAAAAATATCAAAACGCTCGCATCTTACACTGTGGACCGGGACAGCGCTCTCGGTATAGCGAATCGCTGCGGGCTGGACGGTTTGGTGATCGAATGCCAGTTGGCACGAGATTTTTCGCACCCGCCTTGGTGGCCACCCAGTCTCCTACAAAATGAACATCGTGTCACTTTCCCGGGGATAAAGCT
>Ga0123352_10018765_pt1 | contig 11028 bp, 6 predicted proteins | sample TergutLab28metaG_FD_89700 | JGI IMG/M metagenome (GOLD analysis project Ga0123352, IMG submission 89700) | Labiotermes labralis P1 segment gut microbial communities from Petit-Saut dam, French Guiana - Lab288 P1 | ecosystem: Host-associated > Arthropoda: Insects > Digestive system > Gut ... | reverse complement strand
TTGGTTGGTTGGTTGGTTGGTTGGTTGGTTGGTTGGTTGGTTGGCTTATTGGGGTGGGCAAGTACACTACTGCCCTATCTTTTAATGAATATGCAAATGCAGATAAGAACACAAAACCTGTCGTTACAGCCGATAACATTTCCCCAGTTTCCACACGGATACACCAACCTGCTGGGTCATGCTGATACCAAATAATCTTTAATCATTCATTCGGTTGTTACATTACGTGTATCTACTTTCTTTGCCTTTGGAACATAGAAGGAAGGCCTCTGATTCAAGCACGATCTGCCATAGCATCCCGTCTGAAATGTGCTGCATGAACATAACATCTGCTGTTCTGCTCCTTGAGAAAATTCCACTAGACTGAGAGAAATAAAAGAGTAGATTGAGTCGGTCATGTAAAACGTTTAATTTTAGAACTCATCTCTGAGCACAGGATGTCACGTTCTTTAGACAATGACCCTTGAAGCAACTTCCGGTAAATGCAGTGGCTCGGTCGATCAGAGCAAGCCAGCGTCAGGTACCTACAACGTCTTATACGACAGACGACAAGAATCAGGGTGGACTTAACCACGCTGCAAATGCCCTCTGCCATTTATTGCAGCTCACTGGCACTGATAAAGGTAAAGGTCCACTCTGTACTTTATTAAGTACCGCGCAACTAACAAGCATAGGAGAGTGGAGGTTTAGACCCACGTAATCATAATCACGACAAATTTGGTGGAATAGTAACAACCTGGGGAAACTGCACTTGGTAACCTACTGGATAGGAGACTAAATGTGGCCCAAGAGCTACTCCGGACGTTGTGTAAAAGAGACGAAACTTTTCCCGATCCCGAGTGCCCAGCCGCCCAACCGACAGCCTACACACTAGTATTATGTGCTGATGGGCATAAAATTTAGTGGAGGTAAATTTCTGTAAACAGGGAAATTTGTCTTGGCATATAGGCATAGACTTCGTCGAATACACGTGCCCTTATTGAGGTTAGGTGTTTTTGAAGAAATTCCACTGCCACTTGAAGAGCAAGCACACAAATTTCGAAATCTACATTTAAACATCAAATGTACTTCAATACTGACGACTCAAGCGTATCCTCCACTGCTTCCATTTCCTGTTCCTCTTCATCACTGCACTCATTTGGTCACCTTTAATTACCAATCTCCCAGTTACCAACCTCCCAGTTACCAATCTCCCAGTTACCAACCTCCCAGTTACCAACCTCCCAGTTACCAACTTCCCAGTTACCAACCTCCCAGTTACCAACCTCCCAGTTACCAATCTCCCAGTTACCAATCTCCCAGTTACCAACCTCCTAGTTACCAATCTCCCAGTTACCAGTCTCCCAGTTACTCCTCCGCAGCACCAACTCCAGCCGTCTGTTATGTCTGTACCTGTCTTTTTCCGCGTGTCTTATTTTTCTATCTAGAAGTTGTAGGCAGAATTCCTCTGTTACATTACTTTCTACCTATCAAACTACATGGCACCACATTCCAAAAGACGGTAATCTTCAGTAAAATCAATGACTCTTTATGGGGCACAGACCAACGCGGTAGTGTTTCGGCCATGACAGTGAGAAGTTTGTGTTGAGCAATGCAACCCCTCAACAGTACAAGAGAATGCGTATCTGAAATAACAGCGTAGGGTGTAGGAATCTTCTCATCTATCTTGGTCAAGCTGAGGAATGGTAGCTGTCAGTACCGTTCCTACAGCAGCTTCCGCACATAAAGCTTATTCTTCATACCTTGACGCCCCCGACGGTGAATACATTACGTGTAATGACTGCGTCCGGAGGTGACAGAAAGATGAGAATGTGGCAGGGGACGCACAAGAAATATGTTGATGAAAACATAAAGACTCGTCTTCTTTACGCCGCTTGAAAATTTGTGCACACATATCCTATTCTACGGCCTATAATGCCAGGGGATCTGGATTCGATTCACAGAGATATTTCTCTACGTCACAACTTCCAGAGTAACTTGGTGGGTTCCACCCAGCCTTCTTACGGTAGGCACCGTGATTAAGGCCACTGAACAGTGAAACTCAAGAAGAGACCTTCATCCAGTACTGGGGTTAAGAGTGCGTGGAACTGCACACTATCGCCATTATTCGTCCTCGTGGCGTGGTACCTAATTAAGCACAGGGGCAAATTTGTTTGTTTGAAAATGTAAAGTGAAATATGTAGAGTTGTATTATCCTGAATTATCACGAGGTAATAAGGGCAAACTGCATATTCCCGTTACAGTTACCCCATTACAGGCCTGAACAGGCCCTTAGGGGTCCAAGGGGTTGAGGCTCCCAGAATTTGTCGACAAATGGCACATGAAGGTGGTAACGTTGTCGGCCCCAAGCGCCAACCGCTATTACGTCTCATTTCTCTTAGAGGCTGAGACTAGCCCCGCAAAAAAAAATCCCAATGACCCATCGGGATTCGAACCCACGACCTTCCATCTTGTAGCTCAGTGTCTCAACCAACAGCGACACAGCGTACCCCTCCTGTCATCAGAATTACTTCTAGTATTGACTTACATATTTCTAAAGCATCTGTATGTATCAAAAACAGCTGTGCTTATCTCTACAGCATTTGTGTGTACCTCTAATGTACCTGCGCCTATCTGTAAATCATGTACGGTACGTATTTCTAAAGCATATGCTTATCTAAAGCAGCTGTATGTGTCTCTTAAACGTGTCTCTAAAACATCTGACCCTATCGTAGGCAAATGCAAGTAACTCCACGTTGTCGCTTTAATGTTCAGCTTACGGACAGAATTTTTCTTGAGTTTTGCTTCTTAATTTATAGTTTCCTTTATCTATGCCGCCAGCGGCACGCGATATGTTGCGTAAGACGGTAGCATGATTAATGAACAATAAATAGCCGTGTAAGTGGAAGGAAGTAACTGTGACCCAATTCAGATACTTCCCCGGGACTTGTCTGGAAGTAATTTGAAACCAGGACAAACGTCATTCTGGAAAGCTGATGCCCCGGCCGAGTTCGAAGCAAGTACCTACTGAGTATAATCTGAACCATCTTGCTCATTGATTTAGTCCGAAAAGCTAAGTCAATCAGCTTCCTCTCCGTTAACAGAACACGAAGATTCAAGGCGTATTCACAAGATCTCGCCAGAGGACTATATCCTGAGGAAGACGTATGAAGCTCGCATCCTCACATAGGCTAACATTGCGGATCGGCTTCTTGATTTCTCATTAATGTCTTCGTCTTGCAAGTTCCTCAGTTCTCACCCAAATTTTCATACATTTCTCAGTTCTCTTGTGCACGTCATATGTATCGCGCAGGTCAAATTGTCTCAGTTCATCCTCCTCACAAAATGACATCTGTACTGTTTACCAGTACGAAGTACTCTTTAAAAAAGTCTTGCATGCTTTTGTATGAGAATTGATTCAGTTATGTTATAAAGACAGTCTCTAACTGCATATGTCGATGTAAGTACAATCACATATTATTATCATTAATCGGAAATTTACTTTATTTCAATAATATTTCATTAGTTAATTAATATTAATTAATAAAAGATATTAATAATCAATTAATATTAATTCATTATTAAACCGCAATTAGTTTTATTAAAATGGTATGATGTACTTTGTTGTACGGTTGGTTCACGTGAGATCTGAGTATTTTATGGAGATGAATCTTACAGCTACTCTTTTGTAGAAAGTAATGTTTTGTAATTCGTTACACAGACTGGGAACTACAGGGTATCACATTCCCAAAAGCAGTGAACTTCATTCAGAGGCGTTTCTTAATTTATATGAAGTGTGACAATGGTTTGCGTACCACTACAAGTTTCGAGTTTCGGGCAGGGCGTAGTCTAAACTTACCGAGAGTTTTCGTGGTTTTCCAATGTCTCTCAAGGCAAATAATGGGGCAGCACCTCTAAGCGAAATTTTAGCGTCTCACGATTGAAGCCATGAAAACTGCCGTCTTCTAAGGTGAGGCCATGTGTTCTGGCATGAGAGCACTTACGTTAGTGGAACTTGTCACTTTCATCATCGGAGTGCTTGAACCGTAAAAAAGCGATACATAAAACCGCGTGGAGAAATGCAGATACAAGAACATCATCAGTAAACAATAGGTGTGGGTATCAGTCAATAACACAACAATATCTAAAAAGATGTTTAACCTTTTGGCGCCGGAAATATTTTTTAAATTTTAGCACATCCTGTATATAAAATGTGAATAATACAGGAACCAAATATGTTAGAATTATGAAAGAAACTGCATTTTGAAGAGAAAGAAACGGAGAGTATATACCATGTTTAAAATATTCAGTAATTATATTTGGTGAATAAATATATAAAATGCAACTTTAGAGTTTAGCGGTGCGGTACGACCACTATAGTTGACATTAGGCGTCTAAAGGTTAATAAAGGATGAAGTAAACTACATGTTTCGACCTAATGTTTATATACACACAACGGGGATGGCTCATTTTAGAACATCATCAGACTCATAAACGTAAGATATGAAGAGTGTATACCGTCAGTTAACCCGAAGATACAGATATTACGCAAAATAAATCATGTTTCCAACTGCCAGCTACTGGCATTAGGAAATGCTGGACAGAAGCTGAAGAGAGTGGACCTCGGCCTTGTAGGAGGAAGGGGCACGTCATGTTTCCTCAACGGAGCTGTATCCGGGGAAGGGTAGACACGCCCGCGTGACATTTATACAGCCAAACACCCCATGAGTATTGCAAACTCAGTCACAGCAGTGTAACGACGTAGTAACAATAGGATGGAAACACAGCACGCAGATCCTCTAAACACAAAGAGGGTATAAAAAACAGTTATCTGCGTTTGTGAGACAAGGCACAGCGATGTGTGGGTGTCGACAACATCCACCAGACACTGGACGAAGAAGATCGTTATCTGAAGGCACCAAAAAAAGAAATAAGAACGCCACTACGTAGATGACGGCGGTCAGGCTGCGTACTGTACAACTTTAACCCCATAAGGGGTTTATGTTAATCTTCTTAACGTAGAAACACAATCCATTTAATAAAATCAACAAATTCACTAACTTTACAATTATACTGTTTACACACAATTTATAATAACTCCGATATGTTTAGATCTTCTTGGTCATCTTCAGGGGGTTAATTAACATCGACAGAGCAAACATAAAAACATTGATGGATTATTAAATACATTAAACTTTGTCCATAAAATGTTTGTAGATGTTATAAAAGCTGTTGTAATAGTGCAGAACTGATTTGTGAGAGCTAGAGGTTGTAGCATCAGAGATTTTTACAATGGCTCATAACAGGAGGATGTCAAGTTTATGTTTTAGAAGCCAGTAATGTATCCATGTTTTTACATAAGCTCTACTGATGTTAGGTAATTCCGTGAAGAAGGTCAAGGTAGATCGAAACATGTCGGAGTTCTGATAGATTGTGTGTAAAAATATAATTTTAATATTAGTTAATTTGTTGGTTTCATTACACTGATTGTATATAAATGCACCGACATCAGTAGCATTAAGTAGGAACACAGGTCTTACAAGTATCCATTCCTCACGCGATGGAGTTACTTTCGTCTTCGATATCACAATATGTAGTAAATAAAATTTCAAATAATAAGTAACATTGAAATTAAGAAAATGAATTGTCACACAATTAAAAAATGTTGAAAAATAATTCCAACTCATAGCTTGCACATCGTTGTCATAGCACTGGCTAGCGTACATACACGTACAGACTAGCTTACATACACTTACAAACTAGCGTACATACAAGTACATACACGTACTAGCGTACATACACGTACAGACTAGCGTACCAGGAACATTTCAGATATTCAGGTGCTCTCCAGGTACGTCTTCACTTCAGGTTCTTCAAATAATCTTGTAAGCAAGCCGCCCATTTCCGTACGTGTGACAGGCCCTCCATTCATCTCAGTCTTCTCTATTTCATCGTTATAATAGTATCTGATGAAGAATAGAGATCACCACGTTCCACACTATAACAATTTTTCCATCTACCTGTTACTTCCACCTTCTCAGGTCTAGCCATTCTCCTCAGCATGCTGTTCTGAGTTACCCTCACTCGAAGAACGGCCCTTGTGTTAACAAATATCACAACAGTTGTTCAGTAACTTCAAGCAACAAAATCACGCTTAGTAAGTTGCTTGCAGGGATGCTTCTCAAAAAAATTTCGAAATTCATAAATCTCACGCTATCACATTCATAACACTTTAAATTATATCACACCCTGAGTCCAGTGAATCCAGCTCACTCCTCCAAAAACCAATTCTCTGATCCACTTCAGTATTATCTTCCAATATGAACCCACACACACACACACACACACACACACACACACACATATATATATATATATATATATATATATATAAACTTAATTCAGCCCCACTCAAACGCCCTTTATGTTGCCACCATAATAATGATAATGAAAATAATCCACGATGCTCCTCTTTAACTAAAGACCAGTCAGAAGCCAGAAGCTGATCGCTCATCTCCATCTAGTACTTAAATTAAGAAATAGCGGATTCCTTCTTCTACTGCCAAATATGTCTTCATGACGTGCATAGGAACCTGTCCCACAATTGCTTCCACACGTAATCAAATTGAACTAATTTAAACTTAAAGGGGAACGTTCATATAAACAGTGCTAAACTTCCAGCACAATCAGTGGCTTGATCTAGGAACGGAATGGAAGACAACCAGTGAATCCCATTTATATAACTTCCTAATAAAGACTGCGATATTCGGTTGCCTTGGAATAATTCCCCGATTAAAAGAACATAATTATCTGTGAATAAAAGTTCTGTCAACTCTCCATTATTTAAATACACTGACTGAACCGAAAACCGCAGTAAATTAGCAAAATACTGATAATGTTCACAGTAACTAGTTACGGAATTACTAAGCACCAAAACCTCTCCTACAGCCAAACACGATGCACTGATACATCGTGTTACGAAGTAACAAAAGACGGGCAATTCACGTATAACGTAACACTGAGGCGCGCTCCTGTACCCATTGTAGCTGTGGAAAAGCAATAAGCACTACATATTATGAGTGTCGTAACCTCAGTATTCAGCACGGAATGAGCGTGTGCCATTCTGTAATCTGTGGCCTACCCCGCTCTACAATATTTTTCTACATTATCTCATAAACGGCAAAATTTAAAAAAAAAAAAAAAAGAAACCTTATGAAACATAAAATGTGCCTTTTGATTTTCTCTAGAAGGTTTGTCTGAAATATTTCTCATTCTAAGTAGAACTGAGAGGCATATGATCAAAAATGTATATTGGGCTTCATGTAAAGTATCGGCTATTCTTGTCAGATTTTAATAAAACTTGAATTTTCTTGACAGAGCTTCGAGAAATATTCAAACATAAAATTTCATGAAAATCCTTCCAGTGGAAGCCGAGTTGTTCCATGCGAAAGAGACGTGATGAAACTATTAGTCGCTTTTCACAATTTTGTGAACGCGCCTACACACGGTCATCTCCATAGGCAAGATAAATCACTCAAAATTCACAGACGGTTTTCCAAACGGTACGTTGGTGACATTGACGGAATCTAGATTATCAACTGAGAAGCTTCATTGTCTCTGTTGTTTTATGATACATAGAATGACAGGATCCTGCTTCTTGCTGTCCCATGGCCTTGCTGGCTCTAAGAATTTGCAGGTTTTAGAATTTTGTAAAGAAAAAGTATTCATATGATGGTAGGTATTCAAAGCCCAACAACACATACACTTCAGCCTCTGAACAGGTATTCTCCAAGCCTGTCAAGTCACATTATGATAATGATTATTTCATTTATTGAGAAAACAAATGAAACTTCAATTTTCTCGGCAGATTTTCGAAAAATTATCAAATATCAAATTTCACGAAAATCCGTCACTGGGTGCCGAGTTCTTCCATGCGAACATGCAGACATACGGAGAAGAGGAAGAACAGACAGACAGACATGACAAAGCAAATAATCTTTTCATAATTTTGCCAATGCGTCTATCAAGGAACAAAATGGATCTACCTGTAAATTCTCTTTACGTTATCGCCGACTTAAAAACAACACATGTGATACAAATGGCCTATAACGTGCAGGATTCTGGTGTGAATCCTCATACCAGACCATGCTGGCTGCTTAACTGTAAGCGTGCATTGCCAAGTTGTCTTCACCGACATTCAGCGTGCGTCACAATGCGGCAGCCCCTAACAAGCAGCTCATTAGAACACTCCGTACTTTTAAGTTGGGTCCTTCGTCCCTGTAACCCTAACCCTGCATTTGCCTAGTTACAGAGTACGGAGCACCTTATATGTCATTTATCTGTCTACATTTTATTCGCGTATTTTTTTCAACATTACGTAAAACACATCACTATTAACACAAGACGTATTTCCTGCAAAAGTACACTTTTTATATAATTTATAAACCGATATTTTGCGGATACGATTTTAGAAAGTCTATGTTCTTAAGGAGGGAGTGTACACGTATCGCTGGTAGCCTAACTGTCCGTTCCTCTAGGGGAAATCCAGCAGAAGAGGAAAGAAGCGACAACAAGGAAACCAATCTCCTCAGTTCACCTCTCTAGACCCAGAAGCATGTGAAAGGGGAGATACACAAAGAATAACGAAGTAAGAAAACAAGAGAAATTCTTTAACCATAAAAATTACACATTTTTCTTTACAAGAAGAATGTCTTCGTTCTTCGACACACGGAATCAGAAGACGCTGAGGCCTGTTCGTTATGAGTCAAGATCGATAAAAGCATCAAGGCATTCTCCCACAGCACAGCAAAACCTGCTCATAACGGAATAGTACAGGACATAGTAACACACGTAAATGTTGCCCAGATGAAATTTCGCCGTGTGTAGACTACGTGCTTATATTTTAAGGTCGAAAACAAAAATTCCTACAACGTAGAGTTCATACACTGTAACAACGGTTTGTAGATAAATCTAATGATGCAAGATTTGCTACTTTAAATAGTAGGTCACTGGGCCAGTCACTCAGATAGCTCAATCTAAGAAACCCACCAGATTAGATGCTTTTTTGCCTGAAGAAAGAAGCAGAGCCGGCTTCCGAAAACTCATGTTTAAAAAATGAGACGATGGACAAAGTCCAAAAAAAAAGGAGATTATGTCAACGAATCATACAACTGTGTCAAGTACTCCTTCGCTGAATTTTTGTTTCAAATATTTCAGCATTACGGCAATCCCGCCGCACGTACGTGCTATGGCGCCTCAGTGTCAAAAATTTCTTCCATTGCGTGTCTTATATTGTGAGACGCGCTATTCAAGCGGACAAATTTTTATTGCCTCTGTTTGCGACAGTGGCTGAGCTTCACACGGTCAGTAAGTCGCCTTGCGTTCCCTTGCTTCTTACTCAGAAAGATGGCAGAGGAAACCACACTGGTGACAGGACCGCCATGGCTGCCGACATAAATGTCTTGTCAAACGCCGCAATGAGTTTACATATTTCTAATCAACATAGGAACGTAAGTACACTTGAAATCATTTCAACATCCAAACTCAAATATGTTTTTATTCTCAGCAGTAATACTTTATCAGACGGAACGAACAAATAAACATTCCCCCAACACCACCCCCCCCCCAACCCCCCCCTTTGCCAACAGACCCCCCTTGGCTTTAAACGTATTTATGGCAAAAACTGTTTCTGAACTTATGTTGCCTGAAACTGAAGGAAATACAAGATCCGAGTAATCTTCATTTCGGATTCCGGTGCCCTGCTGCATTATTCATCCCGTCTGACTGCTGTGTGTTTCTTTGATATCAGAGAGGAAGAGAAACTTGGCGTTCAGAAGGCATCAAGCGAGTGCCTTCCAAACTTAAGAACACTGCGTAATATTTAGTGACAGGCGACTTCTAGATGGAGAGTGTATAAATTAGTACAAGGATATTGCTAAAGAAATATATTTGGGAACAAAATTACCTAACACTTATTACTTTGGACCGAACAAGGAACACGCTAGAGTGAGATTTGTAAATAGCAGGCAGGCATACTCTTAACATAAGGAGACATGCCATCTCGGAAGTGTAGTGATCAGACTACAGTCTTCATGGGCGGAGAACGGGGGTTAGATTTACGGCGGGAGCAGTGATTTCCTCTTCACAGTCATGTCCAAATATGTCTTGGGGGACCTTCCCATCCAGTGGGTATCAGAGGCCTTTGCCGACAGTCTTGAGGCTCTTTACTACCTCCAACTACTGCAAAGAGTGCGCCAAGTTCCACCCACACTCCCGCTGACGTCTTCTTCAAGTGTTGTCTAAATAAACATAGGAAAAACTTAACGACAACAAAACCTCTACGGTAATTTAGAAGAAAACAAAGTAATAAGTCGAGTTACAGTAAAGTACAGGCAAACTGACCCTGCCCACGCCATGACAGCACATGGGGTAATGAAGATTAGAGCCCCAACTAGACAGATGATGCGCTATATTTATACAATAAGTGCAGCAGTGTTAGTGCTTTCACAAATGCGAACCAGACAGTAAATAGCTATTAATACAAACAAAGTAACAATAATAGCAATAGATTTGCATGGCTAGAAACTGACGAAAGGGGATCAAGAAGGTGTCTTATTATTAATACGTGGTAGTGTCTGTCTCACAGGTTTCCTGAAAATTTTTATGAATTCATCCTGGCAGTCTATATCCATCGCACAGCAATCCAATTATGCCCGTTCCCTCAAAGTGTGAACCGCTACCCTTCACACCCCCCGAAGTACTTTAACAGGTCTGTAGTCCGCTGCCGTAGCCGAAACCCCACGCCCTGTTGCGTCCGATGTTGCAGTCGCCGTGTGCAGCTGTCGCACAGTTCACTGTATTCAGCAACCGTCCGATGTTGCAGTCGCCGTGTGCAGCTGTCGCACAGTTCACTGTATTTAGCAACCGTCCGATGTTGCAGTCGCCGTGTGCAGCTGTCGCACAGTTCACTGTATTCAGCAACCGTCCGATGTTGCAGTCGCTGTGTGCAGCTGTCGCACAGTTCACTGTATTCAGCAACCGTCCGATTTT
>Ga0123352_10018760_pt1 | contig 11029 bp, 9 predicted proteins | sample TergutLab28metaG_FD_89700 | JGI IMG/M metagenome (GOLD analysis project Ga0123352, IMG submission 89700) | Labiotermes labralis P1 segment gut microbial communities from Petit-Saut dam, French Guiana - Lab288 P1 | ecosystem: Host-associated > Arthropoda: Insects > Digestive system > Gut ... | reverse complement strand
GTAGTATTAGTAGTAGTAGTGGTGGTGGTGGTGGTGGCGGTAGTAGTGGTAGTAGTAGTGGTGGTGGTAGTGGTAGTAGTAGTAGTAGTAGTAGTAGTAGTAGTATTGGTAGTGGTGGTGGTAGTGGTAGTAGTAGTAGTAGTAGTAGTAGTAGTATTGGTAGTGGTGGTGGTGGTAGTAGTAGTAGTGGTGGTGGTGGTGATGGTAGTGGTGGTAGCAGTAGTAGTAGTAATTACAACTAGTTTTCGGATAAGACTGAATGAAATTGGTGAAATACGTGAGCTTGTTAAGCCGTAAGGGAAACAGACCGATAAACTTGTTCAGATTGTGGCGGCACGTGTCTGTGACATGATGTAATAAGAGTAAGAAAATCATAATGTGATGAAAACCTGGTTTTTAATTAAAAAAAATAACATGAGAATTATATAGCAAACAGCTTAGGTTTGTATTAATTTTTTTCAAATTCGTTGATTATTTTCGTGGCTTCAATATCCGGACTGAAGAGTGGGCGTAACTTTCCTATTATGCACTTACACTCGTATTAACTGTACAGTGTATAGCTTCCATCGCCGAAAACGACGTGTCAAGGCGTCTTATTCTTTAGGCCCTTACCCCCCCCCCCTCCAGGTTGTTTCTTTATATTTTATTAACTTATGAAAGTGTTAAAGATGGCCTCAAATGTGGTTTCGAAACACATCCCAAACTTTAATCGCAGTGCTTGCACATCGTTCTAATGGCCTTGGCTAGTGTAAATACTGGCAAAAGAACAGTGTAAATTAAATGGCGTGTTTGGTTGTTCTCCACTAGTAACCGACCTCTAATAATGAATGCCTGGATTCCATCCCGCACCAGTCTAGGTGAGATTTGTGGTGGGTCAAGTGGCACCGAGTCAGACTTTCTCAGTGTAGTTTAGTTTATACATCTCAATATCTTTTCATCATTGCTCGATATTTTCCTTGACCAAAACACTCTTATCCGATGGACAAGCGGGCGAACCAGGGAACCATAAAATAAATAAACGCTCTTTCGAACATCAGGGCACTGGAAATAAAATCTATTTGATTATAAAGATTAAAATCTTACGTACTAAATCGTCATCTTCGTGTGCCCTCTGATGTTCCTCTCTCAGCACAGAAAATTAAATTTCGTGTAATGGAAATGTGAGATTCCTATTATTGTTACGCGCTTCGATTAGGATTTTTAATATTGTATTTTTGAAGCATAAAGTTTAGCAAATTACATTTAAGGACTCACTTCGTATGTCGCTTTAAGACATTCTGCTTCTACATTACTGAAAGCGAATTTTAATCCCCTTTAAAATCTCGTTGTTCTGACAATCGGACGAAATCAATAAAAACGCTTGAATTCTTTGTGCGATGGTGAGTTTATCTGACTGCCGTAGTTGGTAATATGTGTGTATTTGTCACTGTGCTTTAGAGGATCAGATTTAATAATTGTGTAATGGAGATCCAGCCTAGGATATTGAAGCGCTGTCAGATGCTACCCAATCAAAGTAAATATGAGTTCAAGTCTAGTCATACGGTGAAAGAAACCGCAGTACATTTCACAAAACTGCTGGATGTGGGTCGAAATAAACAAAGCTTCAGACGAGCGTCAAAGCATTTTTTGTAACTGTATGCGGTGTGCATTTAACACCGCAGGAATTGGGAAAAGGGGAGATACTGTGTTAACATTTTTTACAAGTGGTTTCAAATAACACAGGGGTCCCAACCAACAAACGGAATTTAAATAAAAGTGAAACATGATTAGGTAACCAAACCCCCACACACTCGTACAAATTCCGCACCAACCCCCCCCCCCCCCTCCCCGACGCCGCCCAGCACCACTGCGCCAGTCACCACCGTATATCTCCTCACAGAGGATGTTAGGCTTCCTAATTCGCCCATAAATCAGCGCAACAGAGCAGAAATAAATAGCAGCCTGTCCCATCTAGTGCCCGTATAACCCCAGACAGAGTTTCACAATGCGTATTGCCGGATGCTCAAAAGGTTTAAGGAAATAGTCTTAAAATTTTGACACACCTCTCATAAGAGACATGCTGTGTAGCTTAACTCATACAAAATTAAAAATGGCGTATAAAATATGTAAAATTCAATGGAAGCATCACGATGTGCTTGTAATGTAATATAATATTAAATAGTGTACGTCAGCACAGTCACTCTATTACTCAAGGTAATTATAAGGTTACATGTTTCGACTATAGATTAGTCATCCTCAGGCCTATTTTGTCAATTGTGTCACACGATACTATGCACACTTTGGGATCCCATCGTGTTTACATCCATGGAATACATCAAATTAAGTCGTTTGTCTCTAAGGGCGTGACGTGCAAATTGTGTTTACACAATTTGCACGTCACGCATCTTGTGACACAATTGACAAAATAGACCTGAGGATGACTAATCTATAGTCGAAACATGCAACCTTATAATTACCTAGAGTAATAAAGTTGTTTGTGCTGACGTACACTATTTAATATTATATTATGTAAAATTCAACTTTATCGTTCACTAAGAACACATGGTTTCAGTATTACAAATTGCTGTACCATTCGGTTAATGTTGTTAGTTGAATAATCGCTTTTGTAACGAAGGTAACAAGGAAACGGACAAATACACTCCGCAGAAAAATGTGGGTTTATTTATGTTAAATAACGTAGCACATGCAGTGAACACTGAGGGCTAAATAGTTAAGTACGAGAAAAGGTAATGGAATGTGACATTCAAAATCCAAACTTCGTATAGAATAAGCATTTCCTCAGGGTTAATCCTTGTTTGTTTTGCCTCAAGTTGTCTTTCACTCGCATTGAAGAAAAAATTCAGTTTTACTGAATTTATATTATGCGATGTCGCATATTATATTTTGTCATGTACCTCGCCGACTTTACCTGAATGTAAAGATATCTGATCAGTTTTATACCCACACGAATTACCTGAAGTGAACCTGCAGCTTTGCGTGTGAGGGTTGTGCCACACAATCTGTTAATCTGCTGAAGAGCAGAAGGACTTCTGAAAAAAAAAGTTCCGAATAATTTTAACATAATTCCAATAGTCTTTTTTTTTAATGTTCGCTAAAATTAGATAAAATGTTGTATTGCCTTCGTGGACTTGAACGAACCCTGCACCCCTATTGACGACGAACCAGAAGTTAATCTAATTAGGCCATGCTGCTAAGATCAAAATAGTCTTTTGGAAAAACCTGCCACGACGAGGTATAGGTCAGAAATTCTTTCGGGTGTTTATGTTGAATTATGTTCTTTTTATTATTATTCCAAGACAGTGACAACAAAATTCGTCATTATTTTGGTAAGATTCTTCTTAAGGTCTAGATCGGATCAACTTGGTCTCGCAAACAAAACTCTCAAGCGAAAGAACTAGTCATATGAACCTGGAAGTAGGTTAGAAATTAATAGTTTTGAAACTAACTGACAGCAACAAATACTCGTCAACGAAAGACTGTCTTGACATGTTTATGTTTATGTTTATGCTTAATCTGTATAAACTTGTATAAGGCAACAAACCCATAGTATATTGAATATGTCCTAAAATGTCGCCGTATAATTTCTAATCCCGTGCTTCATAGACAACTCCTAATACACATGAGTGAGGCAGGAAGTCTAAACTGCAACTACAGTTGCTGTACGTCAGTGCTGGCAAAACTGTGTTCCGCGGACAGCCGTGGTATCGGCAATTACACATAGCGGTTCTGCCTGGAAATTCTATTACCATGAAAACGACACTTTAATATTACAAGGTGTTCTGTAGGACATATGAAAAGAAGGCCTATCTGGGAAACACGTCCTTCTATCAGTCTGCCTGTGATATCAGCTACTGCGGGGTTTTGGGTTTTTTTGACGTTCTGTATGGAATATGTATTGAAAATTCGTCGAGATAGGATAATTTCCGTGAAAATTTGCTCAATAGCAGCCATACTTAAGTTCTTACTTAAGTACTTGAATGCATTTCTACACGTCCTTCTTCCATTTCTTGGCCGATACGGTAGACATTCTGTATGGAATATCTTACATAATGCCTTTGATCCCTATGGGAATAATTACGATAAGAGCCACACTGCGCTTAAATATGTAAATGCAATATTGCCTGTATTTTCTACATTCTTCGTCCGGTTTGGATATAATTCGGTAGTGGAATTATCCAATAAATCGTACCCAGTACAGGGAGTCATTAAAATTGGCGCGGTGTGAACCGTGTTTTACCTTAGGTAATAATTAAATGAATTTATATCCACATTTTCTACATTTTTTTCTCCGATTTAGCTGTAGGTTGCTAAAATGAATCCTCACATAATGCTTTTGAGGGTTTGTGAGTGTCGTAAATATCTGTGGAGGAAGTGCGACTTACTTCCAAATGTGTGCACTTGAGACACATTTTGATCCAATAACTTAAGTTTGTGATATAATTAACAACGAAGTATCACAATTATTTTATTACATAAACAATAATTATCTATAAATAGCCTAATAAAATAATTGTGTTAGATTGCCTTTGTATTATATTAATTATTTATGCCACACACGAGATGTTTTTCTTCAAGACTGTACTCCTTAGCAAAGTTCACAAGACAAATTAACAAAAGAATGATAAAAGAAAGATGCTAAACTGCAATATATATATATATATATATAGCTGTTTTGTAGGGAAAAAACTATCATTCTTATTACAAGTTGTCTGTGTTAGACTATTATTTATTTTATTATTAATTTATGAAGCATGACGGGATTTCTTCCAACAAAATCTTCTTTTAATATTTATTTTTTATTTTTACTTTTTCGCAGTCTAGTTCTTTTAGATTCAGATATTACGGTTTTATTAAAGTTTCCGCCAAGTGTTGGAGTGCGAAAAGGTTCTATGGTGAAATTAGGTTGGGGAAAATTTATGTACATCCTTTCAGTAGAAGTCAGTTTACCCTGATTAGAAAAATGATAAATGGATATAAGTTATATTCCTTATTTTGTAATTGGAAGTAAAAGCATTTTTTTGTGAACAGAAAAAATAACGATTTGACCCAAATCTGTAGTATTGGCATACGGACAGTAGAACTGTTTTTAAAAGAAAAAGAGCTTAGATAACAGAGGAAAACTTGAGAATATTACTTCGTTGGTGAATGTGTTGTGCATGACGCATAATTCGCAGTCACTGACCCGGCAGACCCATAATGATAGCTTTAATAACACAAGTTACCATATTTATTGTCACACCACGTATAATCATCTGCACTTTTATGGGAAGAGATTAAAGTGACATTACGAAAAGTGCGTGCTAAGTGATTAAGAAAGAAAACCTAAGCAAAGTTCTTGTCTTATTTTGTGATATAACACTCGCAGGTAGGGAAGCTCGTAGGCAGCAAAACTTTTCCTTATTCCAGGGACTGTAGTTCTCAAATGTTCGGCTACCGATACAGGGACATCGTCTTGTTTATTTCCGGTGTTTAAGTAGTTAAGGATTGGCTTCTTACAATGGCAGTGTTTATGAAGTAGAGAATGGAGGACAACCACATGAGAGGAGGTACAGGGCTAGAAGGTGAATCACCAGGGAAAGAAATGGGGGAGGAGGGAAGGAAAGAAGGTGTGATGGTTGTAAAGCAAGAGGGGAGGCGTTATGATTGCTGGGAAAGCCAACTCAAACGATAACGTTCCCGACTTGTATTCGGGAGGTTTGAATTTGATAACTCGTTTCATTTGCTCAATCTTCTGGCTATAATTTAAGAGGGTTTCCTCATTTCCTGGCGACAAATACCGGAATGGTGCCGTAAATTAAATCACGACCGTTCTCCTTCACATCTTTTCCAGTTCACTGTACACTGGTGCAGTGGCGTAGATAAGGCTCCCACATTACCCAGCGGCGCGGGCGTCCTGTAGTTCCGGGGCGCTCCTAAACGAACAGGATACTAAAACATTTGTAAGTTCTTTCTAGCTGGAGTTTATTCTTCTAACAGAAGGCAGTATTCTGAATTCCTGTAAAGAGATGTGGGAGTAACTTCGCTACCAAGTATGCGGGGTCTCCGACTGTCGGGTAGCGGTGGTCCCAGACCGGCTGTTTACCCTTCTGTTATCATCCAATCTTTCGAAGCTGGGCGTATGGGCCCACAGCGTGAGTTGCTGACAGCATCGTTAAATAAAGAACAGAAAGAAAGAAATTTACGCAGAGGAACACTGAAGAGTAAAAGCTGAACGAATAATGTGCCGTAAAATGAAAAAGATGAACAACAAATAAGAAATTCTTACGAAGCAAAACTTTTTCGTAGCCAAAGTCTGGTGAAAAAAACCTCATGATTTCGAATCTGTAATTTTAAAGTTATTGAATATTTAACTTTTAATGACAAAACTGTAACTGTCTGATTTAAAGACCAATTTCGTACCGCAGAGTAAATTCTACCTCGGTTATAAAACCTGATAAGTTAATGCTCTAAAGTGAAATAATCGCTGTTTGTTCTGAGATCCACGCAAAACACATAAATGCACTGTGGGCAGAACGTAGAACTATTGAATGTTAAACCTGGTGGTACGTACCACTGGGCTTTGAACGGTTAAAATATTAATAGCATTTCATTTACCAAAATCCAATTAGATACACTGATTATGTTATACACACATTACTTTACATTACTATATTTCTGACATGTTTCGACTCATATTGCTTCATCATGGAGATAAATACAAAGAAATATGTATTTGAGTATACAGTTACACTGTACACATGTTTCAACGTCCGCAGATAAAATAGTTGTCATAATTCTTAATCCATTATTATTGACAGTGTGTATGGGCGTAATACTCCTATTTACGATTAACTTGAAGATTAATCACAAGTATATCCATACACACTGTCAATAATAATGGAGTAACCAAAAACAAACGAAGTAGTGTGGGTGAAAATTTAGATAAATTAATTAATCTTTATCCTTATCCGTGTTGGCTGCTAAATGCGCCAGTTCTGAATTAAATCTGTGATGTTATGTTGGGTCTTAAAAGTGTGGGCCAGCAAGGGGGATCCTCTCTGCTCACTGCTCCGGGGGGATACTGTTGCCTTGTTAGGAAGATACATGGAACTAAATTATCTTGCCGACGGATACAAACGCATCACTGCACCCGTCACACTTATGGTAGTAACACGCTGATCCGCGTACTAGCCGGTACAACAAAACACTGTCTAGCTATGAATTATCTCCTGCATCACCAAAAGCAACAGGCAATTAGGCGTAGTAGGTCAGTGATGATAGTGACTTGGCTGAAGACTGGGAGAACGGAGAAGCTGATGTATTTTTCTTAGGTCTAGTGTAGCGACGAGGCTAAGGGGTGACCGATCAGAGAATCATGGTTCGATGCCTTTAGAGACAGGGATTTTTTGACCCCAATTTCAGAGTTCAGCCATCTTTTCACTTTGCGGAACACCATTGGCCCTCCCTAATACTGTGGCACAGTAGACCGTTCGGATAACGAAGTTGAGTGTTAATTTTCATCTCCGTTTTTCCAAAATCCCAGTTTCAGTAATTTGCCTGGATATTACAGGCGTCATATTTCTCAAACGGTTGTCGTTCTTGTGTTTCCTTGTAAATACGTAGCCTAACGTGGTCAAGGTTTCATTCCTGAGCTATGTTATGACGCGAATACCGGCATAGTGTGCATAAGGAGGCTACTGCATTCTGTGAGGAATTTGCTGTCTACACCTTCAAGTTATTTAAAAAAGTACGCCACTTATGGATGCAGTAGGAAACTGCGAACAGTTGGTACGTTCATAGGCCTACCAGTCTATACGGCATCATATCTCGGAAGACTCAAATTCGCATTTTGAAATTAGCTACAATTTGTTTCTACCCGCCATAATTTTATAAACTTTATAATCGTGAATATAGCAGCAAACGTACTTGTTGAATATTGCGACTTTACAGGCTCTCTTCTTTGCAAAGAATTATGGCAAAGAGATGCAGCTTGTTTTAGCCTAATTGCACACACGCACAAACAACGTCGTATTCCATTAAGTAGGGCCGAACGTAATAACATCAAAATCTAGGCAGCGATATTAAAATATGCAATTTAGGCTTTTAGTTGCAGCAGTTTAGTGGATTTGAGACGCCATGTAATTCTTACCTCTTATGACATTGTGGCGAGTGGTTACTTTACTCCTTGGCCGCTTTGCTCACCTATTGGGGGTTGGGAAGCTATAGAGATAGTCTGGTAGCGGTTATTCTCATTTCAGAGTTCTTTCCCTATAATTTACTACGTTAAACACCAGCAGTCTATGAATAGGGCTGAGCAGCTTGTTGACTGTTGTAACCAGTACATAGGCTACTACGGACCGGACAACAGAAGAATTGGTCTTCCATTGTCGGCGAAGACAGGTTTTTTCCTTTCATCGTCGCGTCCAGAACAATTCTGGAAGACACTGAGCTTCTTATAGAAGGGGTTGGGGGGTGGGGTTGGGGGAGGGTGTATCCAACATCCACTACAAGATTTATGTCTGGTGAACGAGTGTTGGGACGCGACGTTTTCAAGGTCGTAAGGGCCAGTTTTTGATAGATTCGTTGATAGTGTGTAGCAGGGTTAATTCTACAAAGTCTCCAGTGTAAGGCGTAGGTAGCGTTAGCGAGTCTAGGCTGATGTCACACGTCGAAAGAGTGCGCAAATTCGTGTGCGCGAATGTCACTGTGTTTGTGCAGTCGGAGTGGTGTATGTACCAGAACTCGTCTGCTTACGTAATAGGTGCAATCATGTTACTGAGTTAGGACGGTCGAAGCGTTTGTGAGACTGGCTCTGAAGGTTTTGATGCAAAATTACTGAGACCATGTGGATGTAATCCTCTTATAATTCGACAGTCTTGTTCAGATCATTGACATGCAGTATAGTGTTCCCAGTCGAAAGTGTACAAACGGCAGTGCTTACGATATGCGGTTAAGATCAAGCTCGGTGGCTCGCGCCGATTGTTACGGTCTTGCACCCGGGAGGCCGAGGTACTCTTCACTGAACAAAGCACTCAGGGCGTGACGTTTATCTCTGACATTCATGTAATGCAGAAGATTGAGACACAATGGAGCTCTGCCTCCACAGTCAGAAGGCACGTGGTGCTCTGTGGTGTGGGATTATTTATTTTTTTATCGCCGTTGTGATAACAAATTCGTGATAGAGAAAATAACACTGTTGCAGAATTTTCTGCTACTTACTTCAGTTTTCCGTGAAAATGATCTACCATTATTTCCATATCCTACTCACCTACGTGTGTCAGCGCCCCCTGTAGTGTGCGTTAGTCCTAATCAGGCGACACATTATCACCTCCTTCAGCTTTTAAGTATGGGCTTCGTATCAGACTCGACTTAGGGCTCGTCACAGTGCAAAGAAACTAAATTCTAATTAATGATGCAGACTATTGCAATAGCACTAAACAACATGACGTTCTTACTAAATGTAACACACAGACGTTTATAATGTTAATGTGACAGATACCGTGAAGCACCTAATATACGGACATTATTGATGTGCAGTGTAGTCGGAATAAATTACGCGCTTATTCATTATTTTTAAACATATGGGCCTATTTGTCCATAAATAGAACGCTTATAGTTGTTAGGCACAATGCATAAGCTAAGCCGGTTTAGTAATAAAATAAATTTCAAATAAGTTATGCCCAGAAAGAGTTTAAATAGCAAGCCAAAATGAAAGAAATTCACTGAATTTTTATTTTATTTATGAAGTTCATCCCAGTGGTTTTGGGGAGATTATGTCGCTTGTGCTCCACTCTGACTAGATACGAAGCTGCTGTTATAAGACCATGAAGATGAATTACAGTGTTCTAAACCGCCAGTGCATTGGTTTGAAACTAAAGGGTAGAATGAAACAGCAATAAGCAATTCGATCATCTGCGGTTAGCAGCAAACACCGATTCTGCGTGCTACCATAGATATGGCGGGTTCTAGCCGGTGCATATCGAGCGGTGAGGGAAAAGCGGGAGGTGAGACATCTCCCTATCCGGAGATTTATTACCTCACAATCCACCTGTGGTTAGCGATAACACCCGTTAGATGGCAGCGGTGTCGCTCAGGACAGGGCGTGGACAATGTATGTAGGCGTGGCCTCTGGTTTGAAAAAGTGCGTTGAATACGATTCAGAGCAGCAACTTGAAGATCGTAATATAGCTTTATATACTTCTGAGTATTGTGGCTGCTTCTACATACACATGAAGACATCTGGTATGTCTGTTTTTATTGCTTTGTGATAGAAATTCAAGGCACGACAAAGCAGATTGGGAAGCGGAAACTGTGGACATGACCAAACACGGTTTGCCTCTTGTGCTATTGGTCTGATTGTTTGTTATTTTGTGCTGCTTTTATCTAGATTGCCAGCTACACTTTCCATTACGCTGATAGAAGACTAATTGAGAAATACGACCAAATGTGGCAAAACCTACTGAGCATTTATGGAGCTATGTACCTCAACAGATGCATACATATTAGTTCTGTAATTACCAACTGCTATATTCAGGAACTCGGCTATTATGGAAGTGGACGTAGCAATGTGTTTCTTGTCATTGCATTCCTTTAGAATACGGGCGGTTTAAAGATAATAATGTAAAAAATTGAACAGAAAGGAATAAGTGTTCTAGAAGTCGACCAATAATAACGCCATTATGAGACGACAGGGTAAGTACTTGAATTTCATCCTTCACGGTCAAGAGATACGCATTAATCTTACAAACAGGAACCTCAAATTTAACTGTCTCAGAGTCGCCAAATCTGCAAAACATGGTAGTCAGCAAAAATATTCACTGAAGCAGAAAGTAGGCCTAAAGTAAAGTAAAGAAAAGTATATATATATGACTCCATGCATTGTATATTCAAACGAATGACCGTATTCATTCCCCGGTCGCTCTATCCCGGCCAAAGAGCTCTCCACCCACATAGCCATTTAATTTAGCAAAACGAACAATTTTTCTTTTCCACCTTATTTTGGGTCCCCACAGCACGAGCGGTTTGCTGTGATTTGCTTAAAAAATATTGG
>Ga0123352_10018758_pt1 | contig 11030 bp, 8 predicted proteins | sample TergutLab28metaG_FD_89700 | JGI IMG/M metagenome (GOLD analysis project Ga0123352, IMG submission 89700) | Labiotermes labralis P1 segment gut microbial communities from Petit-Saut dam, French Guiana - Lab288 P1 | ecosystem: Host-associated > Arthropoda: Insects > Digestive system > Gut ... | reverse complement strand
TCTGGAGTCATTTCCTTGTCTTGCCTCCAGGGGGTTGTTTTTTGGGGAAGGGAAAGTTTTTTTGTGGGTGGGGGGGGCCCCCGGAATTTTTTGGGGGGGGGGGGGGGGGTTCAACAAATTCAGTTGAGGACAGAGGACAGAGAGAACATGGATCTGAGGGCGGTAGCCCCCTAGTCAGGGGTTTCGGAAGCAGCTGTAATTTGGTACAAAAAATTTCATTTCATATAGTAAAATTTTCTTAATTTTTGGTATTTTAAGACTATGTATGATGACAACCATTTTTTTTTGTCATGGCTAATGTAAAACAATTGCGAATCTAGTTAGTTTTAGAAATGTTACTGCCTTTTTTCCAAACATCTTGGGGAGTTGGCGTCCTAAATTCAGTAATTTTTAACAGTTTTCACAATCGGGTTGATTTTGGCACGATTTTAGAAGGCCACTGATATCGATTGTGCTTAAAATGTCTTCCAGGCTTCCTCCGGGCAATTGTCGGACTGCTGCTTTATAATACTCGTATGTGTAAAGGAAAGCATAACGTTGAGGAGCGTTTTTTGCAACCATTGTTGCAGTAGAAAACAAAAAGTATTGCATATTCTGACTGTGTGTTGGTAGCCTTATGTATCCAGCATGCAATGCGCATGCGCCATTTTGTAATCTGTTGCCTGTTCAGTTGTACAATATTTTCCCACATTATCTCATAAACGGCACGATTTTCGAAAAACAAAACGTTATTGAACACAAAAAGTGTGTTTTAATTTTCCCTACAACTCCGAAACACTGCTGATGCAAGACGAACTGAGCGAGATCCTCGTATGATAAAAAATGTATATCGGTCTTGACATAAAGTACCCGTTATTCTTGTCAGATTTTAATGAAACTTGAAATTTCTCGACAGATTTCGATAAATACAAAAAATATCAAATGTCATGAAAATCGGTCCAGAGGGAGCCGAGTTGTTCCATACGGACAGACATGACGAAGTTAATAATAACTTTTCGCAGTTTTGCGAAAGCGATTACAGTACTGGAAACGTTTGTTGACAAAGTGCTGAACGAGAAACACGGGACAATTTACAGCGCACACAAGAGCGACGTCGGAGAGCCTCAAAAGTTTTCCTGTGGGGAAATGAAGGTACACTGTTAAAAAGTATCTTCGTTGAGCACAGTGTGTATAAATTATCATGTAACTCGATTTAACACAGGATGGCACCCTAGGGATAGCCTTTGGCAACACGATAACAAACTTCAGCGTAACATAAAAGCTGCTTATTTTTTTTATCAAGCTGAATACTCATAAAGACTACGTATAAGTACCCAAGTACCCATGTTGGTTAAGAAGCACTGGAAATATTTTGAGAGCTATTAACACCGGAAATAAAAACGAAGTTTAGTGTGATTTTTAAGTGAGTAATGCAATTTTACTTACTCACGAATGGCACACTGAATAAGATCCTGTAGTGTTCCTTGCTTGGACCAGTATATTCTGATTAACACTTTAAAGCCTAGTGGATTCTATATCCTACCGTCCACTTTAATGCCACTGTATTTCGCATTAGCTTTCTGACGTCAGCAGTGTTCTCTGTGAGGTAAGAACTGAATCTTCATATACAATGCACAGCAGTTGTAGACTTCAAAGGGTTAATTATTTTCTTAACTTTACGGGAAGGAGAAGCATGACAGGGGGATAGCTAAAGGTCATTCAGCTGGTTAAAAAATTTTGTTTTTATGGAACTCACGTTCGTCACTGTGTAAATTATAAAGAGGTAAAATTATCCCAGTTGTTGTCAGGAAGGCATACAAGTGGAGAAGAGGTTCAGCTCTGCTCATTCCTAATCTCGGCGCTAGATGGATTGGTGTATATCACGCCCCGTCCGCTGTACTCCAGGGAAAGAATCCTAGTAGCCATTGCACAGGAGGTTGGGTGGGCCCTACAGCCGATCTGGGCCATTTAGAGAAGAGGAAACGTCTTGCCACTGCCGGGATTTAAACCCCGGGTCTTTTAGTCCCCACTACACCGAATACAGGATCCCGGCTTCTGTGGTGCAAATTTTAATAAATGTGAAAGGGCACTGGCACTGAAAGAAATATTCTGCAACATAAGAAGTACAATTGTCTTGTTGCTTCGAAATTCCTCACGGCAACTAAGACAATACATTTAACATTCATAAATACAACGTCAGTGGATTTTTTAAGAAGAGCTGCAAGGAATCCAGACCAACAAAAGTGAGAAAAGAAATCATCAGAGAAAAATGCGGGTAACACAAACAATCCTGGAAAGAATGGAAAACATGTTGAAATGGCATGGACATGTGGCATGCATGGAAGATAACAGATGGGCGAAAAATTATCTGATCATCGGGACGAAGACGACGACGAGGACGACCCGAAATAGAGTAGGAAAATGAAGTTGAGAGGTTTATGAAGCAGAGGATTTTAATCGACGACGACGCTCTAAACCGACAACTATTGACAGTAACCGGTGCAACACCAGACAGACAGACAGATAGAGAGATAGACAGACAGGCAGGCAGACAGACAGACAGATAGATAGATAGCAATAGAACGTAAGTAAATTTGGAAACATGCATGTAAGATTGGTATACGGCGTAAGCTTAGGCTATGAACTTTCCATATACTGTATATCCCTACAGGCCCACACACCCTTTATTACTGTCCCTTCTGAATAAAGCACTCCATGGCATTTGTAATCCCCCAGTATAAATGCACCGTGCAGCCATGACGCCCGTTCTGGTCCGTGAAGCATTGAAAGTTTGACATTTTCTGAACTGCCGCCCTCCAGGATGGGACAGACATTCACGTTACCCGTCAGTCTCTCGCATACAAAGTTTCCGGAGAGGCCCTAGATGAATGCTAGTCAGCCAGGATACAGAGTTCATAAAACGACTCGAGGCATGCTGGATGTTCGCGGGTTTATTCCCGTTAGAAGCAGTAATCATTCTGCTTGTCACAGGCTCCAGACCCGTCTAGGGCTTACCCAGTCTCTAGCCAATAGGTACCGGCAGTTTCTTCCCCAGAGACAAACCTGCCACAATGTTAAATGGAACCGACATACAAGGTTTAGAAAGTGTGGATCTTCACCTCATCCCCCCCCCCCTCACATGAATGCAAGTTTGGTTGCGGGGACTTATGGGAAATGTTTCATCATGCGAGATGTCAGGCTTCCTTAGCGGTATCGTTGAGGCCTTCGCCCTTCTGGAATGTTACGCGGTATAACATCACTGAAGATAGAAAGATTCTACTCCACAACAGTACATATGGAAGATGCCTGCACATAACTCTTTGTCAATACCCAAGAACAGCTGTAAACATTTATACTGTTCACGCGATATTATTATGCGCAACCTAACTTACTTCTCTCATACCAGAACCCGAACGATCCACACACTCGTGCAAAAGCTCTTGCAGACGATCGCCATTCATTTACATCCACCTCCAACTCACACAACTTTCCGTAAGGTCCGTCTTCATCTAGTCTTTCCACCTTCTTTATAGTCCTCCTGGTGACTGCTTCTGAAGATGTTTCCCCACCGAAATTCCTTAGTAGTACTGTTCCTTCCCACATTCTAACCAATACCCTGCTTCTCGTAGCGTTAGTGCCCCCTGTTCTTCCTTTAAATACAAGACCGCATTTCACATCCGAACAACACACCTAGCAAATTTTAATAATACGTCAGGCTGTTGTTGATACTAAGTGGTATCTGAGGCGAATGTTACCTAACGTCTCAGACTTCAAGGTAATAGACATGAGATTGGACCAACACGAATAAAAGTAACATTTGTCCTGAAAGTTTTAAGGCAAATTCCTGAACACCAAATTTCGCAGATATCTTGTCAGTATTAAGATGACATGGCATAACTCCGTAGAGGCAAGCTTTCCGCAATACGGATTTTTATAGTACGTACCTTGTGCAAGAAATGTACGGAATTTACACAATGATTCCAAGAGGTGTATTAATATAATCAGTTGTCTATGGAACATTCGAACATACAAGTTACAGACATGGCAACACCGGTATTCTAAGTCCAGACTAGGCTCAGAAAAAAATATTTACGAAGTTTTTAAGATACTTGTGGACGCCAGTTACCAACTGACATGGAGATCTAGACTGCCAGAGCGGAAGGCGACTGGGCCACCAACAATTCTTGAGACGTGTTGTAGACAACAGCTGAAATACGAACTGTTCAGGTGGGTTGGTGGTTAGAAAAAAGAACGTTTTACAAGTCGGAAGGCTTCAAGTACAAACCTAACTGTGCATGTAGAAAAAAAGCCAAATACTGTTTTTCCCTTCTCTCTCACTTCAGGTTCTTGTAAATGTGTCTGCATCGTTTCGTAGACGAATCTTACCGTCATTTTTCCTTCCTATTACGACGTAACGCTGGAAGCGCCGTGCCTCACCGTCAGTGCCCCCTCCTATCATGCCAGACGGCAACTAGCGCCATGCTTTCCCTCCTTCGCTTCGCAATACCCTTATCTCATTACGGCCCGCTACTAGCACCATGCTTTCTCTCACGGGCTGAAAACTTAGGTTGGTTAATACAACGGTTGCTGAAAGTGTAAGCACGGTAGTATATTTGTGTCCATCCGCGCATCCATTTGCGGAGCTGTTCAACGAGAGTTTGGTACTGGGGTCAACACTTGGGATGTTAAGTAAATTTGGTTTTGTCCCGTTTACCCTTAATGACCGATGCGCTACTTGGCGGATTCTCATTAACGCCGATGCGAATTTCACTGCAGTATAAACACTTGAAACGAAGACCTATATAAAGCCAATTTTTGCCCACATCCCGAGCTTAGATCTCGAGTAAGTCGCTGAATATTTATTACAACGAAGTTTTGGGGAAACGATGGAACATATATCTTATGTCCAATGCATGTTTTCCGCAATTCCTATGGTTTTTTAGATGATTAAATAGATGAGAGCAAGAAACCTAGAATCGTTATGCTATAAACCCTTATGTCCTTTTTTTAACCGGCAAAATCTTGTGGTGTTGAAAAAAAATAGTCACTGTTCGCCGTCTAATATTATCATCACATTTGTTGTAGATTTTGCACTACATTCGACATGTTTCGAAAGTTCTCGTTCATCATCAGTTGGTTCCTTAGGTTTCGCTTGGTGTTTTGACACGTGTTCCTGTAACAAACGATAACGCTTACTGGTGTCACTTAGCTTGCAGCGGCTATGAATGGTATGGTGCCGAAGTTCTGATCGCATTGCCTTTAGAAGTACAGAGTTATTCAAAATGATTGTCAGGGTTTTAACAACTTGTCATACACAATACACTTGAGATAGGAGTACATGTGTTTTTTTATTTAATAGAAAAACGCTCCTGGTTTTTGTTACATACCTTACAGGTGCTCCGTATGTGCACCTTTTGTGATTCTACAAACATCAACACGATAATCGAGCTCGTTCCAAACTGTTTGTAGCATGTCAGTGGTGATGGTTTCAATGGCGGTTCTGATTCGTACCTTCAGTTACGGGGTACTTGTGGTAAGAGGAGGAACATAAACCTGATCCTTGACGTAATTCCACAGAAAGAAATCACATGGGGTTGCATCTCGAATGTACTGTGTATGACCCCGACAATCATTCTGAATAACGTTGTACAGTAGAACACCACTTATACGGATTAATTGAGACGGCGGGCCATCCGGACATGCAAAATATCCGGTTAATTGGATTTTTCTTGGAAAATAGGTTACACTGGCAGTTTGAAGCTCGGCTGTTACTATTTACAGTATGTACCTGCGTTTAAACCTTTCGACCACGTCTGAATTGAAGTTCTAGAAGCCATAACACTGTGTTATACTTGGTCTCATTAACCAGTAATTTCAAGGCAAGCTAGTTTTGTAGAATTATCGACAAATTTACCCGAAGCGCCAAGCCGATCAGGACAATTGGAGTTAAGGATAACCAACGGTAAGTGGAGTTATGCCGTACGCTAAAACAGGCGCGGTAATCAGCAACACAGGGACAGGCTACGGGGATCCCCTGTATGAGGTCATGGCGCAGATAGGAACAAATTTACCTTTTACTTCACAAATTTAACTACGACAATCTAATGTTGAGACAAACAAACCAATACAACATTCCTATGCCAACCACTCATATTACTGAAGTCCCATTTTTAAGAGTCAAAGACACCCAAGAAGAAATCTTGGCCGTTGAAGTGGGATCGATATGCTGGGCCGAAAGGTCGGGAAAAAATCAACCTACACCGCGCAACAACCCACAACTGAAGATCTCTAATACGGCAGTCACTGACATAATTGTAAACAGGCTACACGGTCCATTAAGTCCGATTCACACCAGAGGAATAGGCGCGCTTCAGTAAACAGTCATCCTTTAATCTGCGCTGTAGTTGAACAGCCGCGTCGGCAGTAGCGATCATGTTCACGGCACGGGGTGTTACGAACAGGCGCAGCTCAGTGAAGGAAAGGAATATTTTCACTGACCGTGAGCGTACCCCTTGTGTGACTCCGGGGTTGCTGTCTTAGAAAGTTTGTTCAACCTGAAGGCTGGCTTCTGTATCCTAAATTGGTTTGTGGATTTCCTCACTTCCTCCAAAGAAACTATGAATGTTCCCAGATTTGTCCCACATCATACACTTTCATGTTTCTACGCAACGTTATGCAAAAAATCAAAGCAGTGAAAGCGTTGATAATATAAAAAATTAATGAAGTACATCAAGTTCTTAGATAAATCTGATGCAGATTCACTCACGTTATTCAGCCTTACATTCAGGGTAATTTTGCCGAAAAAATTAACTGATAGAATACAGCTCAAGAGCCTGACGTACAAGCCCTAGTAATTTATTATGCTATCCTTATGGTATTCGACATCATCGCATAAGGTGCAGGGTATGAAAGAAGAGAAGGGAGGAGAAGAGAGAAGAAAAGAAGTAAGAAGATGAAGAGAAGAGAGACGAAGAAGAGAAGAGAGAAGAAGAGAAGAGAGAAGAAGAAGAGAGACGAGGAAGAGAGAAGAGAGAAGAGAAGGGTTGACGTCGCTACGCTCTGACAAGCACCGCATTGACTCCCACCTATCGACGTCACGGACTTTAATTTCGTTTCGTTCCCAGACTGCTGGCAACTCAAATCAATAAGCCCAGCAAACAAAATCATAAATGACACAGCGTGTCTTGCAACTTGAACCTGAAAGTGTCCGCCCGCTTAAAAATCAGTATTAAAGAAGTATAAAACCGAAAAATCGATAATTGTTGTGGTGGTGGTGGAGGTAGTAGTAGCAGTAGTAGTATTAGCAGCAGCAGCAGCAGTAGTAGTAGTAGTAACTGGTAGCTGTAGCAGTAGCAGTGGCATGACCTAAAAATTCTTAATAATAATAATAATAATAATAAAAGGAATCGAAATAAAATTCAGTCACACTGTAATACAGGCAGGAACAACGGGTATGATTGATACATAGCAATGCGAACATTTAGGAGACACAAGGCAGATTCCTCTTTCGATAATTGTTTTCAAAAAAGATTCACTGATAGGCTAATATTTCAGTACACGTTTTAAAAATGCTCCTCCGAAAAAAAAACCTATCTACACAGTAAGAACTCAGCTCTTCAATTACTACGACGCCGATTTTCACTATATCCCTTGTTTTGCTTTATTCCCCATCTGTATTGCAAATTACACTTTCGACATGACACTTTGAGTTACCCATCCATTCGCAGTACTGCGTCTTGCATACTGCATTGGTCTGCAGTCCGAGAAATCTGGGTTCTCTGCACACTCAGTTCACAGAGAATTCGCCGAAAAATTTGGCACAAAATTACAGATATAGAATTGTATTCGGAAGATACACAGATTGAATGAATCCCTGTCAGATTCAGGGTACAGTGACTCTGGTTCACAGCAGTTTTTTCGTCACTACAGACCAATATTCGGATATATCCTTAAGGAGCTGACGACGTTCTTCTTCCAAAACCTTACCTATTCATTATTTTCATAGCATTCCCAACTAATTCTAAACTGGAACCTCTGAATTTGAAACACCATTGTGAAATAAATTTAGAATCACATTTTTTTTGAGTATATAGTGGTATATAATGGAGACACCGGTGGCGAATATAACCGGTAAGGCGAAACCATCCCCCTCTCCGCGACTAGACGTTTCGGAGAATGTCTGTAATTCTGAGCGACGTTAATCCCATATCTTTCAAAGTACTGCCTCTGTCAGACAGAACGGCATCCATTCCGGAAGAACCTAAAAATAAATTTGGTATTCTGTAAGTTTCGAAACAGGTCCCTGACCCTTGGGCCCCTCCCCCGCAACGCAATATGCGGAGGCCTTTTTTACGCCAATAGGAAACCTTTATATCTGAAACTTGCCCGTAGACTTTCAACACACACAACAGACCGTGGCGGTCGAATGCAGATTGGTAACGGAAACATCGACAATAAAAATAGTATGGAAAGAGTGAAAGTTCAGATAAAATTATCAGAACTCTTGCAGGTGGTTCAAGAAGCGAATATTTGCACACTGAAGCAATTACGAAGAAAATGAGAGATCACCGAACTGTAAACAGTTTTGAGACCTACAGATTACAGTGGAGGAATTGTTTGGAGAGAAAATACTTGACTTCCCAAGTCAGCATCCTGTTTGGACCCAGAAACAGAGGAAAAGCTACACGACCGGAAAAGAGATAAATCTCGGAGAAAGCTCGTAGTAAGTTAATGAAAATAAAAGAAAAAACAAGTGAGGCTTATTGCATCAATACGTCCATCCGTGCAAGCTTTTAGATTCCTTATACAAACTCTTTAGAAAAATTCACCGATTTTCATAGGCGTAATTGGCACACTATACCACAAAAAGTCAGCTTCAAATAGCTGAGGTCCCAACGTATGTGTGTACTTATAAAGTACTTACAATAAAATTAAATATTCAAAAAATACGGTGGTGGTGGTGGTGGTTGTAGTAGTAGTAGTAGGTTATCAGAACTCCTGCTGTCATTCGATTAATTTTATAGAACATGATGGTGTTAAAAGCCGAAACATGCAGTTAGGCAGACCACCGATAATGAAAGAGTCAAATTTACTACTGTGAATAACATTTCATGATTTTTGTACCGTACATTGTGATATAATTTTGCAACATAAACCAACATAATGCACACTTTTCAAAGTAACAGTGTAATTTAATTTTTTACGTCTTCTATATGTTTCGAACTTCATGGGTCCATTGTCAGGAAGACAGTTGTATTCGCAGTTTTTTGTATGGTATGTTTATATGCACTGGTGTGGTAGACTTCCACTTCCTAGACCTTAGCATCGAACGCACTCTTCCACCTGCTAGGCTTCTTACACCAATGCATGTAAACATATAATACTAGAAACTGCGAATACAACACTCTTCCTGAGGATGAACCCGTGAGGTTCGAAATGTATAGAAGACGTCAAAAATTGAATTAAAATATTAATTTGAAAAGTGTGCATTTCGTTGGTTTACATTGCAAAATGTGGATTATATATTATTTTTTTGTCCTGAATATTCAGCGATCTGTAGGAACACTATGTGACGAAAAAGGAAATGAGGTAAGAAATTGACACAGTGCATTACCTACCATACCCAGTCACCGTTTATGTCGTGGAAAGTTTTGACTTGGAAAAACACGTTTACGTGTCTCACTTTCTTCACAAATTCTGCTGAAGGGATTCACTTCAGCTGATAATGTCCCACTACGAACAGCGCGCGACTGTACCTGCTATTTGTATTCAGGGATTTCACTCGAGTTAACTTCCAAGATATGCGAGTTCACTGCTTTGAATGACAACAGGAATAACGTTGGTTTGTCTACTTGTCCAGATAGAAGCTACCAAGGGAGAACAGAGAATTATGTACAGGCATAAACAAAGGGTAACTTAGTTTGGGCCCAGGAATTTTGGGCCGCTATGAAAAACATGCCGATGGACTCAGTCATACCCATAACGTATATGGACAATTTTCATGACAACTCGCATATACATACTTGATTTCTAAATTCAGCTCTATATGTAAACACTTTTCTTGTTTCAGTTCCCGTGAATACTTTCGAATTTACCCGGATAGTGGATGTTGTTCAGTTAGTGTAAAAACAATAATTTGTTCCGATGAGTTAATGGGCACCGTTATATTTGGGCCACATGCTTTGCACAATCTTGGTATAGGTTATCCACGCCCCTGTTTGAGCCGTCCCAGTTCCAATATCTGCGTTCCCTTTTAAATGCTAATCCCTTTTCAATACGCCTTCTTTGCATAAGGTGAATAAAATGCATGCGCAACAGGGAGGTCTCACGCGTACGTCAATTTCTACTATTCGTCAGACATACCATCTATTTCGATTAGGTGTGATAATGGGGATTCAATCACAAAAATGAATCCCAACAAATTAATGAAATGCGTCGTTTTTCTGGAAAACTCCCCACCTGTCCATAACTAATCTACCACACGGTGATTACCAAATTCGCGTCGTTAGCGGTGAAGATTTTTTTCCGTGTAAACCGGACAATTGCAAAGTTTATCATCACACGAAGCACACATTTCTCTCTAAATAACCAGCTTGTGAGAAGTACAACGGTGTAAGTCAAATTTTTTTTACCATCTTTGAAAGTGTTGTTATCGTATCTGAGACAGTACGTCATTTTTCTTATAATTTAAAGCTCTCTCAGACGCAGATGAGGTAAGCCCGAGTACCGTCCCACCGTAGCTGGACCAAGAATTAAACAGCAATACGTCACACACTGATCTAAATAATAATAATGCATTATATCAAATACGAAACTGGACTTACACCCTTCTGCGTCTCAGGTCCAGAAATGTGTCCTTAAAACTTCATCGTGAAATATTTTGTGGGCCTACGTGGTACGATGCGCATACTTCATTAAAAAACGCATATTTCAATGTTAATAAAAATCCAACCAGATGCAACAATATGCAGATATTTATTTACTGCAAAGTCACTCTACATGTTTCGGGTGTCACAGCACCCATCATCAGGAGTACTAAAAACTGTAACCGC
>Ga0123352_10018755_pt1 | contig 11030 bp, 6 predicted proteins | sample TergutLab28metaG_FD_89700 | JGI IMG/M metagenome (GOLD analysis project Ga0123352, IMG submission 89700) | Labiotermes labralis P1 segment gut microbial communities from Petit-Saut dam, French Guiana - Lab288 P1 | ecosystem: Host-associated > Arthropoda: Insects > Digestive system > Gut ... | reverse complement strand
TAGGCGTGTTTCCTGTTCCTTGATCCTCAAGATGAAGTTGGTCCCTCCATCTCTTCCTCGGTCGTCCTATGTTCCTTCGTCCTTTTGGTTTATATTGTAGTGCTTGTTTTGGTAGTCTGTCCGCTTCTTCCTTTTGAGGATTTTACGAGTATCTTGGTGTCCCCTGGATAGGTTACCGGCCCGTCGCAGTGTGAGTCTAGTGGTGGGGCTGCCACCTTGATGCCTCTAGACCTGCATGCTTTTCTGTAGGGCTGGGCCCAGTTTTAAGGCGCTGGACTTTCGCCTGCACCCTCTCCCGTCTGCTGCAGTTTTAGCTGCATTGCCCAGGGGTCACGCGGCCATAGCCTTCGTGGACGTGGGAGTAGGATTGAAACGTATGGACGCAAATTTTATGCATCTTGATGCTTGAGAACAATTTAAGACACAGCATATTTGCCACCTTGTCGAGCACTAAAGGCTGTGAATTTAGTGCATTTAGTTTACTTTTGTGTACCGTGTGACTCCTTCTAAGACATTCATCAATTGGACATAATGGACACGGACTGTTCCGTGTGAATTGCGAATTGGGTCAGTGGCGTAAGTTAATTTTTGTTTTTATTCGGACATTTCTAAACTAAAATGTAGGCAATAAGCTCCTCTGCAGTGTCGGTAGCTAATTACCACTCCATGCCGAATCTTTTGTCACAATAATTGAGTCTTCATCAGCCCCGCTCAGACGTCTTCAGACCTCGGCATTTATATATCATAAATTGCCGCAAACGCCGATCCCAGTGACCGCGCGGTATAAGGCGTGGGTCTGCGGCCGCTGGCTTTCTGGTATTGCGGGTTCAAATCCTGCCGGGTGCATGTATGTCTCTTGTATTATGTGTTGTCAGCTACAAGTCTCTGCTTGGGGCTGATCGCTCGTCTGGAGGAGTCCTACCGAGTGTGAGTGTGAGTGTGTGTGTGTGTGTGTGTGTGTGTGTGTGTGTGTGCGCGCGTATGGGCGTGCGCGTGCGCGCGCGTCATTGAGTGTGATCAGATACAATAAAAACCCTCTCAACCTGTAACGAGGCTGGAGGAGGAGGAGGAGGAGGAGGAGGGCAGACTGAGGAAGGAAGAAATTGTAAATAAGGGAATGACAGTTCTTCCTTTCACATGTCAGGCAGAGAATCTTTCACCGTCGGTGTGTGCGTTGATGTTCTGTAACAACTGTCAGGCATCTTCTCATTGCCACCTGAACCAGACTTCGAAATATTTTGCAACTGTTCACCCTAGTGCGATGCTGAATGCCCGCTAAATGAGACTTTCATGATCAGATTGTTCCATACTGGTGATCAGGAATTCTGCGGCGCAGATTGAGGTGGGATTTACATAGAAGCGGGTATAAACAAACAAAAATTAGGCGTTTGCTCGTCTGTGATGTTCCTCATAATTGATTGATAGTTACCGACGTTTCGGGACAGCCTTTCGGTCCCATCTTCAAAGTTCAAACGGTCCAAGAGGATGGGACTGACACGATGTCCCGAAACGTCGGCAACTAAGTACCAATCAACGCTACGTAACATCCCAGAAGAACTGGGACGTCATTTACACCGCGGCGGAAGCTTGAGATCATGCAAAAAGTAGTTACTGTGGAAAATACCTGGGCGTTAATAAGAAAATCTAGGAGCTCCGTCGATCAGCGCCCAGGGTTTGTCGAACCCTGATGTATTCTGTAGACCTGTAGGTATACTCGTAGTGTAAATATTAAACAACTGGTACCTCAGATTCTTCAGATACAAAGGCAGTATGCGCACGGTAAATGTAACCATTGCATCTCATTACTCAAGAACACTGGGTGAACGTATCATCTTATCTGATCACAGGAAACCACTTGCTTGAAGCCCTTAATTAAATTGCCTTTAAAATATCTTATCATTAATTAAGACGTCAGGATGATATTCCCGAATTTGCGGGACCTAATCACCCTCTGAAGAATAAGGTCTCATTTCTGTTAATTTTCCGTTAACTTTTATGCAACGTTACTCATGGCTATCGAAGTATAGCTTGCATTGCACGTATTGACATTTTGGTGCCTAACAAAGACATGTAGAATCTAGTGGACCACATAAAGTTTTCTTTACGAAATTTTCAAAAAGAGCTTTTCAACTATTGGTGCGTTGTAAGCACCGAGACATTAATTTTGCAGCTAACAAATGATGTTATTTCTCAACTTTCAGTACTTTCATACGACAAATCTTCAACTTTGAGTAGTTTTTTTTAACTATAAGATGTATTTATTCAAGATGTTTTTCTTTTCTGGCCTGTCGCTTTTTCTTTCTTGCTTTCTCTTGCTTGCATTTTATTTCTTGTTTAATTCATTCGCTTGTTTATTGCCTGTTTCTGTGTACAATTACTAACAGGTATGGAGTACTTTCGTTCTTGGAAGAGTTAATTATTTCATCTGATCAATTTGTTCACCACATTCTCCGAATTGTATGTAAGTTGAAGGTTCAGTACCCTGTTCACAAAATCCGGCACTGGATCATGTGGTAGCAAGATTAGTTCACTCTGGATCCCGACACCCCATATAATTCTTACGTCCTCTCCTAAATTTCCCAAGTAATTCCTTTACTTCATACTTTCCGTATATACTCTCTTCGGCAGTAACTCATAAAAAAAAACTTTCTGTCCATTTCGGCTTGAAGAACAATTCAAAGACTGTTCAGTGGAAAAATTATAAGGAATTATAATGTAGCAGAAAGATAACAAAGAGGATATTAAGCACTTCCCATTTTAGCTACATGTATTCAGCAATTTAATGTGTGTTACGGCAGCACTAAGTAATTGGCTAAGATTATTATTATTATCATCATCATCATCGATTTTTTTCACTTCTCAGCTTTGGCTGGGAAATATTCACGTATCCTGGGATGTAGTAATCAACAGGATTAAGCTCGGTGGTCTTATTTGTAGTTTAAAAAGTTTCTTACAATTGAACGTGTGCCAAGAATTACATATTTTTGTATTTGGGTTCAAGTTAAGTCTTGTTAGACTTTATTATTATTATTATTATTATACGATATGGATGTCTCCTGTCACAGGCATTTCTTCCTGGTACTTCTCTTGACCTAGCGGTGATCCCCACCGCTCAGGCTTCAAGCTTCACACTGCAGTACTTTCCGTATTTTGCGTGATGTTCCAAGTATAGCTGTCTTTTGTAGTGAATCTATTGAATGTTTTCCTGGTGCAGCTTCCAGATTTTTCCTTAAGCTTCTCGTTACTATTCCAGTGGTTCCAATTATTACTGGTATAATCGTACATTTCAGGTTCCACATTCGTTGCATCTCTATACATAAACTCGTGTATTTTAACTTCTTTTCCGCTTCCTTTTGTACAACAGTTCTGTCTGCGGGTATTGCCACATCTGTCAGTGTGCATGTTTTCTCTTTTTTGTTTTTAATTATTATATCTGGCCTATTTTTTGTAACTTCTCTGTGTGTACTGCTTGATTCCACAACACTGTGACATCTTCCTCTTCATACACTGACCTAGGCATGTGTGTGTACCATATTCCACCAATTTTGTAATTTCTACTACATGGGCTGCTTCTAACTGCATCAAGCCCCTTCCTCCCTGTTTTCTGGGAACATACAAGCGATCTACATCTGCTTTTGGGTGACGCTGTCCATGAATGGTTAGTAGTTTCCTTGTTTTCCGGTCTAGTTTTTGCAGTTCTTCTTGGTGCAAGTTAACAATTCCATAACTGTACCTAAGTACTGGTACTGCCAATGATCCAATTGCTTGAATTTTATTCTTTGCGCTTAATTCTGTACCCAAAACCAGTCTCAGTCTTCTCAAGTATTCCTACTTCAGCTTTTCTTTCTCATTCTTATGCTGTATGTCAAAACTCTCTTCTGTGCCTAAATACTTATATGCTTTTCTCGGGTCCTGTTCTTTAATGTCGTTCTCAAATGTGCTGCCTATATGCATTTTGCTTTGGACACTACCTCTTTTTAAACATATTCTTGAATATTTTTCTAAATCAAAATTCATATTTATATCTTTGCTTATTGTTTGCACAATTTTTATTTCATTCTTCAAATCATTCTCATTTCACCTAGCAGTTTCAGATCGTCAATATACAATAAGTGACTTATTTTCCTATCAGTTTCATGTACGTGATGTCCACAGGCAGTCTGTTCAGCTCGTCTGTTAATGGAATGAGTATGATGCAAAAGAGTAATGGCGAAAGACAGTCCTTTTGGAATATTCCTCTTCGTATCTGAATGGGTTGTGACTGCATTACTTCCTGCTTTGTTTTTAAAAGAAGCCTTGTGTTCCATTTATCCAGAGATGGTTTACAAAATCTAACAATTTTACTGTTCACTCCTAGCAATTCTATTGACTTTTCCACCCAGCTATGTGGAACGCTATCAAATGCTTTCTGGTAATCAATCCAGGCTATACTTAAATTCCTGTTCCTTCTCCTGCAGTTCTCACACACGTATACTGCCTTTGATAACATTAATTGATCCTTGCAGCCTTTACTTCCAGGGTGGCATCCTTTTTGCTCTGCTGGTAGTAATCTCTCTCCTCCAAATGTGTGGAGATTCTTTTGGCTATTATTCCTGTTAGGGCTTTGTACATGTTCGCTAATCATGTAATGGGTCGGTAGTTTCTAACTTCCTTGCTGTCTCCTGATTTTGGTATCAAATAAGTTATTCCTGCGGTCAGCCAGTCAGGTGCCTTCTCCGGTTCCTCTATTATTGCATTGAAGTTTTTTGTAATATGCCTGTGAGTAGCTGGGAAAGCGTTAAGCCAGTAATTTTGTATTTGATCATTTCCAGGAGATTTCCAATTGTGAGCTTTAGACAAATATGAAGTAATTTCCATAATCTGTATAGGCACCCAATCTATATGACTAATTTTCCTTTTCTGTTCCGTTCTTATCCATTCTGCTCTTTCATTATGCTGTGCTTCTTCTCCCCATAGTGACTTAGAGTAAGTCTCTGCTTCTGCCATAGATGGAGGTTCTCTGGCCTCTATATTCTTCATTCCCAGGCTTCTTTACATTTTTTTAGTGTATTATTATTATTATTATTATTAAGCTGTTGCAAGAGGCAAGAACACGACAATAAGGGAATATCAGCAGTTAAAGTACTAAGCAACCCCATCACTTGAGAGGGCAAGTTTAGGGGTTGGATTTTGGGTGGTCTAGGCCATCCGTGCATTAATATGCGGTAAATGATATTGCCTGTGGAAGCAGGCCTAGATCCTAGATTATTAGCTGCTGCTAGAAGTTGGGGTGGATCAGTCCTAGTCCCCAGCGTTATTACAACGCGTGGTTTAACCCAGCTTATGAGTTTTCAGCAGTATTACATTTCAGGGGCATACAAAATCTTCCGCTAAGCCGTGTCGTGTTATCAACGTTAATGGGGCTAATCACGTAACCTTGTTTTTGAAGAAACCAACTTTGAACAATCTAATACAGAAATACACCACAGGACGTGACCCTGAGCCTCGACCTCCTCGCAGAACATGTCCTTAAGCCACGTTTTAATGTTATCATTGAACATCACAGAGAACCGCCTGCAGTAATTGTTGACATCTTTGAGTCAAATTCATTTCTCTATTTACACATGTCTGCATACCTCTAATAGCACTTGCATCTTATAAAACCAAAATTTGTGTTCTTCCTCATAGGAAACGAGCAAAATTATAATTTTTAAGATTTTAATATCTAGGGTTTCAGAACAAGGGGCGATAAATTGTTTTGAAATGGAAGACAGCCAGCGTTTCCAGAGATGTAATCTCTTTTCTTTCGTTATGATACATGTTGTTTGTATGTTGTTTAACGTATTCTCCGAAATTGTATGAATAACAGTGAAATTTCGAAGCGTTTATATGGTTTCTATTTTTGGGCCAGTGATGCTGTGCCTTTGGGCGTCTGTGAGTCAGTAGAACTTGCGGTTCCTGTGGCTTGCATAACTCTGCTAGAGGAAGTTTAAACACACCGCCGTAATAAAGGATTGGGAGAACTGTCTTGTGGACTCCTGTTATTACTTCGTGCGCACACCAAAAATAACCCACCGCCTCCTTTCAGGAATTGCTTTATGCTTGAAGGGAACAGCGAAAGAAGGGTGTGAGGCTTCTGAAGTAGGCTATAGAGAAGTGCTTAGCTACTATGCATGAAAACCACTGGGAAATTTTCTTCCTAAAACGCTAGAAGTGTGAGGTATTAATGTCGGCGAAATGGATGCAAAGACACGCCTATATTAAAGTACAGAAATGTCGGAGAGTGGATATGACTGGAACTTTATACGTAATTTGAAGTTGAGTGGGGGGAAAACGATCTGTCCGATACGATTCTTGACTTAATCCGAAAATAAACACGTCCTGTATATTCACGTACATTGTACTGTACATGCGTGTACTTCGTGGAAATAAGCCCTTATTAAAAACTCAGTGTTACTTAGTTTCTCGCGCAGAGGAAGGACAGCCGTAAAGTTTTGAAGACATTTGGCCAACTTCGTCCCGCTGTGCTGGTCGGTCAGTAGCAAATAGTCCACATAAACTCACTCACCCCACTCCACGGAGCAGAGTCCTTCTTGAGAAGCCAACCGACCGTAGCTAGTCAATTCACCCCGCGTACTGTATGGAAACCGAAGGTTCATTACCTCATTCACAAATGCCCGCCACCTGTCCCTGTCCTGAGCCAGATCGATCCAGTCCGTGCCCCATATCCTACTTCCAGAAGATCCATCTGAATATTATCCTCCCATCTACGCCTGGGTCTTCCAAGTGATCTCGTTCCCTCTGGTTTCCGCACCAAAACCCTGTATACACCTCTTCTCTTCCCCATACGTGCTACGTGTTCCGTCCATCTCTTCTTATCTTCTTCGTCTTCTTATCTATTTGATCACCCGAATAATACTGGGTGAGGAGTACAGATCAAACTCTTCATTATGTGGTTTTCTGCATTCCCTTGTTAATTCATCCGTCTTAGGCCCAAATATTCTCCTCAACACCCTATTCCCAAATACCTTCAGCCTACATTCCTCCATCAATGTGAGCGACCAAGTTTCATACCCATGCAAAATAATAGTTCTGCAGACCTTAATCTTTGTATTTTTGGATAGCAAACTGGCAGTCCACACACACACCCAACACATCAACCGTATACGTTCGTCTTCTGTAGCACTTTTCTTTCTGCGCCAGTATTGCGTCTGATGTTGATCAGTATGACCGAAACATGTAGTGGAAAATAGAAGAAGAGCATATAGATTGTATGTGTTGTGTTGGTGTGGACTGTACTTGCTAGTTGTAAATACATTCTGTTTAGTTGTTGAAAATGTTAGTGGTCTAATAAACCTTCTAAAATGAAGTGTTCAAAATTCATACTGTCAAAATGAATCCATAAAAGAAGGAAATTCGGAGTTAAAAGGTCGGATGTAACAAAATTGCAACAGTTTAATGTGTAGTTTTGTGTGGCAGAGTGAAATGCTCGAATGTAAGATACGCGATACATGGTCATGCTCCCAAGTTTAGTTCAAAATGAGTTAAATTATGAAAAAAAAGCCTTGCCATGTAGAGAGAACAAAAGTTGTGATGAAACGTATTTCGTAGTCTGAGACTTTTAGTCTCAAGCACTGATATTACAGTTAAATATAACACAGACAAATCTGACATCTATATACATGAGAATATATCTAGTTGACGTGAACTTCATTTGAATTTTAGTAATTGCATTTAACAGAACACCAAGATGAACCAATGATTAGTTTCAGCTAAGTACGGGGAGATTACGACTTTATGTGCAAGACTGAAACAACATAAATGGAGTAATTTAAATTACATTTAATAAGTCGTTTTTATGCGCATTCGCAGAATACCGGAAAGCGACTATTAACTTCGTCACTTCCGTCCGTCCGCTTGTCCCCACGGAACAGTTCGGCTCCCAGAGTACGGATTTTGCATGAAATTTGATATTTTGCGTACTTTTCGAAAAATTGTAGAGAAAATTCAAGTTTTATTAAAACGGAACAAGAATGACGAGCTCTTCACATGAAGACCTCTAGACATTTTTGATCTTATCTCGTGCAATTCTTATTAGAATGCGAAATGTTTCGGACGAAAGTTGTAGAGGAAATCAAAACACACATTGTTTATTCAATAATCTTTCTTTCTAAAGTCATGAAGTTTATGAGATAATTTGGGAAAATGTTGCAGAGCGGGGCAGGCCACAGATGACAATATGGTGCATTCGCTTTTGCATCTAGGATAACTAAGGCTACACACACACACACACACACACACACACTCACTCACTCACTCACAATACTGCTTTTCCGCTCTAACAATGGTTGTAAGAACGCGCCTCAATGTTAAGTTATACGTATCCTGCCTGTCCTGTTGTACCTAATCAGTATCCCCTCGTGCGGTATTAAAATACACTTCGAGACGAGATATTTATCAGGAAACAGTAGATAATAAAAAAGAATTTAACATACAGGCCTCTAAAACGATTACTGAATCACATAGTTCCGAATATTTAGAAGCTGGTAGCATTAAGAAAAAGAAGATCCTGTATGAAATGCGAGCAGAGAAAAGGAAACAAGTAGCTGGAATAAATGTAGTCTTACGGTCCTTGAAGTAGAGATCAACAGTACTTCGCTTTAAATGAGTAACTGAGGTAGTTGCAGTAAGTTTTGATTTCCTGTTTCTTGTTAGGAGGGAAATCAATAAGTTACAAATGCAAATTGGCGTTAGTATTGCATAATACATTCGCACATATTAAGACATTACATAAAATTTAAATGTGTCTTTGACAGAACATAAGAACGCTGTAAACGTTCTTCAAATAAGCCTCTGACGTAAAAACCAAGATTTAGAATGTCACTTAAAAGTGAATAAAAATATCACAAGGAAGCACTGAATAATAAAACTGTGGATTCAGTCTGGACAAACCTGTGTGCAGGAACTGAAACGTCGAATCCTTCGCTTAAACTTTTGAAGGGAAAATGAAATGTACATTGTATATAAAATTTACGTTCCTGTTTTATGTTGAAAACTGTGCTTCCGGTAGAAAGATGCTTAGTGAGTGATGTACGGGGAAACAGTAACTGCTTATTGTAAGAATTATAAGTAGCACATAAATACACTTTGCAAGCAGAAAGAGGTGTGTTACAGCTGACTGGCTAGGCTTTAGCGACTGGCGTCATCCGTGACAATGAATGGAACGTTTTGACTTCAAATGTAACATTGACAGAACTGTTCGGAATAACAAAGGCTACTGATTTTTCTCCGTAACTTAATATTTTAAAGTAATGGAAAACAGCGCAGAATTGAGACGTTTAAGACATGGCTATAGTTATTTCCCTATATGTAGTGACGGCGAAATTATGAATGGCAGTCAGAGTGGCTAGTTTGAAGTGTGTCGAAACGTAAAAGAAGTAACACGTCATCGCCTCCATTGTAATAGCATCGAAATGTGGAGGACACACGAGAGCTCTCTAAAGTTACTGTCATGTTATCACGAATGGAGACACGATTAGTAAGTATATATGGGCTTTGAAATCATATGGAACAAAAATGATATTGGATAGTCTAGTTAATCAGCTCTACAACCTAAAAATCCAACCTGCCAAAACTCAGACGTTCTTTCATGTTATTTTTGTAATACGAGTTGGGAGGTGTAGTGGCATTAATCCAATCACGATTAGACTTGAGTGTTTTAAAATCATCGCGTATAGTCACACTACTGATTAGTGAATTGTGTTTAAACTTCATTATAAAAGTTTAAGTTGTTTTCAGTAATTTTGTAGTAATAGTACTAATAAATAGTAGTGGAATTAGCAGAACAAGTAGAAGTTGAGTAAAATATAATTAGCGGAACAAGTAATTATCTGTAATTCAGCGAAAGAAGAATGTGTAGCAGGTTCAAAGCGTAATCGGCCAAAGAAAAACGGTGTAAGGATATAAAAGCGAGTCTTAAAAGAGAGTTGTGAGCACGGGCATAATTCGACGCTACGAATTTTGTGTGAAATCCGACCAGCGCCAATGACAGCTCTTTCCCTCCAGGACATGCACACAACAGTATTTTATTTCACTGATTCATTTGTCCGTTTGCTTTGTGCATTCACGCAGCACGCCATGTCATTTTCTAGCCGCAACGTTTTCACTAACAATGGTAAGCATGTTTCGTATGAAATATTTCTTTCCTGTGTAGAAGTACTGTGATTGAATAGTTTAAATGCCATACAATCCTAAACCGTGTTATTTGGTGGTTTTCCTGAATAATTCTCATGACTGTACCTCTAAAGATAGCTCTTAAATTGCTCACGATGTATTTATTACAAAATACCTGTGTACTTGATGGATATTGAATGCCAATAACGCGAGTAATTCTCAGCAGCACAAGCCCGAGATCCTCTCGATATTCGATACTTCCTAGTTTCATAATAGTAGGCAAAGTGTATGATTTTCAAAAGCACTTCAAAGCATTCCGAAGCTTCAGCCGGAAGCCAGTATAACAGTCCCCCTCCCTCCAGGACCCAAGACATTAATTACAGTTAATTACAGTCTTATTTCATTCTTTATTTCTTCCTTTTCTGACTTCCTTATTTCTCACTTTCGTTTATTGCATACGCTTCTTCATTTTGCACTCTGTATCTCCTTTCCTTTGTTTGTCTTTATGTGTGTGTACGTTCTGCTTGCATGGTTATTCGTTCATAATATTTTCTTTTTCTATTTTTCTTTTTATCTTTAATTGGTTTTGCGTTTCTTCTCAAGAAGGACTCTGCACCATGGAGTAAGTAAGTAAGAAAGTAAGTAAGTGTTGCATACCTAAATGATTTGTACTCCTCATCCAATATTGTACAGGTGATAAAATCGAGAAGAATGACATAGGCTGGGCATGTTGTGCGTATGGGTGAGGATAGGGAGGTGTATAGGGTCTTGGTGGGGAAACCGGAGGGAAGGAGACCACTGGGGAGACCTAGGAGTAGATGGGTGGATAATATTAGGATGGATCTCCAGGAGGTGGGATGTGGGTATATGGACTGGAT
>Ga0123352_10018753_pt1 | contig 11031 bp, 4 predicted proteins | sample TergutLab28metaG_FD_89700 | JGI IMG/M metagenome (GOLD analysis project Ga0123352, IMG submission 89700) | Labiotermes labralis P1 segment gut microbial communities from Petit-Saut dam, French Guiana - Lab288 P1 | ecosystem: Host-associated > Arthropoda: Insects > Digestive system > Gut ... | reverse complement strand
TTAAAACACTCCGACATGTTTCGATCTTGTCAGATCATCATCAGGGAGCTTAGTTCCTTGCTAAAGTTATATTATAGTATTCACAATTCAATTGGTATTTGCAAACGAGGTGTTGTGGCAGCTGCCACAACACCTCGTTTTTTAAACTGTTTTAAAAGTGTTTTATTTTAAATTATATGTGCATTCGTTGGTTGATAAATTTTAGTGATTTGCTATGGTGTGTAAAAGTTTCGTATTATTATGACAGGAAATACTGAAATTTTACATTTTTTTTCAGTGCCCTTAAAATACACCGGCAGTGGGGATTTTAAAGTTTAAATTCTGGCCTGAAGGAAAGTGTTAAATTCAGCCTAAAATTCCTCGTGAAAAACTCTAATAAAAATTTTTGTCGAAAATTGCATTATTAGTTCCACAAAAGAAAAGAATGGGTTGATAATATCTTTCTTCCTATTGCTCATTCATTTTAAATGTTATTAGAAGTGCCTTGTATTTGAGGGGAAAGTGATTGCAAGAACTGGCTAAAAACCCAATACTATAAGAGAATAATGTGAACGAAGCAAATGAAGGCGAATGAACAAGATGGAAAGAAATTAAAGAAAATATGCATTACATACTAAGATGACTGTAGAAATAAGAGGAAGATTTTTTCGAAGTAAGTTAAACGTGATGCATTCACACAAAGGATTTTTTTTGTCTGTACAAGGAATAGAGAAAATAAACGAAGGCAAGTCATTGCAGAAGAAGGCACAAAACAAAAACTGAATTTTTACAGGAGATAAAAAGTAATTGAAGGAAAGAAACTAAAATGTGTCAGAGAATCAGGATAGGGGAGGGAAATCCAATCACTCATCCGGTAAGATGACAGAAATGTCGCATGCCCGCTCGAAACGCCTCATAAACCCACCAAAATAAGATCCCTTCCCCTTCACTCCTACTCGTCTCACTTAGGACTTCAGCTCCTCGACGCTAGACGTCGATTTTCCAGAAGACACTGCTGAAACGCTGATCAATATTGCTCCCGCGGTAGCGATTAGAAACAGGATAATCCGTTTTACACATTAAATGAATATATTGTCCTTCTAAATAAGTAATGGAAGCCACCGAATTTCCAAGTTATTCTTGTCGTGTCGTACAATCCTTTCATTCCTGATTTTGCCTTTCCTTTGAGTCAAGATTTAGGTCATGGGTCCGGAGGACGTGAGCAATTGACCGGACGATAACAAGTAATTGAGATCACTTGTCGAGAAATCGAAACAAGGAGGCTGATGTCATCCTCTGTGTCAACCCCACTTCCTTATTAATTCATGCGATATGCGGATTGAATTATGCTATTTGCTGCACACATTTGGACTGTATATCATCCTCGACCAATAGGAACAAAGTATTAGGGCATGAGACCCGTGCGTGATATTCTTAGGAACGTTACATGAAAAGACGTCCGAATTTTGCTAATCGGAGGAGTCGGTTGTTACCACTGATCCAGACCAAGCTGTCGTATTCACGATGAAGATATTGATTTTCGGAATTTTGTTCTGTGAGTACCGCCTCGCTCGCTCTACACTGATCTGAACTGCTAGTAATTGTCATACTGTAAATTATCACTGTAGGGAAAGAGCAAGGATTTTATTTACCTTGTGCAGTGTGGTGAAATAACCAGTCAATTTATTTTCTTTAATTGCTTATTTTGTAAACTTAGTCTCCATACATAATTCACATGTAGCTGAAATAAGGGTCCTCAAAGGATTCCTCCCTGCTTCTCCAACGCAGTCTGGTCTGAACACAACACTCTATACATGTGACTAAGTTACCGTATATTCTCGAATGTAATCCGCACCCGAATCTAATCCGCGCTAGTTTTTGCCGCTTTCTTAAACAAAAAAAAGTTAGTTCGCAGTTCTAATCCGCACCTCTCCTTCAAACGCCCCTTGCCTACAAGACAAACTGATTGAATAATATTGGATTTTACCAGTGCTTTAACCGTTATCCGACTAACGCGCCGTGTGTGAAGTGGCCATGTAACTGCCAGCAGTACAAACGCACCACAGCTGATGGTAGTGACTGGGTGACGGAAAACGAATCAGTTATGAGGGATGACAGCGAGTCTGATGAATAATAAATTATAAATATTAATGTATACACAGTTGAATTGAACTTAATTATCATTACAATACAGTATGTCGTAGTATGATGTTTTCTCAACAGATGTCGCTACTCGCATGTCTGTAAGATTATGTGATGTATGACGTATGATAGTGAAAGAGGATGGCCGGAGCACGGTTAACGTATGAGGAACGAAAGTCCCTTTTAAAGTGGTATATCAAGTTTGAAAATGTCGCTGAAATTCAACATCAGTGGAAGCGTGAGTTTCAAACACAGCCTCCAGCATGCTTGACAATTGCACGGCTTTGTGACAAGTTTGATAAACATGGCACCATTTGTGATGTTCAAAGGGCAGATCCGGAAGACCTCTTATAGCCACAAGTCCAGCTTCTTCGGCTATGGTTTTGGAAACGTTTAGAACGTCGCCACGGAAGTCTGCTGCACAATGTGCACGGGAGACAGGGGTTAGCAGTACAAGTGTACGACGCATTCTGAAAGCTTTTAAGTGGAAAGTGTACAACCCCAGATTATTGCACGCAATAAATAACGACGACCCGGATCGCCGAATGCAGTTTTGTGAGTGTTTTCAGCAAATGGTAAATGAGGATGAAGAGTTTGTGACGAAGGTCGTGTGGTCTGATGAGGCCCAATTCAAGCTTAATGGAACAGTGAATCGTCATAATTGTGTTTACTGGGCACCAGAAAATTTAGACGTTCATATTGGCAATGCGGTCAACCTACCGGGGGTGAATGTCTGGTGTGGACTGTAGGCTAGAGGTTTAATAGGACCCTTCTTCTTTGAGGGTACTGTTACTGGTTAAGCGTATCTGGAAATGCTACACTCACCCATTTTACCGGCTGTACGTGCACTTTATGAAAACAGTGAGGTCTTCTACCAACAAGACGGGGCACCCCCACACTACCACCGAGACGTGTGGGCTTAACTGGATGAGAATCTGCAAGGACACTGGATAGGACGAAGAGGTACATATGAATTCCCACCACGTTCACCAGATTTAACACCTTTGGACTTTTACCTTTGGGGGACCTTGAAGGATGTCGTGTATCGCAAGAAACCGGCTACGCTGTGGGGCTTTCGTGCAGAAATTAGAGGGGCATGTGCAGCAATCCCCACAAACACTTTGACCGAGGTTGCTCAATCAACTGCTCGCCATTGTAATAGGTGTCTAGCCGCTAACGGCAACCACTTTGAGCACTTCCATTAAATGTACATGTAACTTGTATTGTGCTCTATTGCAACGTGTATTCAACTTGTGATGTATAATTCAAGTTAGTACTAACATACAACATAGAGTTTTCTTTCGTTAAAGTGTGTATACATTTTTTTGGCGGACACTGTATAATATTATAAATAATAAATAAAATAATAAATTATTGTATTGTTCTTACGGCACGTACAGCGGCTCTATCATTTTTCCAAAATCCAGCTCACGACCGCGAATCTAATCCGCATCTGATTTTTTAACCCTCTGAAACTGTAAAAAGGGTTCGTATTAGATTCGAGAATATACGGTATTTTTGTTGATATGACTCATATGTTTTTAACACAATATACGGAGGCTAAAATCGTGAGATAAAATCAGCTGTGTCCGACAGACAGAACTACTCGCAACTTCTGGGGCTGAAGACGGAGACAGACACAGTTCCTGAAATATAATCCTTTTATTTATCATGTACGTTTGCTATTTTCATTAATAATAGGACACCAGACGGTAAAAAGACTCCACGAAATAAGAATATTCAGAGTGACAAGCTATACCATAACATCATACAAAAATTCCTCTGTAGTCATCGTACAAGCACCAGCAAAAATGTAGGTAGTTCCAAGCTGCCCCTAACACACTGTTGTCGTGAAATCGTTGCGCGTACTGCACCATCATCAGCCAATAATGGCACGTTTCTCAACACTCCGCTTTTAAATACATTTACACTTTAATTTCTGCTTTTGGAATAAAAAATAAGAATACGTGAAAGAAATAGTGTAAAGTTACATCTTGTAATTTTACCTCCATCATTAACAATTTTGGAAATGTCAAAAAGAGCAGGCAATTCTGATTCCAACTACAAATATCAGCGTCCAATCACTCGACTGTAGTCACTATCGCGCAAATTTATTCCACGCTTTGGTTACGTCCAATGAAATTAAGAAAATACATAAAAATGAAATTATATTAACTTGTGTAAATGATCGTATGTCTCGCAGTCATTAACAGTTTTCCAGCAATCAATCAGACAACAAGTACAAGCATTAGGCAGGTTAAGATTTTGCGGATATTAACTCTTGTATTATGGGTACGAAGAAATACACGGCAACGTAAGTAGGAAATGGCGAAGGTCATATTTCTTTATTTCATTTCATAAATTGATGTCGGAAGGGTATGTACTTATGCTAATTTACTGCGTAAATACGTTGTAGGGGTATGAGTTCATATTTGTGCAGTAAGAATACACAAACAATGTATCTTATTGACCTATATCGATTTGTTTGATGATCTTCACTCTCTTCAAAATGAGGCTCTTGTCAATTTGCCTATAATTACGTTTACAGTTTACGTTCTGTCAGTACAATTATGACCGTTAATTTCAAATTAGTGATTAAATTTCATATAGTAATCAGCCTGTTTTTAATAATACCTCATTACTCTACCCACTCCTTTGCCAGCTCTGTCATAAAGTCTTAGTATTTCACAGTTCTAATCAGCAAAGCTGTCAATTTATGAAATAAAAAATCGTGTTGATAATACTTGTATGTGAATGACATAAAAGTCTGAAAAATGATGAGATAATATTAAAAGGGAAAAACGGAAGTACCCAGAGAAAACCCTGTCCCAGTGCCATCATGCCTATCCACCATAAATCCAAAATTTGTTTACTGTAATATTACCCTAACTTCGACAGTGAGGCCCCGGGATCTAATATCGTGAGACATGGCATGATCCCTTTCATTGAGTAAGAGACTGAAAGGGTCTTGATTTCTGTCAGCATTATTTACTCCTTAACTGCAATAATTTAGAGATTATTGAATGCGTTTGAGTGTCTTATGGTACCAAAAGTATCACATAGTACCTGGAAATGTTGTGATAGGGAAGCTCCCTCTGGATTAGGGATATGAGAAACACAAACCAGTGTATTCAGTCTGTAGCTGCATTGTTGGAGGTTTCTCTCGCCATTACAGTATAATCCCACTGTGTGCTCGCACACTGGTTACTCAGCTGTTTCAATAACACAAATGCCTGCTCGACTGATGTGTGAGAGCGCAGGCTAAATAATTCCTTCGTGAGCAGTCGTCGCTCTTCCTGGAACGCATAATACACTGGCCACTTTGACATTCAGAGGAACGTGCCTCGTGATATATTCTTATAATAAAAACAATAAGATGCACTAATTTCTCAAATTTATTTTAGAAACACAACTCTACATTTTTCGGACAGCTCCTCTGTCCATCATCAGGAGTCCAGTACTGTACACACAGCAATAGGTATAGGTCATACAGCTGACTGCTTGTTAACAAGCAGTCAGCATAACCTCTATGACATATACCTATTGCTGTGTGTACAGTACTGGACTCCTGATGATGGACAGAGGAACTGTCCGAAAAATGTAGAGTTCTGTTCCTAAAATAAATTTGAGGAATTAGTGCATATGGTTGGTTTTATTATAAGAATACACTGGTCACTATCGGCAGGTTCCCGAAGAGAGTTTAAAGGATCCACGTCCAGAGATGCAGTTTAATATCCTCCTTCCATTCACGCACACAGCTCGTAATTGGAATCCTCTTTTCAGGTTTTGAGTAAAAATTTTTAACTCATCATCCCCAACTTTATCATTAATCATTCAATGGTTATTTTTAATATTTTAATTATCTCCAACAAATGGTTCTGCATTGTGGTGATGGCTCAATAGCACAAATGTCAAAAAAAACATAAATACATAAAAGCAATAGAAGTATATAAAACTACAAAAGAGAAGGACATATACGAAAACAGGGAAATAAAGTAAGTTCTGTCTCTTCAGACTCATTTAATTCCATAATTTTAATGATATTATTGCGTTTATGCCTGATTACTTAGCAAGCACAAATACTTTAAATTAAAATACAACATTAATACACTACCAGAAAGTATTAAAAAGTAGTAAACATTGCTAGATAATGATGAAAATAATTTTTATTTATTTAGCAGGTTTACAATATTTCCACACCTTCCTGCGCCCATTTAACAATTATAATCTCTTCTTCCTCCAGTTACTTCTGTCATTCCAGTTTTCTTCCATTAATCCCTTTTCTCCCATCAGTCCTCTAATCCATTCCGCCCAGGCAAATAATAATAATTATTATTATTACCATTATTTAGACCTTATTTCTTTGCTGAATTAAAAAAACAATGGTAATTAGGGTATCTTGACACAACCAGCATGTAGGCTACGACAGCCTTGTCGATATAGTGACTAAAATCGGAACAACCGTGGAAATGTGCTGCGATATCCAGCGTAACCAAGAGACTTTCTCGTCTCCAAAGCATCCAGATCGATTTTGAATCCGCCTAGCTGAGTTTCTTACGAGAAAATATTTTATTTCCCCGACGGCGCATAGACCTTAGCCTGATGATAATCACTCCATCCAATACCGGGGTTACGAATGAGTGGAGCTACATTATTATTCCTCCATCTGCCTTAATGACGTGCAAAGTGATAAATTTATGGTATGGTCAAGTAACGAGAATTTTTAAATATTCCTATATCGTCATATTCCCAAATTGCAGAAAGCTATGATTAATCGATAACACAGACTCTCGTGCAAATTTCAGAATATACAAACACCTAGTCACGGCAAGGTAGTGGTTGGTTCTACAACAAAAAGTTTTACCTTTACTTAACAGAACTTGCGGAAGTACGGAGGGAAAGGAAATGGAAGGGAGGAAAAAAAGAGAGAAAAGTTACGAAAACGTTTTTCTCCTCTTTTTCGGCTGTTTCGCAATTCAATAGTGTACGTGCTTCGGTAAGTGAATTGCCGTTAAAGAAGGGGCGGTAGAATAGAAAGACAAGCAAGAAAGAGAACAGGAGGGCCTTGAGTGAGACCCACAGGGAGTTTCGCTCTTTCAGAATTTCACGAGTCGAACTTTGACTCGCGCGCACAATAAACTTTTACCATGCTTCTGGAATAAAGTATGCCCTCTCTTACATGTGCCATAGATAAACCACAACTACTACATTCCGCTGTTTCCCTCTCCTCCCCTCAAATGGTGTTTCATGTCTTGTCGAGGGGAAGAAAAATTTATATCACGGGAATTACAAGAAAAAGTTTTTTTCTTTTTCAGCTTTCTCCATAAAAACCGTTGGTGTGTTAGGAGGGTAGACTTCAGATGTCTGAACCTGTTAATTCACGTTCTCGAGTTAGAAATTTAGCAGTGAGGTTTTGAGACTTTATTGTTAACACCGTATGGCGGATTTTGTTGTGACTAGCTCACCCTTGAAATTTTTGTTGTGACTAGCTCACCCTTAAAATTTTTTCCTTTAAATCTAAAACAGAGAAAAGAAGTGGGAACTTCTAGAATCAACCAAGATATTGCAATATTCAGCTCCCAAAAGGAACATGTTAGCTAAAGTAATTGTATTTTGTCTCACATTCTGCATTACAATACTACGTTTTCTAGCGATTACATGAAAGTACATTATTTTGTGAAAGAAGATTTTTTGAACGAAGAAGTCTTGTGTGAACGTTCACCATTGATACAATAACATAAACAGCCAACTAGATGCAACAATAATAATTTTATTAATATAAGGGTATATATATATATAGCCTATAAGTAAGTTCTACCTTTGCACTTCACACAAGTATGGAAAAAGAAACATGCAGGATTTACCAATCTTAATCGTGGAACCAGTTGGACTGTGTGGTCAGTTTCACGTATCGGCTACTTTACCTTCTGGACAAGAGCCAATGGTACCAGTGAATGGAGTGCTGGGTGGGACCCACAACCGTTCTTGGCGCTTCGGTTATAGACAGGCTTTTTTTTCTTGGGCAAATAAGGCCACGAATACTCGGACGTGCAACGCATCACCTATTAACTATACTGATCATTGCCTCCTTGCGTGCATACACATACATAAACAGAGCGCCTATTTTAATAATCAGCTTACATTACGACAAGTAAAGCCAGTAAGTGGATATGTAACTAATTCGTGTATAATAATATAAACAGCCAACTAGATGCAACAGTAATCATTTTATTAATAATTTCAATCAGCTCAACATGTTTCGGACGATAATTTCGCCCATCCTTAGTAGCACTAGACTGTGTTTACAGCTTGTGGTTTAAAGCACCGACGATGCTGCCTGCTGGTGACAAGGATAAGGTGGAACTGGTTAACCAGTGACAAGGATGAGGTGCAAATGGTTAACCAGTGACAAGGATGAGGTGCAACTGGTTAACCAGTGACAAGGATGAGGTAGAACTGGTTAACCAGTGACAAGGATGAGGTGGAACTGGTTAACCAGTAAAAAGGATGAGGTGGAACCTCATCCTTGTCACCAGCAGGCAGTATCGTCGGTGCTTTATGCCACAAGCTGTAAACACAGTCTAGTGCTACTAAGGATGGGCGAAATTATCTTCCGAAACATGCTGAGCTGATTGAAATTATTAATAAAATGATTATTGTTGCATCTAGTTGGCTGCTTATATTATTGAATTAGTGATGCACGGTCACACAAACATCAAATTTAATTCGAGTACATCCGTCTCAAAGGCAGCTAGTTTTAACGTCGTAGTTCTACCTGTCCTGTTCTGTAACGAAACAGCCTATTGAACACAACTGTACAGTTTGTACTAAGTATCAGCATACAGGTTGTCATGTTTGATATGTTCCATGTTCGGAGCTTTAATTAGGTGTATAATATTTTTAAACGAACAAAAAATACACTTTTTGTGTATTAGATTGTTATGTTTTCTCTTATTAAATGCACTTGGATTTATAACTGTAATTTTATTACTTAGTAATTACCAACATCTTTCGTCCACTCGTGTGGCCATCTTCAGGATGATGAGAGAAAGATACAATTATAATGTCTGTAAATCTCTCCCATTCAAGTATCATATAATTTAAACAGTGAAGTATCGATGAGTATAAAATATTAGAAGTTGAAAGGTTGTTACATGCAGCATAATTCTGTGGAGTTACGGAAATATAACATGTGGTGAATTAAGATCCTGTACTGAAACTGATATCTATATTTTAAAAAATCTATGTTTTTGTATTGTTAGATATTGACAAAGTAGAAAGATTGAGAAAGGTGAATAAGCAGCTGATGAGTTTCTTACGTGTTTAACTTTATCTTTTATGTTGTATGGGATTACGAGCTTCTGGACAGTTTGAAAATTTTTTGAAGGAATTTCCAAAATGAAACTTTATTTCCGTATGTTAAATGGTTGACTGGATAAAATATTGTATATCTGGATAGTTGGATGGTAAACTGGGCGGACAAATCGTTGTACGAATGAATGAAGACAAACTGGATGACCTGTTCACACGTGATGTTTTACTCACACGTTATTGATTTATAATTACTGCGAGAGGGAATTGAAAATAATCTCAAAACAATAAACTTTATATACACTTCTTAAAGAATTAATATTCTATAATCCGAAGCTAAGTTTAGGCCTGAATATTTTCAAGAAAACGAAAGAGATAAAATATAAGAGACCACGTTTGATACCAGACTTTAAAATGAATGACTTTAACAGGATCAAGAAAAAGACAGAAACAAAAACACGTCCTGAGTGTAAAAAATTCTGGTTTTAAATTTTCTATTAAATATATTCAAACTTTTTCATTAACTTTACCTGTAAGCTTCAGCAAAGGTCAATAAACTTCTGATTTCTATTACATAACGTGACGTGTGTTTCAATATTATCGTGCCCAGAATCCTACAGTCTGCCCAAACGCTTCTTCCCCACCTACTGCAAAATAATTTGTGCTAAAAAAATAAAATTCATGAAAATATAGCCCTAACAATTTTGCTTTAAGAATATCCGTTTAAAGTTTTCTAATTCTCATAAGTACGAGTAAGAGTTTTTTATTCTTAATATTTTTAAGAGTGCACTTTTGATTCTAAGGGTTTTCTATTTAACTTGCTTCATTCTGTCGCTTCAAAACGTGACAAAGTTAACAGCACATTGTTAAATTCCAACTAACATTTCAGCCAAACACTCCCTGCCCATTTTTCGCAACTTTTGTGCCAGAACAATAGGGAATCAATGAAGTTCTGAATGCAACCTTCGACTGTTACAGTTCTATTGGAAATCAAGTGCAACCTTTGTTTTAATAACCTGAAGAGTAACGATCATGCTCTGAATTTCAGTTCACTATTGCGGCTGAGATCTGCACTCTTCTGGGATATTACGCAGCCTATAGTGGTAATTCCTTACCGACGTTTCGAGAAAACCCATCGGTCCCATCTTCAAGAAATTCCTTGACTTCTAAAGATGGGGCCGATAGTTTATACTGAAACGTCGGTACGGAATTATTCATATACTTTGCGCAATATTTCGCAAGACAGCAAATCTCATCTACATTGCGGCGGAAGCCTGAAATCACGTATCATTGCATTTCATTACTGCAGTTCTCATTCCTATTGTGTTTGGCAACACAGTTTCGAATAACAACAAATAAGCTTTCATGTGTTTCCAGAAACATAACAAGCACCAATCGAGCAAGTTCTTTACAAAATTGAAATCAACAAGACCAACTTTAATAAGAATACAGACCTGGTGGTATTATGTACAAAGGTGTATACTTATATAATAACATGATATTTTATTGCTAAACAAATAAGAGTCTAAATAAATATATAATATAGCTCTTAAACTTATGCCTGGTCTGCAGTTAAGTTACATTATAAATTGTTAAAAT